>Ga0068856_100000805_pt1 | contig 33867 bp, 27 predicted proteins | sample KBSCornC62_FD_66595 | JGI IMG/M metagenome (GOLD analysis project Ga0068856, IMG submission 66595) | Corn rhizosphere microbial communities from Kellogg Biological Station, Michigan, USA - KBS Corn C6-2 | ecosystem: Host-associated > Plants > Roots > Rhizosphere > Soil ...
AACGGCGGCGTCTTGGAAGTGTTGAGAATCCAGATTTTATCGACCACCACTTCAACTCCGCCGGTCTCGATAGCTGCATTGACCGTGTCATCCGTGCGGCGTTCGACCAGGCCTTCGACCGCGATTACATATTCCGTTCCGAGCAGTTCCGCCTTGGCGTGTACCGCCGGGTCGCCGTCGGAACGGAACACGAGTTGCGTGACGCCGTCGCGGTCGCGCAAGTGGATGAACAGCACGCCGCCCAGGTCGCGGCGGCGATGCACCCAGCCCATCAAGATGGCGCGTTTGCCGGCGTCGGCTGCGCGAAGGTCCCCGCAGGTATGTGTCCGGCGCAGTTCGCCTAAAAAGTCCAGAGGTACTTGTTCCATGTAACCTTAGTTTTCCTTGATGTGGGCCGCCAGATCAACGCGCGACAGTGACTTTTGCTCGCCGGTCGACATGTTCTTTACGGAGTATGTGCCAGCCGCGATCTCATCCTCGCCATAGATAACCACGAAGCGGGCTCCCATCTTGTTTGCAACTTCGAGCGATCGCTTGAGTTTCCGATCTACGCTTCGCTCGACCGAAATATTCTGTGCGCGCAGTTCCGACGCAAGACCGGACGCGTGGTGCTCCCCGGCCGGTCCCAGCGGGATCAGGAAAACATCTACGGCGGGTTTGAAGCGGCCTGGATCCGATTCTTCGAGAATCATTACCAGGCGGTCCTCACCGATCGAGAATCCGATGCCGGGGGCGGGAACCTTCGAGCCGATCGCTTCCGCCAGGCCGTCATAGCGCCCTCCACCTAAAACGGAGTTCTGGGCTCCAAGCGAACCATGCGTAATTTCAAAAGTCGTTCGCATGTAGTAATCGAGTCCGCGTACCATGCGGGGTCGCACTTCATATTGAATTCCGCGCTGAAACAGATGCCTCTTGACGAACTCGAAGTGTTCGCGGCATGCGTCGTCCAGATGATCGAGGATCGAAGGCAGTGCGTCAATATACGGCTGATCATCGGGAACCTTGCAGTCGAGCACGCGCAGAGGATTCGTGGTCGCGCGGCGCTGGCAATCGGTGCACAGATGAGGCGCAACTTCGGCGATCTTTTCACGCAACAGCGCCAGATACGCGGGTCGGCAGTCCTTGCAGCCGACCGAGTTCAGAATCAGGTGAATTCCTTCCAGCCCGCAGCGTCGAAACAGCTCCACCACCATCTCGATGACCTCCGCATCGACAACAGGCGATTCCGAACCGATGGCCTCCGCGCCGATCTGATAGAACTGGCGGAAGCGGCCTTTCTGCGGGCGTTCGCGGCGAAACATCGGTCCGATATAGTAGAACTTCTTGACCCCCGGAATCTGGTCCAGGCGATGCTCGATATACGCGCGCATCACGGAGGCCGTCGCTTCTGGACGCAGAGTGAGAGAACTGCCGTCGCGATCCTCCCAGGTGTACATTTCCTTGCCGACGATGTCGGTGTCTTCGCCGACGCCGCGCGCGAACAGCGCCGTTTCTTCAAACAGGGGTGTGCGAATTTCCTGGTAGTTGTAAGTCCGGAATACTTCGCGAGCCACGGCCTCCACGTGATTCCACGCGGCGCTGGCGGGCGGGAGAATATCGCGGGTGCCCTTAATAGCCCGAATCATGATCTTTGATCCTGGGCCGCGTCTTCCTTGTATTCCCGGCCGCGTTCGACATATCCGCCGATTCCTTTCTGGAACCGCGCCTTCTCCTCCGCGCTCACCGGACGGCGCGGCTTGGCGGGTGTGCCCATCACCAGCATGTCCGGCGCGACCTCCATGCCCTCGGGAACCAGCGAACCGGCGGCCACTACGGCTCCACGTCTGATCCGAGCCCCATTGAGTACGCGCGCCCCCATGCCGATCAGGCTGTCCTCTTCGATGGTGCAGCCGTGCAGAACCACCGCATGGCCAATGCTGACCCGGTCGCCGATGGTCGCCGGAAAACCTTGGTCTGTGTGAATAATAGTCCCGTCCTGGATGTTCGTGTCCGCGCCCACGCGAATGGGCTCGATGTCGCCGCGCAATACCGCCGCGGGCCAAACGCTCGAGCGCTCGCCGATCTCCACGTCGCCAATGACGTGGGCGCCGGGGTCAATGTAGGCGGAGGCGGCGATCCTGGGCTTAGTGCCTCGGAAACTGCGAATCATGATCGGAGGGGGTAACCATCATGCTAACAGAAGCCGATATGCTGAAGGTATGCGGCTGTGGTTTTTGCTCGCTGTTTTCTCCTGCGCACTGTACGCCGACGACCGCACCCAGCAACTGGTCGCGAGCCTGAGCCACGAAGCCGAGGCGTTTCGAAAGATCGCTCCCGACGTGGTGGGCCACGAAACCCTGTTCCAGCGTGCCATCAAACCGCCTAAGGGGGGATTTCACATCCGTGTGGGCGCCAGCGCGCAGAAGTCCGCCGAACCTGTCTGGCAGGAGCGGCGCATTCTCTCCGAATATAGCTTCGCAGCCTTCGCCGGGGAAGGCGGTGCGCTGCATGAAGTACGCCGTGTTACCCAGGTGGACGGCCGCTCCGTGCAGGATTCCAGGAAGGCCCAGGAGGAACTGGCGGCCGTGGTCACCGCGCCCGACGACAAGCGGAAAAAGGAACTTCTGGAGCAGTTCGAAAAATATGGCCTGGTGGGCGCAGTCACTGATTTCGGCCAGCTCCTGCTGCTATTCAACCCCCGCGACGTCCTGCACTACGAGTTCACTTATCGCCGCATGGAGATGCAGGGCCTGGCGCGGCTGCTGGTCTTCGGATACCAGCAGATCGACGGTTCAGAAGGGCTCACTGTCATTGATGCCGCGCATGGCGATTCCGCCCACAACATGCGCATCGCCGGGGAAGTCTGGGTCCGGGAGAACAACTTCATTCCGGTGCGGATCACTCTGGCGACCGGCCAGGGAGAGAGCCAGCAATCGGTCCGCGAGGAAGCGTCCGTGGATTACTCGATGTCATCCTACGGCGCGTTATTGCCCGTCTGGACCGAACACCGCGAGCTGCGGGGTGGCAAGGTCGTGGTCGAGAACAAGTTCAGTTACACCGATTTCCATAAGTTCAGCGCCGCCACCCAGATCAATTTTGGTGCCGCTAAGCCTTCTAGCGCTGCTAAGCCGTCTAAGTGACGCGCGCCAGCGCTGAACGTATGCGAATCGTATATCTTCACGGTTTCGCTTCCAGTCCGCATTCGAGCAAGGCCCAGTTCTTCCGGCGCAAATTCGCCGCCAGCGGCATTCCCGTGGCGATTCCGCAACTTGACCAAGGCCGCTTCGAACAGCTGACGATTTCCGGACAGCTGGACGTGATCGAGCGGGCCGTGGGCGAACAGCCCGCGATCCTGATGGGCTCGAGCCTGGGGGGTTATCTGGCGGCGCTTTATGCGGCCCGCCATCCTTCGCAGGTGGAGCGCCTGGTGCTGTTGGCCCCCGCCTTCCAGTTTCCCCGGCGCTGGCGTGAGCGCTACTCCGATCAGGATTGGGAGCGCTGGAAGAGCGAGGGCTCCACCCCGGTTTTTCATTTCGGAGAGGGTCGCGAACAGCGGCTCGGATATCAATTTGTGGAGGACGCCGCCCAATATGAAGACGAACCCGAGTTCCTCCAGCCGGCCTTAATCCTTCATGGAGCCAGGGATAGCATCGTTCCAGCCGACATCTCCAGGGCTTATGCGGCCGGCAATCCCCACACAAAACTGGTCCTGTTTGAGTCCGGACACGAACTCACGGATGTCCTGGAGCCAATGTGGGTCCAGGTCTTGCTATTCCTTAATGTTCCATAATCCATAGACCTCGTGTCTATAGAATTATCTGTCGATTAGGGCTGTGATAGACTCGAAACAGGGCTGGAGCATGCGGGTGAAAGTTCCAGAAACTGAAACCCCTGGCTGGCTCCGAGCGTCATTATAGCGACCTGCACAGCGAGTCAAAGAGAGTAACAGTGTCCGAGCAGCTTCCAGAAAAACCGGTAAACGCTGACGGCGGATCACCACCCGACGATTTGAAATTACTGGTGCCCGCTTCCATCGAATTGCCCTGGTATAAGGGCATCGTTCAGGGCATCAGCGAACTCATCCATCCTCCCAAACTACCTCCGCTGGACGTGACTTCCAAGCCGATGGATCTGGAGCATCCATCCGGGGACACCGACATCCATCTGCAACACTTCCTGGTCCCCGCCTCGATCGAACTGCCCTGGTATAAGGGTGTCATTCAGGGCGTCCAGGAGATGATTCATCCTCCTAAGCTGCCGCCGCTCGAACTCACTTCCAAACCAGTGGACGACCTTCCTTCTTTGAAAGGCCTGTACGGCGGTCACGAATCAGTGGCGGGGCTGGGCTCGGTGGCCATTCATATTGTTGTGGTGGCCTTGCTGCTGTTCATCGGGACATTGAAGCCGGTGCAGCAGGCGGTGAAAGAATTCGTCCCGATTTTCGCGCCCGATCTTAAGCCCCTTCAGCCCAAGCCTAAGCCTGAGCAATCCAAGGGCGGCGGCGGCGCCCCGCAGAAGACGGCGGAAACCAAAGGACAGCTTCCCAAGGTCGCGCCCAAGTCGTTTGTTCCTCCCATTCGCCCCCAGGAAGATCCTAAACTGGCGTTGAATCCTACCATCGTGGCTCCTGACATGCCGAATATCAGCTCGCCGAATTTTGGCAATCCTCTGGCCGGGATCGGCCTCCCATCCGCCGGCAACGGGATCGGCACCGGCATCGGCGGAGGAAGAGGACCAGGCGTCGGTCCGGGCAGCGGCGGCGGATTCGGCGGCGGAGCTTACAGGATCGGCGGAGGCGTCAGCGCCCCCGTTCCGGTGTTCCGGCCCGAGCCCGAATATTCCGAAGAAGCCCGCAAAGCCAAGTGGCAGGGCGCGGTGCTGCTGCAGCTCGTGGTGGATGAAAACGGCGTGCCGCAGGATATCAAGGTCGTCCGTTCACTAGGCCTGGGCCTGGATCAGAAGGCCATCGAAGCGGTGCAGAAGTGGCGCTTCAAGCCCGGGTTGAAAGACGGCAAACCAGTCCCGGTCTCGGCCAACATCGAAGTCAACTTCCGGCTGTTGTAACCTCGCCTCAACCGCAAAAAGAGCAAAAAGGGGACACCTCCTGGTGTTCGCCCCGCTACTGGCTTTGCTGAAGCTAGGAGGTGTCCCCTTTTTGGGGTAGCGATTTACGCTACGCTGAAGATACTACTGTGTCGGCGCGCCCGTATTCCCGCCGGTCCGGACTGATTCTGTTCGGCGCCGCCTTCGTTCTGCTGCTATTCTTCGGCGGATCCCTCTGTTCTCTCCTGATCGATTACAAATGGTGGGGAGAGATGGGTCAGGTGGATACCTGGCGGCGGATGTGGCTGTACCGCTACGTTCCCGACGTCGCGCAGTGGCTCATCCTGGTAGTGGTGCTGTGGATCGCGCACGCCCGCGGCATGAAGTACGCTGGCGCCAGAACCGAAGGGCGCTCCCGATACTCATTGCTGGTCACCGTCGCGATTCTCTTCGTCTCCCTGATTCTTGCGGCTGCTTCCATTGACGGCTGGGTGGTCGCGCGATTTATCGGCGGACGCGGGATTGAATCCACGTGGCTGGATCCGGTATTCGGCCGCTCCCTGGATTTCTATTTCTTCGAGCTTCCGTTTTACACCCAGTTAACCGGCTTTCTGGAGGTCTGCGCGGCCGGAGGCGCCGTGGTTTACTACGTCACCGCGCGCGTTTGGCAGATGCAGGTCCGGTTTCCCGAGCTATGGGCCTCGGGACAACTCAACTGGGACGACCTGCGTCGCCTGGGCCGCCTCGAAACCGGATTGTTTAAAGTCTTGCTGGCGTTTTTCCTGGTGGGGCTGGCCGCCTATTTCTGGCTGGGGCGCTACGAGCTGTTGTACACCGATCATGGCGAGCTGATGACCGGCGTCGACTACGTCCAGCAGCATCTCGGACTGCCGCTGCAAACGGCTAAAGCCGTGGGGGCGATTCTTGCCGCGGTCCTGATCTTGGCCGGGCGCCGCAAGCTGGCCATCGCCTGCGCCATCGTGCTGGTGGCCGATGCCGTGATTCCCCCGGCCATCAACGCCCTGCAGGTCCGGCCGAATGAGCTGGCGCTGCAGCGGCCCTTCATCGAGAGGCACATCGAAGCGACGCGCTCCGCCTACGGCTTGAACCGCCGCGCCACCGAGTCCGAATTTCCGGCGCGTAAGGAAGCCCCTATCGATTTCAAGCGCAACGCGTCCATGCTCGATAACGTCCGCCTGTGGGACTGGCGCGCGTTTCATGACACGCTCAGCCAGAGCCAGCCGCTGCGCCCCTACGCCTATGCCGATACGGACGTCGACCGTTACCAGATCGACGGACAGCTGCGGCAGGTACTGCTGGCCCCGCGTGAGCTGGATCTAAGTCAGTTGGGCGATGCCCAGAGCCGCTGGGTCATCACTCACACCATCTACACGCATGGATACGGGCTGGCATTGGCCGAAGCCAGCCGCATCACTCCCGCCGGGCTTCCTGAGCTGCTGATCCGCAACGCTCCGGTGGAAGTGCTGACGCCCAGCCTCAAGCTGACGCGTCCCGAGATTTACTACAGCGAAGAGTCCCGTGATCCCGTGTTTGTCCGGACAACGCAGCCCGAGTTCAACTATCCATCCGGTTCCGAGGAAGTGCACACTCGTTACGAAGGCAAAGGCGGAATCCCCGCCGCTTCCATGGGCCTGCGGCTGGCCTCGGCGTGGGCCTTCGGCGACCCCAACATCGTGCTCTCGGATGCGTTGACTGCGGATAGCCGGATGATGATTCGTCGCGGCATTCGTGAGCGGCTCGGCACTCTGGCTCCGTTCCTGACTTGGGATCCGGATGCCTATCTGGTGATCGGCGACGACGGGCGCCTGGTGTGGATCGTGGATGGATACACCACCAGCGAGGCGCATCCCTATTCGCGGCCGATTCAAGCCGAGGGCGCCGGCGAATTCAACTACATCCGCAACTCCGTCAAGGCTACGGTGGACGCCTACGATGGCGAGGTCAAGCTATATCTGTGGGACGATCAGGACCCGTTGATCCTGGCATATCAGCATCTGTTCCCTGGACTGTTGACGCCTGCTTCGGAAATGCCCGCGGATGTGCGGCGCCACACGCGTTTTCCGGAGATGCTGTTCCGGGTGCAGGCCGAGCTGTACCGCACCTATCACATGCGCGTGCCGGATTCGTTCTACAACCGGGCAGACCTTTGGGATTTGGCGACATTCACCAGCGGTCAAGGCGGAAATCCGCAATCCATGGCGCCGACCTACATGGTGGCGACTCTGCCCGGCGAGACCCAGCCGGAGTTTCTGCTGATCCTTCCGTTCACGCCGCACAACAAGCAGAATCTGATCGGATTGATGGCGGCGCGCTGCGATGGCGAACACCTGGGCGAGATCGTCTTCCTGAAACTACCCAAGCAGGAAATCATCCCGGGCCCCTTGCAGATTGAGGCGCTCATCAATCAAAATCCGGTGATCTCGAAAGACCTGTCGCTGTGGAACACGCAAGGCTCGCAGGTATTGCGCAGCCAGATCCTGGTGCTGCCGATCGACAATACGTTTCTGTTCGTGGCGCCGATCTACATCCAGGCCGCGCAGGCCCGCATGCCGCAGCTCGAAAGGGTGGCGCTGGCCAAGGGCAGCGAGCTGGTCTATGCCGACACGTATCAGGACGCGCTGAAGCAATTGGAGTCGCTGCAGGGTGGCGCGCCGGCGCCGGCCGAGACTCGCGTTTCGAGCACCGCGGCGCCTTCCGCGCCTACGGCTCCGGGTACGACGGACACACGAATTGAAACCATCCGCGGCCATCTGGATCGCTATAAGGCTCTCTCCGCGCAAGGCAAGTGGGCTGAGGCGGGGAAAGAGCTGGAAGCGATCGAGTCGCTGGTGAAGAAGTAGCAAATTGTGGGGTCAGCCTTTCAAGGGCAATAACTACGAAGTCTCATCAGGGGGTAGATAATAAATCTTCCCCTGGAGGTGAAACTGATGAGCCAAAACGCAGTCGCTGCCTTAGAAGCTAGCTTTAAAACCTGGAAGGAGCGACGTTTTCCTGAAGGTGGCGGCAAGCTGGATCTTCACGAATACTACTGCATTGAGCAGTTCACGCGCCCGTACACGCTGACAGACACCGAGCTTCGGAGCGGAATGATAGGCGGAAGTCAGGATGGGGGCGTGGACGCATTCTATATCCTCGCCAACAATGAGCTTGTGACTAGCGAATATGAGCCTGACCCAAAAGACCCCCCAGCCTTCAGGGTGTTAATTATGCAAATCAAGAGCGACGAGGGCTTCTCTCCCGTTGCCATCGACAAGCTTAATTGGTTCCTTCGTGATCTCCTGGATATCTCACGCAAGAAGAGCGATTACCACACAGCGTACAGAGACGATTTGATTCGTTTGATGCGTCTGTTTAAGGACAAGTATGGACTAGTGATGGGCGATACTCCCCCGCTACAAATCGAATGTATCTACGTCATCAAAAAGCAAGTGAAACCGAATGATGATTGTATGAGATCGGAGGCTGCGGTTAGAAAAACCGTCGGCGAGTGCTTCAAGCATGCTGATCTAGATCTCAAGTTCATCAACGCGGCTGGACTCTGGACCCAGGTTCAATCCCGCCCTCCCCTTGAGAGGACGTTGCGCTGGGCATTGCAGCCTATGCAAACGCCGGAGGGCGACGTGGGATTGGTGAAACTCAAGGACTACAAAGCCTTTATTACAGATCCCGGTGGTCGCGTAGCGGAACGATTCTTTGACTCAAACGTCAGGGGGTACTGGCCCAATAAGGACGTTAACAAGAGTATTGCGGCCACGCTTGAAAATGCCGCCAAGAGTCCAGAGTTTTGGCTTTTGAATAACGGTATCACTATCCTTGCCGACAAAGTTGATGCGGGAGCCTACCTCGAGATCAGCATCAAGGACCCACAAATCGTTAATGGGTTGCAGACCTCTCGGCAACTTTTCGGGTACTACGAAGCCAATCCAGCAGAGTCATCGGACAACAGGAGAGTTCTTGTTCGGGTGATAAAGGCGGCTGAGGATGCGCGGGATGAGATTATCCGTTGTACCAATAGTCAGAACCAGATGCCCCCGGAGGCTTTGCGCGGTACCGACGCAATCCATCGGCAAATAGAAACTGTGTTTCTAGCAGACGGTCTATATTACGACCGACGAAAGGGTCATCATCGAGACCAAGGCAAACCAGTATCACAAATCGTCGATGTCATAGAAGTCTTGCAGGCGATGTTATCGATAGTGCTTCTGGCGCCGGATGACGCGCGCGCTAGGCCAAGAGACTACATCAAGAAAGATGCCCTGTATACCTCGATTTTTGGGGAGAAGGCTTTCCCTCTAACGTTGTATCTGAGGGCAACCCAGATTTCACGGAGAGTGACGGAGTTTTTGGAGAGTCAAGACCTTGAGGCGATCCACCGAAGAAATATCTATTTCTACCTCTGCATGTACGCGGCGTGTGTACTCTCGGGCAGCGCTTATGCGAATCCGGGCAAGATTCAGGCCATAGATGTCTCTGGCGAGACATCGCCACTAACGGATTCGTTTTTGACGATATGCTACCAGCGAGTCTGGAAAGTCTATGAGCACCTTGCGGAGAAAGATGCAGAGGACGGTGAACGTGATTACGATGCCCTAGCAAAGGGTCCAAATCTGCTGAAAGCGTTGAGGGCGGGGCTTAAGCGCCGGTTCAATCCGCCTAAGAAGAATAAGAAGTGAACCCGTACGTAGGCCGCCTAGATAGTGAATCGCATCACGACAGCGCATCTCACGCCGCGGGCCGAGGCTCCGGGATCCCACCCCGCTTCGGGATTCGCTGAATTGCCTTGCCGACTTGCTGGCGCGCGAGATCAAGCTCATAGGCGCTCTGCAGGTTCATCCAAAAATCAGCCGACGTGCCGAAATACTGAGCAAGCCGAAGGGCTGTATCTGCCGTTACGTTTCTTTTGCCTGCCAGAACTTGATACAGGCGGTTCGGCGGCACCTCGATAACGTCGGCAAGCTTCTTGGCAGAAAGGCCGATCTCCTGAAGCTCGTCGGCGAGAATCTCTCCGGGATGAATGGGTGTGCGGGCCATGGTCTTCTCCTTTCGTCTAGTGATAGTTGACAATCTCAACATTCGTTGGGCCGGGTTCATCTTTAGACCAGTTAAAACAGATACGCCACTGGTTATTGACCCGAACGGAATATTGCCCCTTCCGCGTTCCCTTCAGGGCTTCCAGCCGGTTGGAGTTGAGCGCCGCAAGATCGCCGAGGGAGCCAGCAGCGTCGAGAATGCGTAAACGCTTCTCGGCCTGCTGCCGAAACGGCTCCCACTGGCGGACCTTTTCGCCCTCCGCGAGACGTTCCGTGTCCCTGTCGCCATAACTCCTTATCAATGCAACCTTAGGACAATCATGCAGCCCTGAACACCATGGTAGACGAGTGACGTCAGGCGTACAACCGTCCACCCCTTGAGTTGTAAATGTTCAGCCCAAATAGCGAATCGCGTTAGGATTAAAGTGGATGGCCCATTTCCACGCACATCCGCACGGAAAGGCGACCGGCAAGATCCTGCTGGCCTCGCTGGTGGTCACCCTGGTATTCGTCGCCGTGGAAGCTGTGGCGGGCCTGCGCTCCGGCAGTCTCTCGCTGCTCTCCGACGCGGGCCATAACTTTACCGACGCCTTCGGGCTGGCGCTGGCTGCCGCCGGATTCTACTTCGCGGCCAAGCCCGGCGATCAGCTCCGCACCTTCGGTTACCAGCGGATGGGCGTGCTGGCGGCCTTCCTCAACGCTCTGCTGCTGGTGATCCTCTCGGGAGCTCTGCTGTGGGAGAGCTACCAGCGACTGATGAACCCCGAGCCTGTGTCGGAAGGAATCATGCTGTGGGTCGCCGCGCTCGGCATTCTGGTGAACCTTGCCATCGCGTGGAGCATCGGCGGCCACGGTCACGACCTCAACCTCCGGGCGGCCTGGATTCACCAGATGGGCGACGCCGCCAGCTGCGTCGCCATCATCGCCGGCGCCCTGATCATCCACTACAGCGGCTGGCTGCAGATCGATCCCATTCTGTCGATCCTGATTTCGCTGGTCATCGTGTGGACTGCCTGGGATATCTTCAAGGACTCGCTCAACATCCTGCTCGAAGGGCTGCCCAAAGGCTTGCGGCTGGCCGAAGTCATTACCGGCATTCGGAACGTCTCCGGTGTGATCGACGTCCACGATCTGCACATCTGGAATCTGGGCGCCGAGGAGCGCGCGTTGAGCTGCCACGTCCTGATTGAGGACGTGCCTCCCTCGGCCAGCGAATCCATCCTGAAGGACGTCAACTGCGTGTTGCAGGAACGATTCGGCATTCATCACACCACCATCCAGTTCGAGCATACCCGCTGCGCTTTGGCGGACATCTCCTGCGCCCCCGGCCGTAAGGCGTCCTAATCCGCGTGCTTTTTCGAGATCGTGCATTTGGCCCGAAACGTGCTTTCGTGGGCAAACGTCCATTGGATTGTTATACTGATTAAACGCCCGCAGTCCTGCATCTAGCATGTTCAAAACCTGTGCTCTTCTTTCACTGTGTGCCTGTGTGGGCCTGGCCGCCGATTTTGTCACCGGCCAGGGCGCGCGCCTGGTTGTCGGGCAGCGCACTTTCACGGACCAACAACCCGGCGTCTCAGATACGCTGCTGGGCGGCGTGGGCGGAGTCGCCTATGCGAACGGCATCCTGTTCGTCGCCGATTCCAATCGCATCGGCCTGACACCGATAAACAACCGCGTCCTGGAGTTCCCCACCCAGAACTTTCCCGGACCGCTCGATGTCATTCGGCCCTTCCTGGCGCGTTGCGCTGTTTGCGTCGGACAAGCCAATGTCGTGCTCGGCCAGCCGGATTTCGTCAGCAGCACTTACTCCATTTCGCAGAGCGGCCTTCGTCTTCCGACCGCCGTGGCTACCGATGGAACAGTCCTGGCGGTGGCGGATACCGCCAACAATCGCATCATGATCTGGAAGTCGATACCCACCACGATCAATCAGCCGGCCGATATCGAACTCGGGCAGCCGGATTTCAAGACCGTCCTGCAGGGTTCCCAACAAGTGGTGGACAGCCGGAGCCTGCGCAGCCCGCAAGGGGTGTGGATCCAGGACGGCAAGCTGTTTGTGGCCGACACCCAGAATCACCGAGTCTTGATCTGGAATTCGATGCCCACGCAGAATCGCCAGCCCGCTGACATCGTGCTGGGGCAAGCTAACTTTAACGTCGCCGTGCAACCGGATCTTACCAAGGCGACGACCGATGCGCACGCGAATACCCTGTTGAATCCGGTTTCGGTGTCAAGTGATGGCAGGCATCTTTTTGTCTCCGATCTTGGTAACAGCCGCGTCCTGATCTGGAACTCGATCCCGGCGACCAATCAGGCGCCCGCGGACGTTGTGGTCGGGCAAAAAGACTTGGATACGGGAATCGAGAACGATTCCCCCGATCTTTGCCCTTCGAGCGGCACGGATGCCACCACCGGCAACCCCACCTATCCGTCCCGCTGCGGTAAGACCCTGGATTTCCCGCGCTTCGCACTCTCCGACGGTACGCGGCTGTTTATCGCCGACGGAGGCAATGATCGTGTCTTGATCTACAACACGATTCCCACTCAAAACGGCGCGGCCGCCGATGTGATTCTGGGGCAGCCCGACGAAAACGCCAGCGTAGTATCGAGCTTCACCGATCTGTTTCATCCGCTGTTGCGGCAATCCGCGGCCGATATCACGCCCACGCCGACCGGCTTGGCGTGGGATGGCGTCAATCTATACGTCACCGACGCCTCTAACCGTCGCATTCTGGTATTCACGCCCGAACCGCCGCTGGTGCCGAACAACGGCGTCCGCAATGCCGCCAGCCTGCAGATTTTCGCGCTCGGTTCGCTTACCCTGGGCGGCACCATCACCGTGGGCGATGTCGTCAAGGTGACCATCACGGGAAGTTCCGGCACGGCCGTCGAACACGACTACACCACGGTCAAGGACGACACGCTGGCCACCGCTATGACCGGTCTGGCGGCCTCCATCAACTCCGGCAGCGGCGACCCCGCGGTATTCGCAAAATTCGAGCCGCGGTTACAGACGGTAAAGCTGGTCGCCCGCGTGCCGGGGACGGATGGCAACAATATCGCGCTCGCGGTAAGCGGGTCGGATAATGCCACTTTCACCATTACTGCGAGCGGATCCACGCTCCAGGGCGGCCAGAACGCGAGTATTCTCGCGCCCGGCACTCTGGTGACTTTCCTCGGGCAGAATATCGCCGATGCCCCTGTGGCCGCCGATCTGAGCCAGGACCGCTTGCCCTTGGAGCTGGGAGGCGTGCGACTATACTGCGACGGCAACCCTTCTCCGTTGCTGTACGTCTCGCCGACCCAGGTCAATGGACAGATACCCTTCGAGTTTCTGGATGCCAACAGTATCAGCTGCTATCTGCGTGTCGAGCATGCCGACGGGACGATCGTGGCCAGCACGGCGATCGCGGTCCCGCTCGATCAGCAGAATCCTGGAATTTTCGCCTTTGATGGCGAAGAGCCCCGTGCGGCCATTGCATTTCACGCTTCCAGCTACGCCACCGGCACTATCACGGTGGATGGCAGCATCGAAGCGGGCGATACCGGCACCATCACCATCGGCGACCGCTCGTATACCTACACGGTGCAAGCCGGCGACACTCTGACGTCGGTTCGCGACGCCTTCGTGGCGCTGATCAACGCTAATACCGACGAAGAAGTGGTGGCCGTGCCCGAGCCGGCGTTTCACCGCATTCAGTTGCGCGCCAAAGTTGCGGGACCGGCGGGCGACGGAATCACATTTGGGGCGACCACCGACATGGGCGACAACGGCAATCTGTTCCTGATCCTCACCAACCTGAGCAATACGCTGTGCTGCGCCAACCGGGCAGGCACTCCCGTCACCCAGGCCAATCCGGCTGTGCCGGGAGAAACCATCCTGGTCTACGCAACCGGTTTGGGAACCATCGAACCGGCCGACGCTACCCAGGCCGAGGACACCGGCGGCAAGTATAAGGGGCCGGCACTGAACGACCCGCGCGCTTTCGTTTCATCCCTGGCCGGCGGATCCACCGCCAACGTGATCTCGGCCAACCTGGCTCCGGGAATGGTGGGAGTCTACGAGGTCCGTTTGGAGCTCGGATTGGGAACTCCTCCCAGCCCGTTGACGCAGCTCACCATCTCGCAGGACATTTATACGAGTAATATCGTGACCATCCCGGTGGTTGATCCTAACGTTCAGAGGCCTCCACCACCCGCGCCGTAGCGCCCTCGGCGTTCAGTCTATTTTGTACGGGTGGAACCCACCCCGGCTCAGCGCATCCTTGGCTGCGCCCTCATCGCCCGGCACGACATAGAAAAACGCGCCCACACGCTCCGTTTGGAAAATGAGTCCTCCCGAGTATTTGTCGGGCTCGACCAGATAGTCGAGCCCGGCCTCGGTCAGCACCTCTTCCAAACGCAAAGCGTCTTTGAGCCGTTTAGCGATATAGATCAGCGCCAGTTCCTGATCGCCGAAGTGCTCCGGTCCACGCTGCATATCTCCGCGGTAGCCTATTCGGGGCTCAGCCCACGCGAGCCGTGAAAGCCTTGTAGGCCTCTTCGCCGCTGGTTTTGGAAATCCATTCCGCGCAAGCTTTCCCGGCTTTTTCGAGATTGCCGAGATAATTCGGATCCTTGAAAGCGGCCCTTACTTCCCCGATAATCGGCTTCACCCGCTCCCAGACGAAAAGAATCTCCCGGGCGTTGGCGAAGAACAGGTCGGGGTTCATAACGCCGGCGTTGACAAAGGAACCGGCCATTTCCCAGTAGCTGGTGCACTGGCGGAAGTACGCGTTCGGCTCGGATCCGGGAGGGCAGAGCTGGCCAAACTCGGCCATCGTCTTACATTTGAAGTTTCCGAAGAACCAGTTGCGGGCGTCGCGCATTTTGGGCTCCCTGCGCAGCTCGTAGAGCTTTAGCAGCAGGTTTGCATCGTCATAAGTTGGCTGAGACATAGCTTTCAGCGTACCTGATCCGCAGGCGTCCATGAGAATTCAGGGCGGGTCAAGCCACAAATCTAGGAACCACACTTAAATGACGGCGCCTATGCCCTTTCCCCTAACCCGTGAGACTGAATTGCACTGGCTGGCGCTGCGAATGACTCCTGGCCTAGGGACGCGCACGGCGGTTCAGTTGATTGAGACCTTCAAGACTCCCGAGGCCGTGTTCCGCTCTTCGCGCTCGGAGCTGGAGGCGGCGGGCGTATCGTCCGGATTAGCCCAAAGCGTCGCCAGCGGCTGTGCCTTCGATGATGCGGTGACCCAACAGCAGAAGCTCGCCGAGGTCGGCGCATGTGTGATCCCCCTGACGGATCCCCGCTATCCCGTCCGGCTCAAGGAGATCTTCGATCCACCGCCGCTGCTGTTCGCGCGCGGCCGTGTGGAGTTAATGAAAGAGCTTTCGCTGGGGATCGTAGGCACGCGGCGGCCTACGGCCTACGGAATTGCAGCCGCCACCCGTCTGGCCAGGGATCTGGCCGGCGCGGGCCTGACCATAACCAGTGGTATGGCTCGCGGCATCGATACTGCCGCTCACCGGGCTGTGCTTGAAGCCGGGCCGCTGGCCGCAGGCAGCACCATAGCCGTGTTCGGATGCGGCGTCAACGAGGTTTATCCGGCCGAAAACCGCAAGCTGGCGGAGCACATCGCTCGGGACGGATTGGTTGTGTCCGAGTTCCCCATGGGCACGCCGCCCTATCCCCAGAACTTCCCGGTTCGGAACCGGATTATCGCCGGGATGAGTGCCGGCGTCCTGGTGGTCGAAGGCGGGGAATATTCCGGCTCCGCCATCACCGCCAAGCTCGCTGCCGAGCAGAATCGCGAGGTTTTCGCTGTCCCCGGAAACATCACTTCGAAGATGAGCTGGGGACCGAACCTGCTGATCAAGCAAGGCGCCAAGCTGGTCCAGGAATGGAATGACGTGGTGGTGGAACTGAAGGCCGAAGATCGGCGCTGGCTGGTGGAGCGCTGCCGTAACAGGCTGAATCTGAAGGAGAATAATGCGCCTGAATCAAACGACCCGATACAATCATCTCTAAGCTTCGGGAACCAGGGGATCGGTCGTTCGGTTCTGGAGAGCTTAAAATTGGACGCCCCCGTAGCCCTGGACTATCTGGTGGAGACCCTGCCTGGAACCTCGCCGTCTGAGGTTATCGCCGCCCTATTCGAGCTGGAATTGGCCGGCATGGTCCGGCAGCTGCCGGGGAAGAGCTTCATAAAGGTCTGGGCTGACTAGAGTTACCGCTTCGGCCATGCTCTTTGGCCGCGTCATGGTAAGATTTCGGTGTTTGCGGGCGAACTCGTATATATAAGAAGAGGGGCCTGCGTTTCGTATAGAAAGCTGACGTATCCATCTATGGCAAAGAACCTCGTCATCGTCGAATCACCGGCGAAGGCGAAAACCATCGGCAAGTATCTGGGCAAGGACTTCGTGGTCAAGGCGTCCCTTGGCCACGTTAAGGATCTGCCCAAGAAGAACCTGTCAGTGGACGTGGACAACGACTTCACCCCGGTCTACGAAGTCATCGAAGGCAAGAAGAAGCTGATCGCCGAGCTGAAGGCGGCCGCCAAAGGCACCGAGAACATCTATCTGGCAGCTGACCCGGACCGCGAGGGGGAAGCGATTTGCTATCACCTCCAGGAGGAGCTCAAGGACGTCAAGCAGACCAAGAACAGTCCCAAGATCTTCCGGGTGATGTTTAACGAGATCACCAAGAACGCCATCCAGAAAGCGTTCGAGAAGCCCACCGTAGTCAATCTGCATCTGGTGGACGCGCAGCAAGCCCGGCGCGTGCTCGACCGGCTGGTGGGCTACAAGATTTCGCCGCTATTGTGGGATAAAGTCCGCCGTGGGCTTTCCGCCGGACGCGTGCAGACCGTGGCGTTGCGCCTGATTGTCGACCGGGAGCGCGAGATCAAGGCGTTCCAGACCCGGGAATACTGGACCATCGACGTCAACCTGGCGGCCAAGAAGCCTCCGCAGCTCACGGCGCATCTGGCCAAGAAAAACAACGACAACGTCGAGATCGCGAATGAAGGCGCGGCCCAGGCGATTGTCGCGGCGGTGGACGGAGTTGATTACATCGTTCGCTCCGTTACCAACAAGGAAAAGCGCCGGAATCCGGTACCTCCGTTTATTACATCGACGATCCAGCAGGAAGCGGCCAGGAAACTTCGTTTTAGCGTGAAGCGCACCATGATGCTGGCGCAGAAGCTGTATGAAGGAGTCGAACTGGGCAAGGAAGAAGGCGCCACGGGCTTGATCAGCTACATGCGTACCGATTCCGTCCGTGTGTCGAACGACGCTCTGGACGAAGTCCGGGCCATGATTACCGACCGCTGGGGAGCCGAATATCGTCCCGCGCAGGCCAACATCTACAAGGGCAAGAAAGATGCGCAGGATGCCCACGAAGCCATCCGTCCGACATCGGCGATGCGCACGCCCGAGAGCGTCGAGAAGTTTCTGGCTGAAGACGAGCTGAAGCTGTACCGGCTGATCTGGATGCGCTTCGTCGCGTCGCAGATGACGCCCGCGGTGTTCGATCAGACCACCATCGACGTGGACGCCAAGGGCAAGGATGGCGCCGCTTACCTGTTCCGCGCCACCGGCAGTGTTCCCAAGTTCGACGGCTTCCTCAAGGTGTATCAGGAAGGCAAGGACGAAAAGGACGAGGAAGATGACGAGCTGAAGAACAAGCTGCCGGCCGTTGTCGCTGGCGAGGTCCTGAAGTTCCGGGCTATCGTACCCGAGCAGCATTTCACCGAGCCGCCGCCGCGTTTCACCGAAGCGACTCTGGTGAAGGAACTGGAAGCCAAGGGTGTTGGCCGTCCGTCCACCTACGCGTCCATTCTTTCCACGATTCAAGAACGGGAGTATGTCCGGAAAGATGGCGGCAAGTTCACGCCCACCGAGCTCGGCATGGTGGTCACGGATCTGCTGCTTGAAAGCTTCGATGACTTGTTCGACGTGACTTACACGGCTCGCATGGAGGGCGAGCTGGACGACATCGAAGAAGGGAAGCTCGATTGGCGTGTGGCCATGAGCGAGTTCTACGAGCGGTTTCAGAAAGACTTGAAACACGCCGAACGCCACATGACCGACATCAAGCGCATGGAGGAGCCCACCGACCAGATTTGCGAGAAGTGCGGCAAGCCCATGGTCATCAAGTGGGGCCGCCATGGCAAGTTTATCGCTTGTACCGGATATCCGGAATGCACCAACACTCGCGAGATCGCGCAGGAGGGCGTGACGGAGCAGGACGAGGCGGAATACTGCGACAACTGCGGACGTCCGCTGGTGCTCAAGAAGGGACGCTTCGGGCAGTTTCTGGCGTGCTCAGGCTATCCCGATTGCAAGACCACTAAGCAATTGGGCGCGGGCCAGAAGCCGCAGGATGTTCCGCTCGACGAGCCGTGCCCGCAATGCAGCAACAAGCTGGTCAAGAAGTTTGGACGCTTCGGCGAGTTCGTCGCCTGTAGCAATTACCCCACCTGCAAGTACGTCAAGCAGAAAACCATTGGAGTGAAGTGCCCCAACTGCTCGGAAGGCGAGATCATCGAGCGGCGCTCCAAGCGCGGCAAGACCTTCTACGGCTGCAACCGCTATCCCGAATGCGATTTCGTGGCCTGGGGCAAGCCGCTGCCGGAGAAATGCCCTGAGTGCGGCGGCAGCTACCTGATCGAGAAATTCCTGAAGGCCGGCGCGTTCGCGCAGTGCCCCAACGCCGAGTGCAAGTTCAAGAAGGCGCTGCCTCCTCAGGCTCCGGCCGAGGTTCCCGAAGAGGTCCAGGCGTAATGGAGTCTAACCTCTAATGGCAACCGCAGTCGCAGTCACCGCGAGCGGACCTCCCGATTACGGTCTCGACGCGCCGCGCATCGTCCGAGGCATGTTCAGCCGGGCCGCTTGGATCATCGCGATCGCGCTGGTGCTCTACGTGGTAAATCATTCCGAATATCCGGGACCCGCCGCGCGCATGTGCGGTGTTCTGGCGCTAATCGGGCTGATCTTCCTGGTCATAGGTTCCGTGATGGTCTGGTCGAGCCGGGTCGCAAAACTGCGGCTGCGTGACCAGTTGCTCGATTCGCTGGCGCTGCGCGGCGATGAGCGCGTGCTCGATGTGGGCTGCGGGCGAGGACTGCTGGCGATCGGCGCGGCCAAGCGTCTGAAGAACGGGAAAGTGGTCGGCATCGACGTGTGGAACCCGTTCGATCTTTCCGGTAACACGCCCGAAGCCGCCAAGGCCAATGCCAAGACCGAAGGCGTCGCCGACAAGGTCCGCATCGAGAATGGCGACGCGCAAAAGCTGGTTTATCCCGACAATCATTACGACGTGGTGATGTCGAGCCTGGCGTTGCACAACATACCGGAGCAAGACGCGCGGGCCAAGGCGGTCCGCGAAATGGTGCGCGTGTTGAAGCCCGGGGGCAAGCTTGCAATCTTCGATCTCTTCCGCACTGGCGAGTACGCCAAAGTGCTGCGAGCCGTGGGCGCCAAGGACGTGGAACTTTCAAAGACCGCGTTTTTATGGTGCGTACCGGGGCGGAGTCTCACCGCGCGGAAGTGATTTTTCGTTGTGGACGTTGTCCGCACTACTAGAGTCCTGACGCCGGCTGACGTGGAATCCGCCTACTGCGCCGGAATCTTCCCCATGGCCGACGCCGCGCGCGGGACCATCACCTGGCACCGGCCTAAGACGCGGGCCATTCTTCCTCTCGATGCATTCCATACCTCGCATTCGCTGCGCGCTTTGCTGAGACGGCGTCCCTTCGAGATTACATTTGATCGCGCCTTCGCCGCCGTCATGGATGCCTGCGCGGATCGGCCAAGCACGTGGATCAACAGCGAAATTAAGACGGTCTACGGCGAGCTGCACGCGCAAGGCAAAGCTCATTCAGTCGAGGTCTGGGTGGAGGGCGAACTGGCTGGCGGACTTTACGGGGTTCACCTAGGGGGCGCATTCTTCGCGGAATCCATGTTTCATCGGCGCACGAACATGTCCAAAGTGGCGCTGGCGGAACTGGTTTCCCGGCTGCGGGAGAGATGCTTCGCACTCCTGGAAGTCCAGTATCTGACCGAGCATCTGGCGCAGTTCGGCGTGATCGAGATCCCGGATAGGAAGTATCAGACTCGCCTGAAAGAGGCGCTGGAATGCTCGTGTAGTTTTGGATGATCGCGTCGGGCGAGGCGTGCCTCGCCCCTACGAGGCCGGCAGGTTTTGTAGGGGTCGGGCATGCCCGACCCGCCAATGATTAGCCGTGCTGCCTTCGAGCATGCACCGCCGCGATCCTTCGCGACCCTCGACCCGCACGGAACCCCGGCGCGGCGAGATGCGAAAGCCCGTTCGAGCCCCCCGATCCAGCATAAGGGAATCGAGCGGCCAGTCCGAATCGGCGCACATTTGGATTCGGCCGTCTTGGCCGATCAAGACCGTCATGACCTTCATTTCGTCGCAGCTTTCCCCGCGTTCGAGCGCCGCCAGGGCGGCATCCATCAGACCTTGCGCTTGCTCGACGAATTCGGTCACCCAGTTCTTATCGCAATCTCGGCAGGAGATTTGATTGATAATTTGTGTCGGGACCTATTATCAGGTTTCTCCGGGGGTGTTATCCTTAGTCTTCCGGTAGTCTGAAGTGTTAACACGCAGGTCATTCTTGTCCGCAGGGACGGGTGTACTCGCCGCGCCCTTCATCAACCGTCGTCGTTTCTCTCTATTTGCCGGCACTTTAGAGCAGCCGTACTCGTCCCTTACCGTGGATCTGGTGCGCGAATCCACCGTGATCGACATGCTGGGCCTGCTCACCCTGGATTTCAAGAAACTGGACGTCTGGCGAACCCGGCCGGCGACCTTCCGGCTGGCGGACTTTCAACGCCTCAAGGATTCCGGGATCACCGTCTTCCACCCGGCTGTGGGCTACGTCGAGGGCGACACCTACGCCGAGTCGTCGGCCGATATCAACGGTTGGGACGCCTTTATCGACTCCTATCCCCAGTACTTCATTCGGGTGGACTGCCCCGCCGATGTTTCCCGCGCCAAGGCTGAGGGAAAGCTCGGGATCATCGTCGGCGAGCAGAATTCGAATCATTTCCGAACGTTGGATGACGTGGATGCCTTCTACAAGCTGGGTCAGCGCGTGTCCCAGCTCACCTATCGCGGCAACGCCTTGGGCGGCGGGTCCACCGATTCCGCCGACAAGGGGCTGACGCCTTACGGTGAAACAGTCCTGGCGCGGATGAACCAGCTCGGTATGGCGGTCGACATCTCGCATTGCGGCGATCGCACCACGCTGGACATAATCGCAGCTTCGTCGAAGCCGGTTCTAGTCACGCATTCGAATTGCCGAGCCTTGGTGCCGCGCAGCGCCCGGTGCAAGACCGACGCGGCCATTCGCAAGCTGGCGGCCAAGGGTGGCGTCATGGGCGTCACCATGGAACGTTTGTTCGTGGGGACGGGAAGCACGGTAACGATCGAGAATGTCCTCGATCATGTGGATCATTTGGCTAAGATCGCGGGCGTAGAGCATGTCGGCCTGGGAAGTGACGTTGATCTCGACGGTCGGGATGGTGCTCTTGCGCCGAAGAAGAACGACCTGGACGGCCTGCAATACTCACAGAAGGTTTTCGAGCTGACCGAAGGACTGATCCGCCGGAAGTACTCGCCAGCGGATATCAAGCTGATCCTGGGCGGCAATTTCCAGCGAGTGCTGGCGGACATCTGGGCCGCCTGATACCTATGATAGAATCGCGGGCGAGGTCACACTCCATGAAGCGCTTCTGCGTTTGCCCTATGTTGGGCTTGATCTTGACGCTGCCACTGGCAGCCGGCTCGGTCCGCGTCATCCAGACCAACGCCGCGGGCGATACCGCGCTGTTCATCGACCCCGCCACGAATAAGGTTGTCCTGACGGTGAAGGATTTGGAAGCCCCGCACGGAGTTACCTCGTCGCCGGACGGAACTCGCGCGTACTTTACCGTCGAATCCGACAGCACGGTGGTCGCGGTGGATACCAGGACCGGGAAGCATCTGGGCAAGGTGGCCCTGAGTGGACATCCGAATAACATCGCTGTGTCCAAGGATGGCAAGCTGATTTTCGCCGGCATCGCGGTGGCGCCGGGAGGCGTGGATGTGATCGACGCCGCCACCATGAAGAACGTCAAGACCATCAAGGTCAAGGGCGCCGTGCATAACGTCTACGTGACGCCGGACGGGAAATGGGTGGTCTCCGGTTCGGTCGGAAGCCGCGTCCTCACCGTGATCGACCTGGCGAAGCTGGAGGTCGCCTGGGATCATACCTTCGATAAAGGCGTGCGCTGCATGACGTTCGACAAGGCGGCTGATGGTTCCGCCGCGCATGTTTACCTGCAGCTTTCAGACGTGCACGGATTCGCCGTGCTGGATCTCAAGACGCGCGAAGAAGTCGCGCGGATCATGCTGCCGAACGAGCCCAAGGTCGGCGAAGTCCACAGTGGGGCGCCCTCGCACGGCATCGGAATCACTCCGGACGGGAAGACCCTCGCGGTGGACAGCTCGGTCGCGAACGGCGTGTTTTTCTACTCCATGCCGGATCTCAAGGTGGTCGGGTTTGTGCCCACCGGGCCGACGCCGGATTGGCTGACGTTCACGCCCGACAGCAAGATGGTCTACATCGCAAATGCGGGCGCGAACAACGTATCCGCCGTGGACATTCAGGCGCGCAAAGTTGTCGCCGTTATTCCCGTGGGCGAAGTTCCCAAGCGGAACGCTACCGTCGTTGTTCCCTAAAGAGCCGTCCCCTAGGGGATCACTTTCCGCTGCTTAATCCAGTCGATCAGTACATCGCGCAATAGGACGCCCTGATCGCGGCGCGGGAACCTCTGGCCGCTGTCCGCCCAGCTCTGCGCCACGAAATCGGTGGTGACCAGCCGATATACCCGCTTCGGGTCCAGCGACGCCGTCACGACCGGGTCCGTACGGCCGGAAGGGTCTTTCAGCGCCGCCAGTTGATCGCCCGGAATCTCGAGTGTGACCATGCTATTGTCGAAGGGCATTACGTTCCAGACATGGCGGGCCAGCAATTGGCCTGCGGGCAGAATATCGCGAACCCCACCCCGGTTGGTAAACGCGAAGTCCGCGGGCACCCTGTCCAGCATGGCGCGCTCCATCAGGGCTTTCACCTCATTCCGCGGGATCTCCCGGGTCGCGCGGCCAATGGGAACATCCACCAGCGCGGAGACTTTCGATTCCCATTTATCGACCTGCGCCTGAACCACCGGATCGGCGGGATATACGCTGTCATCCACCGCAATCCCCGTCCACTCGTGCGCAACGATGCGCCGGGTGGCCGTGTCATATTGCAGCACCAGGCGTCCCACCTGGCGGCCGTAGCCTTCGGCATGGATGACGAACCTTCCATCGATTTCCACGGGTTCTTTCCAAGGGGTATGCTGGTGCCCAATCGCCACCACGCTTACGTCCGGCAGGTCGCGTAAGATCGACTCCGCCTCGGACTTCTCCAAATGCCCCAGCACGATCACCATATCGACCCGTTGTTTCGCCTCGGCGACGATGGGTCGCAAGGTTTCGATGATGGGCGCCGAGTGATAGGGGCCCAGTCTGTCTAAAGTGGTGTTTTGCAGGAGAGTCTGAAGCATTGCGCCGATTATCGCGATGCGCAGACCACCGGCATTGCGAATCACGTAGGGCGGATTTAGCATCCGCTGCCCGGAAGTGTTCAGGGTGTTCGCGCTGACGGTGGGGAACGTCGCGATTTGCATGTAATCGCGAATCTTTTGCCAGCCGTAATCGAACTCGTGATTGCCCAGGCAGTTGACGTCGATGCCCAGGTTGTTGGCGATCTCGTAATCCGGAACGCCTTCGAATACGGTGCTGACCGGCGTGCCTTCCACCAGATCGCCCGCGTTCAGCGTTAGCGACGCGCTGGCCGCGGCTCGTTCGCGCTGGAGCAGTGTTGCTAAGTGCGCGACGCCCCCGATGCCGTCGGGATCCGGCTGCAAACGGTCATGCAGATCGTTGAAGTGCAGGATGGTGAGCTGATGGGCAGTGCTCTGGCGGCAGCCGGCCAGCAGCGCGGCCCACAAAAGCAGAGGTGCAAGGAGAAATGTTCGGCGGCGAAGGACCAAACTCAATTATCGCGTTACTTCGACTGCGCGCCGCGAGCCCACTCTTCGATGGTCTTCCAGTCCGGATCGTTGCGCGATTGAAACTGGCGCCCGCCGCTATGGAAATCGTCGCCGCCCGCCGTGCCCGCCAGGGGATGCTTCAAAATCGGGCTGGACAGCAGATTAGCCGAGTTCACCAGCCTGGAGACGGCTTCGAAGTTCTGCCGCGACTGCTCTTCGGTCCAGGTGGTCGCGCCCGGCGCCAGTGGCTGCAGGCGGAATGCGTTCCCCGCATTTGCGTGACAGACAACGCAACGCGCGTGACCTTCGCGTTTCTTCAGGAAAATCGGCTCCACCTTCGCTTTGTAGGTCGCGAAGTCGAGCGACTGGGCCGCGGCAAACGACGCTGCGATCACGATCACGATTGCGAGCCGGGAGGGAGTAGTCATAAGTGGTCCGCGCGGCCCATAATATCACATGGGATTCGCCGTGTGGATCGACGCCGAGAACGGTCTGGCGTGGGCCCAGGGAACGCATGAATACCGGCCCATGGGCAGCGCGGTGATCGCGTCGACGGACCAGTTCCGGCCTCGCGATTTTCGGAGTTCGCGCCGCCCGCCGGCCCACCTGCGCCGATCTTTCATGGGATTCTTCGGATCGCTCGAGGAAGTCAACGTCCGTCTGCGGCTCCAGGGCAGGTGGAAACTAACGGCGACTCCGGCTCATTTGCTCTAGGAGGTATACTTTAAAGTTTGCATGCAAAACGAACCTATTACGGACATCGCCCATCTGGGACATCTGGAGATGTTTACTCCGAAACCCGAAGAAAGCGTGCGCTTCTTTGTCGACATCATGGGGATGACCGAGAGCGGCCGGGAGGGCGACTCGGTCTACCTGCGCGCCTGGGACGACTACGAGCGCCACACCCTCAAGCTCACTGCGGCTAAACAGCCTGGAATGGGCCATATGGGCCTTCGCGCACGCAGCCCGCAGGCGCTCGAGCGGCGTGTCGAAGCCCTCCAGGGTACCGAATTCGCCATCGGCTGGAATAAGGGCGATCTGTGCCACGGGCCGGCCTTTGTATGCCAGGATCCCGATGGTCACAAAATCGAGCTGTATTATGAAACCCAGTGGTATGACGCGCCTGCAAACTTGAAGCCTGCCCTCAAGAATCAGGCCCAGCGATTCCCGGCGCGCGGCTGCAACGTCCGCCGTCTGGATCACTGGAATGGCCTGGCGGTCGATATTAAAGCGAATCGTGAGTTCTTTGAAAAGTACCTGGGCTTCCGCCTGACCGAGCAGATTGTCCTGGACACCGGCGTCGAAGCCGCGATGTGGATGACCTGCACCAATAAGAGCTACGACTTCGCTTACACCAAGGACGCCACAGGAACCAAAGGCCGCTTCCATCACGTGACCTACGCCGTCAATAGCCGCGAGGAAGTCCTGCTAGCCGCCGATATTTTCCTGGAACATGGAGTCAAGATCGAGACCGGCCCACACAAGCACGCGATTCAGCAGACGTTTTTCCTGTACGTTTACGAACCCGGCGGCAACCGCGTGGAGATCGCCAACGCCGGCGCGCGTCTGATCCTGGCACCCGACTGGAAGCCCATCCGGTGGACCGAAGCCGAGCGGAAAAAGGGCCAAGCCTGGGGACTCAAGACCATCGAGTCCTTCCATATTTACGGAACGCCCGCCGTTCCCGGCCATCCCGGTAGCGGGCCGGAATCCGGCTCGTAAATTCACAAGTGTTAAACTAAACCTTTTGCGCAACCATCAACGAATTCAGAAAGAGGCCAAGTAGGAACCATGAGTCAAAGCCTGGAAGATCTTTTACAGAGAGCCGGGAACCCGGTACAGATGCTCCGCAATTCGCAAATCGGAGCCTACGTGTACCCGGTGGTTCCCTCCGAATACTCGAATTGGCGCGATGAACAGCGCGCCTGGCGCGATAGCTGCGTGCTCTTCGACCAGTCGCATCATATGGCCGAGATTTACCTGAAAGGACCTGATGCGATCAAGCTGATCTCGCATCTCACGATCAACAGCTTCGCCAATTTCCCAGTCAACCGCGCGAAACAGATGGTTCCGTGCAGCTACGATGGCTTTGTCATCGGCGACGGGATCCTTTTCCATCTGGAAGAGAACCACGTGGTGTTCGTCGGACGCGCACCATCCGTCAACTGGATCCAGTTCCACGCCGAGACCGGCGGGTACAAAGTGGATGTGGTCCGCGACGACCGCTCGCCTTCCCGCACCGGCGGCAAGGCCGTAGTTCGCAAGATGTACCGCTATCAGATTCAGGGTCCGAATGCCGAGAAGGTCATCGAGAAACTGAATGGCGGACCGTTCCCCAACATCAAGTTTTTCCACATGGACGTGATCAGGATCAAGGGCCGTAACGTGCGCGCGCTGCGGCACGGTATGGCTGGAGCGCCCGGTTTGGAAATCTGGGGCCCGTACGCCGAGGGCGAGGAAATCCGCGCTGCGATCGTCGAGGCCGGCAAAGATTTTGGCCTGGTCGAGGTCGGCTCGCGCGCATACGCGACCAACACACTCGAATCCGGCTGGATCCCGTCGCCTCTGCCCGCCGTCTACACCGGTGACAAGATGAAGGCGTATCGCCAGTGGCTTCCCGCAGCCGGCTACGAAGGCACCGGATCGATAGGCGGCAGCTTCGTATCGAGCAACATCGAAGATTACTACATGACGCCCTACGAACTGGGCTATGGACCGTTCGTCAAGTTCGACCACGATTTCATCGGTCGGGAGGCGCTTGAGAAAATCGCCACCAAGTCGCATCGCAAGAAGGTAACGTTCGCCTGGAATTCCGACGACGTAATGAAGGTGTTTAAGTCGCTGTTTGAGAAGGGCGACCCATTCAAGTACATCGATCTTCCTCTGTCGAACTACACCTCGGCGTCGTACGACAAGATTCTGGCGAACGGGAAAGCCGCCGGGTTCTCGATGTTTGCCGGCTATAGCTATAACGAACGTTCCATGCTCTCGCTGGGCGTCGTCGATCCGGATATCGAGATCGGTAACGAGGTCACGCTGGTCTGGGGCGAAGAAGGCGGCGGCACGAAGAAAACTACCGTAGAGCGCCACCGGCAGATCGAAATCAAGGCAATTGTCAGCCCGGTCCCGTACGGAGAAGTCGCGCGTAAAACCTACGCCGCAGGCTGGCGTACCGGCAAAGCGTAAGCATTTTCTAAGAGGTTGCTGAAAGGGGCAGATTCGTCTGTCCCCTTTTTTTATCTCTGGCATTGTGCCGATGTGATAGGATCGAGTTGAAATGAGGAATGCTCTTCTTCTCGTTATCGCAATCCCTGTTGGCAATGCAGTTCTCCGGAACCAAATCGTGCCCTAAGTGGCTTCGGGACTTCGTTCTGAATCGTCATAGCCGTTGAGCCGCCTCCAGCACCGTCCGTCTGTGTGACTGTGGCATAGTGAAAACATCTTGCCAAGTCCTGTTCTGGTAGCCGGCGGCGCCGGCTACATCGGAAGCCACACTTGTAAATTGCTCGCCAAAACCGGGCGCGAGCCTGTCGTTCTCGACAATCTCAGCACGGGGCATCGCTGGGCCGTCAAATTTGGTCCGCTTTACGAAGGCGACATTGAAGATGGTGAACTGGTCCAGAAGATCGTCCGCCAGCACGGCATCTCCGACGTGATCGATTTCGCGGCGAAAGCGTACGTCGGCGAGTCGTACACGGATCCCGGCAAGTACTTCCGCGAGAACGTCGGCAAGACCATTCATTTTCTGGACGCGCTGATCGCGTCGGGCGCCAAGAACATCGTATTCTCATCGACCTGCGCCGTGTACGGCGATCCCGAGACTATTCCGATTACGGAATCGGAAAAGAAGAAGCCCGTGAATCCGTATGGCGAGACCAAGCTGTTTGTCGAGCGCATGCTGCACTGGCACGGAATCGCTCATGGGCTGAAATGGGTTGCGCCGCGATACTTTAACGCAGCGGGCGCCGATCCCGAAGGCGAGCTGGGCGAACTGCACGAGCCGGAAACGCATCTGATCCCAGCCGCATTCGAGGCGGTTCTGGGAAAGCGTCCGCAGCTCGAAGTTTACGGCACCGATTATCCGACTCCCGACGGGACCGCTGTTCGCGACTATATCCACGTCTTCGATCTGGGCCGTGCGCATATTCTCGCCCTCGACTACTTGCGCGGGGGTGGCGAATCGATCTCCGTCAACCTGGGCACCGGCGTCGGCCAATCCGTGGTGGAGGTGGTGCGCGCCGTAGCGGCTGCCACCGGCCGAGAGGTCCCGCACGTGCTTCGTCCCCGCCGCGCGGGCGATCCTCCGGAGCTGGTGGCGGACCCGTCGCTCGCCAAGAAAGTCCTGGGCTGGACGGCCGAATTCCGCGACATCCAACGCATCGTCGAGACGGCCTGGGCCTGGCATGACAAAGCGCACAAATCGCCGTCTTAAAAACGGCCGTGATATGATTTCCCCATGCCCAATTACGTGATCGAACGGGAGATTCCGGGGGCCAGCAACATGACCGAGGAGCAGGTCAAGGAAGTCGCTCTGAAGTCTCTGGGCGTCCTCAAGGACCTGGGTCCTCAGATTCAATGGCTGCACAGCTATGTGACGGACGATAAAGTCTATTGCATCTATTGGGCGCCCAACGAAGAGATCATTAAAGAGCACGCACGCCTGGGTGGATTTCCCGCAAACCGGATTTCCGCCGTCCGGCGCATGATGGAACCCGCCAGCGCGGGTTAGATCCGGTTCAGGCTCCGAGCGCGAATCGCACGGCTTCTTCAGGCTGCATGGTCCAGCCGCGCATCCAACTAGCCATCGCGGCCGAACTGTTCAACCGGCCGCGTGCCTCATCCAGACTGGATTCGAGCTTGGTTTTCGCGGAATCGGTCAGAGGTTTTGCCAGCGCCTGACGCAGAGCCGCCGCGCTGCCGGCCAGTGTGAGTGCGCGTTCCGGCTCCCCTGCGGCAGTAGCGCAGGCCGCGCAGGATTCTAGCACACGCGGCAAGTCAGCCCGGTTCCCAAGGTCCAAGTACGATTCCAGGGATTTTCCGTACAGGTTCCTTGCGACGGCGTAATCGCCGGCTTCCGCAGCGATACCGGCCAAGTCGTGATAACAGGAAGCGATTCCGGACTGGTTCTCCAGTGCGCGGAACCGGGCGAGCGCCTGTTCATACAAGGAGCGGGCACGTTCCGAATCTCCCTGTTCCTTCGCCAGGTCCGCCTGATGGCTCAGTGACCAGGCGACCCCAATCCTGTCACCCATTTGCTCGAACAGCCGGGAGGCTTCCAGTTGGAGCAGCCGGGCCAGATCGTAGTCTCCTTGCAGCTTGACTAGATCCGCCAGGTTGCTCAAGCTTCCCGACAGGGATCGCGGGTCATTGAGCTTACGTGCGAGTTCCACTCCGAGTTCGAACCCCGACCGGGCGTTGGCATAGTCGCCGATGCCGCGGTCCGCAACGGCGTTATGGGTGACCATGCGAAGCATTCCCAGCATGTCATCGATCTCCTTCAGGATCTCCACGTTCTCGGAGAAGTACCGCCGGCGTTCCGAGTGGTGGCCCGTGAACTGGGCAATAGACGCCGCCGCATCCAGGACTTTCGCCCTGAGCTTGTTGCGGGGCGCTACGGCGGGCAATGTCAACAGCTTCTGACAACGCTCATAGGCCTCCTCTCCCATGCCCCGGTCCCTCAAATAGAACTCGAGCGCGGACACCAGCCGGACCCCCCAATCCGCTTCTCCGGATGCGATCAACCAGTCCATGGCCGCGCGGATATTAGCGATTTCCGCATCGAAGCGTGCGAGCCATTCCTGCTGACGATCGCCCGCCATCAAGGCGGGTTCCCCTTCTTCCGCCAATATTACGCAGTAAGCCGCATGGGCTTTGCGCGTGTAGGCTTCCTCCCCGGCCTCTGCGAGCCGGCCGAGTCCATATTCGCGCATGGTTTCGAGCATCACGAACCGGGGTTCGGTGAGATCCGCTCCCGTCCGGCGTACCAGGCTGTTATCCACCAGGGACTCAATGGCGTCCAGCAGGTCGATATCCAGATCTTCCTTGGCATTGCACACCGCCTCGATGGCTTCGTGGGTGGCGCCGCCGACAAATACCGACATCCGCCGGAAAAGCTTCTGCTGCTCCGGATCGAGCAGGTTGTGGCTCCAGTCGAGCGTCGCGCGCAAGGTTCGCTGGCGCATGGGAAGGTCGCGCGGGCCGCCCGCCAGAAGCTGCAGAGGATCGCGCACGCGCTCGAGCAACGCTGTCAACGGCAGCACCCGGGTCCGGGCCGCTGCCAGCTCGATGGACAGGGGAAGCCCGTCCAGACGCGCGCAAATCTCGGCCACCGTGCGGATCTGCGCCTCGTCCATCTGCGGACCACCGGAACGCAGAGCCGTGGCGCGCTCCAGAAACAGGGCCACCGCGGGAGACTTCGACAGCACTTCGGCGGGCGTGGTTTTCCGATCGGGCAGATCCAGAGGAGGTACGGGGAATTCGTACTCCCCGAAGAGCCGCAACGCGGCGCGGCTGGTGGCGACGATCTTCAGCTGCTCGGAGGAACACAAGAGCTCGGTCACCAGCGGCGAGGCGGCCAGTACGTGCTCGAAATTATCCAGCACCAGCAAAGTGGGCGCCGTACTGGCGCGTACCTGTTCCTGAAGGGCGACCGCGACGGCGCGATCTCCGGTCTGCCGAATGCCCCAGACGCTGGCGATCTCCGAAGCAACCAGTTCCGCCTCGCTGATGCGATCCAGAGGGACAAGGTGAACGCCGCCGGGAAACTCATCCAGCAGCTTTCGCCCAAGCTCGATCGCCAGGCGTGTCTTGCCGATGCCTCCCGGCCCTGTGAGCGTCACCAGTCTTACCTGCGCTTGCAGCAGCAGCTCCCGGGCGCCCTCCAGTTCCCGATCCCGGCCAACCAGCGCCGTGCGCTGGGCGGGCAGATTATGCGGGGTGGCCGCAGGCGCCGCCGTCGGCTGAGAGACGCTGCCCAGAATCGCCGAGAGTTCGTTGAGCAGGTCCTGCGTGGAACTGTATCGCTCGCGAGCGTTCTTTGCGAGGCAGCGCTCCACCACCCATTGCAGCGGCGCGGGCGCTTGCGGGTTGATCCGGCCGATCGGCTCCGGCTGGTCCCGGATCACGGCCGCCAGCGCATCGACCTCGCTCGACCCGGCAAAAGCCCGCCGTCCCGTGGCCATTTCGTACATCACCGCTCCGAAGGAAAACTGGTCGGAACGGAAGTCGCTCGATTCCCCGCGCGCCTGTTCCGGCGACATATATCCGAACGTTCCCAGGATGGTTCCGGGTTGCGTCAGCGGATTTTCCACTACTGTACCGGAAGGATTGTCGCCGCCCTGCAGGCCGCGCTTGGCCAGGCCGAAGTCCAGGATCTTCGCGCGTCCTTCGGCGCTGATCATGATATTGGCCGGTTTCAGGTCGCGGTGCGTGATCCCCTTGGCGTGTGCCGCGGCCAGCGCATCCGCGATCTGCACGGCAATCGCCAATAGCTTGGGTATCGGCAAGGGCCCGCCCACCATCGCCTGCCGTAAGGTCTGGCCTTCGATCAACTCCATCACGATGTAGGAAACACCCCCTGCCTCGCCCACGTCGTAGATGGTGACGATGTTGGGATGGTTGAGGGCGGATGCCGCCCGAGCCTCCTGGACGAAGCGATCCGCGGAACCGGACGTCAGCACTTTGATGGCGACGGGCCGCGAGAGGCGTGTATCGCGCGCGCGATACACTTGTCCCATCCCGCCCGCCCCCAGAGAGCCTTCGATCTGGTACGGACCCAGACAGGATCCGGCAGCCGCCAACTTGCCGGAATCGCCAGGCAGAGACATCGTCGGCGCCACCGTGAATGTGGGGCCGTCCACGGGGTCAATATCAGGCGTGCCTCCGGCCAGCAGTGACTCCACTTTGCGGCGCAGATCCGAGTCGTCGCGGCATGCGCCGTCCAGAAACACGTCGCGCTCGTGAGGGTTTCGCCGCCGCGCCGCGTGATAGACCTGTTCGACCTGCTGCCAACGCTCGGGATTCATGATTTGTGAACCAAGTCGGTATGCCTGACTCTTGTGGTATATTATCTCGACTCCGGACTTCACACGCAGGAGGATTGGATGAAGCAGCCCGCACTTGGAATTGTGTCGACGATCCTGATTATTGCCCTCTCTTTCGGTTTCATTTCGCTTTTCGATTTCTCGACGCTAGGCAGCTGGGTCATTTTCGTGATGGCTGCCATCATCCCGATGGAAATCGTCATCGGCGTGACTTGGGGCGCCAATCCGGGCTTCGTCAGTTCGCGGCCCCAGCCCCTGAAGGGAATTCTGCTGGTACTGGTGAATATCGCCGTGGGGCTGATCGTGGGTGGAATCTGTCATGCAGTCGTGGGTGGCGCAATCGCCCCGCCGGTTCCGATTTTGGTCCTGTTCGGGATCGTTTCCGTGGTCGTAACATTCTGGCTCGCGATCATGTTCGGAGGGTGGCCATTCAACAGCCTGATTAAGAGCCCAGTGGGAGCCGGCGTGGCCATGCTGGCGGCCTGCTACATCCTTAACTACTTGCTGTTCCGCCTCTTTTTCGATTTTAGTTTCATGGCGGGCGCTCCTTGGTATAAGGCCAGTATTGATCCGCATGGGATGTTCAACGGCGTCAACGCTCAAGTTTTCTACGTGACTGCGCTCACCTTCCTGTTTGTGCTGCTGCATTTCGATTTGTGGCCGTTCACCTTGTCGCCCGCGGTGATGAAGCAGCCTGTCCTCGGCATCGTCTGGACGCTGCTCTCGCTGGCGCTGGGCGCGCTGGCATACTACATTGGCGTGAATACGATGGGCATGGATCCGATGGTGTTCCTGATCTCCGGACCGATCCCGTTCATCTTTGGAACCATCGTGCTGCTGAATATGCTCCACAATTCACTGTTCGCCAAGTTCAGCCAGCCCTTGAAGGGGGTGCTGAACTGCATCGCAGCAGCGGTGATCGGAGTTTTGCTCGCGAAGATGTATGGCGCGCTGGCGCCGGTGGTAACTGGGGTCCTGAAGCCGGGACCGCCGACGAACGATTTCGAGATCTGGCTGGCAACGGCGCTGCTCGGCGTCACGTTCCCGTTCCTGATCTTCTTCGCGGAATTCTTCAAGATGTGGCCGCTGGTGAAGGCGAAAGCGGAATAGACTAGTTGGAGAAGAGGCAACCAATATATGCTACGCGCGATTGACGAAAACACCATTACGGACGCCGCTATTGAGCAAATGGCGTCGACGCCTAATCCCCGGCTGAAGCAGATCATGGAGCCGCTGGTGAGGCATCTGCACGCTTGGGCGCGCGAGGCGGACCTCACGCCCGAAGAGTGGCTGGAAGGCATCAAGTTTTTGACCGCTGTGGGTCAGAAGTGCACCGCGTTTCGACAAGAGTTTATTTTGCTGTCGGACACGCTGGGAATGAGCTCGCTGATCAACTCCCTTCACGACAAGCGCGCGACCGAAGCCGGGACCAAGAGCAGTCTGGTGGGTCCGTTCTACCGCCAGGATTCTCCTCTTATGAAGTTGGGGGATACCATCGTCACCAAGCCGAGCAACGGGTTGGAAGTCGTCCTCTACGGACGCGTGACGGACGGGACCGGTAAGGGCGTTCCGAATGCCTCGGTCGAGGTGTGGCAGCCGGATGAAACCGGGAATTATGATTTGCAGAAGCACGATCCATCTGAGATGGACTT
>Ga0068856_100000814_pt1 | contig 33608 bp, 25 predicted proteins | sample KBSCornC62_FD_66595 | JGI IMG/M metagenome (GOLD analysis project Ga0068856, IMG submission 66595) | Corn rhizosphere microbial communities from Kellogg Biological Station, Michigan, USA - KBS Corn C6-2 | ecosystem: Host-associated > Plants > Roots > Rhizosphere > Soil ...
CGCAAGCGGAGAGCCTGCTATCGAAGGAAAATTTTGATCTGATCATGTTGGATGTCCGCCTTCCCGACGGCGACGGACAAGTCTTCCTGGAGCGCGTGAGCACGCTTCCCGATCGGCCGCTCGTCGTGATGATGACGGGGCACGGCACGATCGAAAGCGCGGTCTCTTGCATGCGCGCGGGAGCGTTCGATTACCTGATCAAACCCTTTTCGCCCGGTCAGATTGAAATCATTCTGAAGAAGGCGGAGTCGTACCGGCAGTTGATCAAGGTCAACCGCTACTTCAGCGAACAAGACGGCGGCGATGGCGACATGCTCGGACGCGGTTCTGCCATGGTGCGTTTGCGCCAGCTCGTCGAGCGCGTGGCTCCGACGGATGCGACCGTTTTGATCACGGGTGAAAACGGCACCGGCAAGGAAATGATCGCGCGCGAGCTCTACAAATATTCCCCGCGCAAGAACGAACCCTACATCAAAATCAATTGCGCTGCGCTTTCGGAAAACCTGATCGAGAGCGAACTCTTCGGTCACGAAAAAGGGGCGTTCACCGGGGCAACCGATCGCCGTGAAGGCCGTTTCGAATTGGCCAATCGCGGCACGCTGCTTCTCGACGAAGTCAGTGAAATTCCCCCGAATTTGCAGGCCAAGCTTCTGCGCGTGCTGCAAGAGCGCGAGTTCGAACGCGTCGGCGGCACGAAGACGATCAAAGTCAACGTCCGTCTCCTCGCGACGTCGAATCGCGACCTGATGCAGTTCGTTGAAAAGGGGCAGTTTCGCTCGGACCTTTACTATCGGCTGAACGTGTTTCCCGTGCAGGTGCCCCCATTGCGCGAGCGCCGCGAAGATATTCTGCTTTTAGCCGAGGCGTTTCTGCGTCGTTTCGCGCGCAAACACGGGATCAAGATTCCCGGTTTCTCCGATAACGCCGCTACGGCGCTCACGCTTTATCCATGGCCGGGCAACGTGCGCGAACTGCAAAACACGATCGAGCGCGCCGTGATCCTCTCGGAGAATGGCCGTCCTATTTCGACCTCAGCGTTGGGCCTCCCGCACCTTTCGGCCGCGAGTGGATTGGTCAACGCGCACATCCCGCATGGTTCGGCTCCGCCGATTTCTGCGACTCCGGTCGCGCCCATACCCGTATTCAGTTCTCCGGTACGGGAAGGTTCGGTATCCGCCGCACCGATACCAGCGAGCGAATCGACGCCCGTTTACGCCCCCCCCGCGCCATCGGGGCCTGTGCCAGTGCCAGCCGGCGTGGCCGAATCAGCCGCGGCCGCGAGTGCTTTCGGCACGCCAGCGAACGGCACGCAAGCGAACGGAGTGCAAGCTAACGGAGCGCATCCGCCCTTCCCGTACGCCGAGTCTTTGGGTGCGTCTGTGGTTGATCCTGGCGACGAGCGGATGACTTCGAAAACGGATTCGATCATCCCGCTGGATCAGTTGGAAAAGCAGGCCATTTTGTCGGCGTTAAAAGCGACCTCGGGCAACCGCACGAAGGCGGCCGAGTTGCTGAAGATCAGCATTCGAACGCTGCGGAACAAACTGACGGAGTACAGGGCATCGGGGGATTTCGCGGAGCCGGACGAGGAGTAGGTTTCTGCGAAGTAGGTTTCTGCGATTACTCCGCGGCCAATCTCCGCGTGCCGAATCTCTGAGCTTCGAGCTTCAGAGCGGCGACCTTCCGACATAGAGTGCGGCGACTCGTCGCCGCCTTGCCAGGCGAAATTCATTTCGCCGCTCAAAATCCTGCGATTCACGCCGGTATTTTGAAAACGGACCCGTTCGGCCCCTTGACTCAGAAATCATCCACGAGGCGCGGCAGGTCTGCAAACCCATCCAAGGTTCGCTGCAATGCACGCGGAGCGGTCCCGAAAAAAATTTTCGCCGAACTCCATTTATAGTCCCCGGCAAAACGGACCATCCCATGACGAACTGCATTCTGATGAATGTAGTTAAGCCGAGCCAGGTACGATTTCTCGAAACTGATTCGAGAATCCCAATATTGATACCAGACCCGCCGGCCCGGAGCAGCGTCTAACCGGTTGATCTTGACCGCGGTCGTCGCGTGCAGCTTCCGAACTAATTTTGAGAGAGTGCGCGGATCTTCCGGAGATTGACCAAGAAAGTGATAATGATTCGGGAAAACGACCCATGCATAGAGGGTCCAGCCAAACTCTCGTGCGCACTCGAGCAGACTTGCCTGAAGGTAGTCGAGCCGATCATCCCCGACGAAGTAATGACGTTTCTCGGTCGTTCCCGCGGTCACCATAAAGACGCCTTGTTCTGATAACCGATGAACCGGGGCATGATGCCAATCGGGGAAAGTCATATCCAATCAAATTTATTGAATTTATAGACAAAAGAATATTTTATTGCGAGCAAATGAATTTGCTCGTCCAAAGCGGTGACGAGTCACCGCACTCCAAATTGCGGACTTCATTGTGTTGGAACCCGGCCAGATCGACTACGGCTGTCTTGGAGCAGGGCTGAGCCTGCAGCTCCCCCAAACCCACCCTAGGGTTTTCTCCTGCCATAAATTTGCATCTCGGCGCTTCACCTCTGCCTTCCCCGCTCCGATGTCCTAGGCATGAATTTTCGGTCGGCTCTTCGTCAATCGGTCCTCGCTCCTCTCTCGCAGAGGTTCGTCACGACCGCTTTGCTCGTGGGCGCCGTCGCTCTCGGCGCTGGCTGCACCAGCGTTCGGACCGAGGCCGAAGCCGCCCCTCGCTCGAGCATCTCGCGTCAAAGCGCCTTCTCTCTCGCCCATATCACCGCTCGCACGGTTAACGGCCAAGTCTTTGCCGTCGCGCCAACCGGCTCGATGAAACCGACGCTCGATGAAAATAGCGTGGTCACTGTCGAGCGCGTTGCATTTAGCCACCTGCGCCGCGGGGATATCATCATCTATTTAAACTCCCACGGCCAACCGATCATCCATCGCCTTTACGAACAGCATGGCGATCGCTGGTTCGTCTTGGGTGACAATAATGGCTCGGTCGATGCCGAAGCCGTGACCGCCGCAAATTTCCAGGGGCGGGTCTGCGCGATTTTTTATACGTCATCGAGCGGCACCCCCTCGAATGACGACGCCCTCGCCGAACGCGATGATGCGCGCTGAAGCCGTTTCTCCTCTGTAGAACCGCCCTGTCACCCTCATTTACGCGTCCGCGCCTTGATGCCGGAGCCCGCTCAACTTGAGCACTCCGCCCCAGCCCTTCGCGCAAAATCCACTAAAGCTAACGCAATTAGGCCGATAATTAAGCAGGAGCGAAGAAAAGCTCCGTTACCCTAGATTCTCCATGCCAACAATCGACCAGATCAGCGAATCCGTTTTCCGAGAGACGATCAATCGCGCCGTACAGGACGTCTTTAAAACCATGCTCAGCAAAGCGGCGACGATGAACAACTCGTCGGATGTTGCGAACGCTGATGGCACACCGTGGGAACACCCGGTCCAAATCAACGGCCAACAAGTCGTCGGCACCGTCGGTTTCATCGGCGATATCAGCGGCCTCATCTATCTCTACCTCGAAGCCTCCTTCGCCAACGAAGTCGCCAGCCACATGCTCGGCATGACGAATCAAGAACTCGTCGAGGCCGGTGACGAAGTCGTCAACGACGCCGTCGGTGAACTCACCAACATGACGGTTGGCACCTTCAAGAATCAACTCGCGGACAAAGGTTTCCCCTGCCGCCTCACGATTCCTTCAATCCTCCGCGGAAGCAATTTCTCCATTGAACCCGTTAGCTCCGCAACTCGCCGCATTTACCGCTTCAATGTTGGAGCGCACAATCTCGTGGTCGATCTGCTGATGAAGACTGGCGACTAATTTTAAAAAACTTCCGAGCCCCCGCCATGCGCTATAAAATTCTCACCGTAGACGATTCGAAAACCGTCCGTATCATCGTTAAGAAAGCCTTCAAGTCCTTCGACTGCGAAATCATCGAAGCGGCGAACGGCGTCGAAGGTCTCGCTGCTGCCGGCAAAGAAATGCCGGATCTGATTCTTCTCGATATCACGATGCCCGTCATGGACGGCGTGGAAATGCTGACGAAGATCAAATCCGATCCTACGCTCAAGGGCATCCCGGTCATCATGCTCACCGCTGAAGGTGGCCGCGACAACGTCCTCAAGATCGCCAAGATCGGCGTGCGCGATTACATCGTGAAACCGTTTAAGGAAGATGTGCTCGTCGAAAAGTGCGGCCGCATCATCGACCTGAAGCCGTTGACCGACGGTCCGACCAAAGCGAAATCCATTTTTGATCCCGCCACGATTCTCGTGGTCGAAGACAAGCCCGCGATCATCCAGCAGATCCAAGAAGGCCTCAAGCATACGCCTTGGAAAATCCATGGTGTTAACACCACGGGTGAAGCCATCGATTTCTGCGGAAAGAACACGCCGGACCTCGTCATCATCAGTCTCTCGCTGCCGGATGAAGCCGCTTTCACGCTCTTCCGTCTGATCCGTCAAAACGTGAAGTCGAAGTACACCCCGATCTTCGCGCTCGTCGTGAAGACGGAAATGAATGCGCAACAACAGGCGCAGCAGGTGGGCTTCTCTTACATCGTGACGAAGCCGATCGAAATCTCGGAACTCGAGTCCAAGATCGCGAAGGCGATGAATCTCGATACATCCCAGCGTTACTTTGCGGTCGACGGCGATGTATTCGTCATGCGACTACCGGAAAACACGACGCAGACCGTCGTCGGCGAAGTCCTCAACTACTTGAAGCCGAAGATCGCCGAAGCCGTCGATAGCGGTATCGTCAAAGCGGTCATCGATCTGCACGAACTGAAGGGCCTCAACATGGCCGTCATCAAGCTGCTGATCCAAGCGATGCAAACGTGCAAAGAGCTCGCGCTCCAGTACACGCTCATCGGCAACAGCCAGATCGTCTCCGAGTGCAAAGGCTTCGAAGACACCCGCAATTGGCAGTTCCACGATTCGATCGCGGACGCCAAAGCGAGTTTCGGCAAAAGCGCTTCGTCCTCCAACGCCGGCACCGCTGCCCCGCAGCCCGCTGCCGTCGCCTAAGTCATTCTTGCCTCCCAAGCAATTGGGACACCCCGGCGAAAAGCGCGCTCCTGTGATGGGAGCGCGTTTTTTTTGTGCGGGGTTTGAAGGAGGTCGCTTCGCGAGCTGCGCACCTAAATTGGAGTGCGGCGACTTGTCGCCGCCTTCCAAGGCGAAATTCATTTCGCCTTCCGGATACATCGAGCGCGCGGCTCTTTGCGGGCCCATCAATGGGCCCGTCCAAGGCGGCGACGAGTCGCCGCACTCCAAATTGGGAAAAGCTCAGTTGAGACTGAGTAGTTCTACTCAACTTACTATAAATCTAATTTGTTAGTTTGCAGTAAGATACATATTAATCTGGGTAAATTTTAACAGCCAATTTCAGGCAAAAACACCTCCAGATTCACCTCAATCGCGCCGATGAATCTAATAAGACCCGATCAGACTTTCCACGTCCGCGTGGAGGGAATGAATCACCATGACTTTATTGTCCTCAACATCGCTCACCTGCGGAAGTCGCCATCGGCACTTCCTTTCCGCTGGTTTGTGCCTCGCGCTGCTGGCGCTGACGGGCACGGCCGCGGGCATGAGCGTTCGTGCGCACCGAGAAGGATCGAGTTCCGCGCACTACTGTTCTCGTGAAAGTCTAGGATCCGCACCGAGCTACCTCATTGCCGCAGGTCCATCCGGTTTCCGCTTTGCCCCGCCTCCTCCTGTCGCAACCGAACGTCCTATCGTCGCTCCGGTCGCTGTCGTAGCTTCGCCCGTGCAGAACGAACCGGTCGCAACTGCGCCCGTCGTTTCAACCGCGCCAGCTCCCACGACAGAGAAGTCGGTGAAATCTTCGAGCAATACGTCGAAACCCGCTCTGCTCATTCCCGACGACACGCCCAGCGAAGTTCATCCGGAAGATATTCTCCCCTACTTTAAACTTCCTCGCGGTGAGAAGGGCTCCGTGGACGTGCCGTTCACGCCTGCCTCGCCCAATACGCTGCCCAAGAGCTCGGCGACCTACGAAATGCAATGATGTCCAAGGGTCTCGCTTTCGCCCTAACGCTTCTGTTGAGCCACTCTCTGGTCCGCGCCGAAGCAGCCCAGGCCGTCCCGCCCTCCGCTGCGACGGAACGAGCAGTCATGGCCGCGGCTGCGAAGGACGCGCCGCCGAAGAGTTTGAAACTGAGCGAAAGCGAAGCCGAAGAGGCTCGTGCAGCGCACGCGGAAAGCAACGCGGCCGATGGCCACACGCTCAATTCCGAAACGCTCGTCGAACATCATCAGGTCAGCCACGACGCCACGCCCAAGGAAATCGCGAGTCTCCTTCGCATCGGAAAAAAGCATTACCAGATCGGCGACTACGATTCCGCCATCATCGCTTATCTCCAAGTCTTGGTGGAGCAGGCAACCCGCGACGAAATCAATCAAGCGCTTATCGGTCTCGCGCGGACGTATCGAAAAAAAGGCGACTTCACCAAGGCTGCAGCCTCGTACGAACGCTTCGCCAAAGAATTTCCCGGCGATCCCCAAATGCCCGCGGCCTATCTCGAACTCGGCCGCACCTTCCGTGCTCTCGGCGCTTACAAACAAGCCATCGCTCAATTTTATAGCGTGCTCAACACGACGTTGAAATTGCCCGAAGGCAACGACGCGACGGACTACAAGCAGCTCGCGCGCACCGCCCAGTTCGAAATCGCGGAAACCTATTTCCAAACGGGCAACTACACCGAAGCTTCGCGTTTTTTCTCACGTCTCAAGTTGCTCGATCTCGCACCCGAAGACCGCGCCCGCGCTCAGTTCAAAGCCGCGTTCTCCCTCTGTCTTGCGCTCGACGACGAAAACGCCGTTTCCGCGCTCCAGATGTTCATCACGCAGAATGGCGACGACGAAAACGTACCGGAAGCGCGGTACCTTTTATCGGCTTCCCTGCGCCGTCTGAATCGCAATCAAGAATCCCTCCGCGCCACGCTCGACCTCCTGAAAATGGAGACAACGCGGACTAAAAAAGACGCAGCACGCTGGGCCTACTGGCAGCGCAAAACCGGCAATCAGCTCGCGAACGAGTTTTACCAAACCGGTGACTTCAGCGCCGCCCTCACGATCTACCAAAGTCTTGCGGTTCTGTCGCAAGATCCCGAATGGAATCTACCGGTAACCTACCAGATCGGACTCTGCTACGAGCGACTCCGGGTGTTTGACCGGGCCCGCGATTCATACCAGTCTATCCTCGACCGTTTAAAGTCGATCCGCTCCGACGCCCCGGGACATCGCGATTTGAACGACCTCGGTGACATGGCGACATGGCGCCTGAGCCAACTGAATTGGCAAACAACGACCGACGCCCAAATCTCCGCCCTTTTTCCCTCCGAGTCTCATCAACTCGATAAAAAATCCCCACCCCACACCTCTGCCAATGACCTCCACGGAAGTCCTTCAATCGCATCTGACTCTATGCGATGAGCTTTATCAGCTCGCGCTCGAAGAAAATCGTTTCCTCAAACAGAATCAGCGGACGCCCGACGCACCGCTGCTCGATCGCAAGCGTGCGCTGCTCGCGCGTCTCGACACGAGTGTGGACGCCTTGAAGACAACATCGAGCGAGCCTCCTCCGCTTCGCGCCGATCCGGTCCGCAAAGAGACGATCGAAAAAGCGCGCGCGAAGATTCTCCAAATTTTGCATCTGGATAAAGAGAACGAGCAACTGCTGTTGCGCTATAGTCTCGGCACTCCACCGCGCCCGACCGCTTTCCCGCCCGTCGGCAACCCGTCACAATTACAACGAATTTACGAGCGCCACGCTTGAGGGAGTTTCCTCAGTCGGGTTAAAACAAGCTGTTCATGACGCCGCGCATTCTCGTCAACGAAGATTCCGAAATCGATCTCAAGCTTCTCGAAGCCGAGTTCAATCGCGCCAAATTCGTGTGCGAGCTGCGCAATGTCAGCACGCGCGAAGCGTTTGTGCAGCACCTGCACGAGTTTCGTCCGGACCTGATCATTTCGGATTACTACCTATCGGGTTTCAACGCGCTCGACGCTCTGGGCATCGTCAAGAAAACGTCGCCCGATACGCCCATCATCATTCTCACCAACGCGCTTAATGAAGAGACCGCGGTCGAGTGCATGAAGAGCGGCGCGACCGATTATATTTTAAAGAACCGTCTGCCTCGCCTCGTGGCGGTGTTGAATTCGACCCTCGAGCGCCAACGCCTGGCTCGCGAAAACGCCCGCATCCATCGCGAGCACGAACAGCTTTTCCGACTCACGCCCGACTTGTTTTGTTTGGCCACACTCGATGGCTCGTTGCAGGTGGTGAATCCCGCGTGGACGATTCGCCTCGGCTTCAAAGAAACCGAGCTGATCACGCGACCCCTCTTCACGCTTGTTCATCCGGACGACCGTCACGCGCTCGATTCGTGGTGGACCAGTTTGGTGTCGAGCGGACAAACGGTCGCGCCTTTTGCTACGCTCGCGACTCCGAATGCGTCGCCGACTTTCGAATGCCGCCTCGTGCACAAGGAAAAAGGCTTTCGCTATATTCAATGGAGCGCAAAGCCGTATCCGTCGGACAATAAAGTTTACGCCTACGGTTATGACGTCACGGAGTGGAAGCATGCCGAGGTTGCGTTGCGTGAAAGCGAAGCGCGCTTCCGTCGCATGGCCGACTCCGCGCCGGTGTATATTTGGATGTCGGATACGTCGAAGGCCTACGTTTATTTCAACCAACCGTGGCTCGAGTTCACCGGCAAGAAACTGAACGACGAGCTCGGCGCCGGCTGGACAGACGATATTCATCCGGAGGATCGCGAACGCTCGCTCCAAGCTTACGAAGAAAGTTTTGCCGCCCGCGTGCCATTCCGCACGGAATATCGGCTGCGTCGCCGCGACGGGCATTATCGTTGGGTCGTGAGTCACGGGACGCCGCGCTACGACGACCAGGGCAACTTCGCCGGTTTTATCGGCTCGTGCTTCGACGTCACGGATCAGCACGAGGTCGAAGCCCATCTCGCTTATCGCGCGATCAAACAAGCCGCACTCGCGAGCTTCGGTCGTTTCGCCTTGGCCCAACACACCTTTGCTGAACTCAGCCAGGAAGCGACGCGCCTGGTCGCCGACACGCTCCGCATCGATCGCAGCGCCGTGCTCGCGATCGCTGAAGGCGATTCGCTTCAGTTAACCGCGTTTTCTGGCCCGCCGCTTTCCGATTTACCGGGAAGCCTCGGTCAAGTGGCGGAAGCTGCGCTTCATGCCGAGCGCGCGATGAATCTATCGGAAGATCCGCGTATTTTTCCCGCGGGCGCTTTGCTCACCAGCCTCGGTTTGCGATCCGGCGTCGCTGTGCCGGTCGGGAGCGCGAAAAGCAGCTACGGTTTTCTGACCGCTCTCTCCGAGCACGATCGTCTCTTCAACCGCGAAGCGATCGATTTCATGCAAGGTTTAGCCAACATCCTCAGCACCGTGCATCAACGGGAGCGCGCGGAAGCGGCCTTGCAAGAGAGCGAGCAAAAGCTGCTCCAATCTCAAAAGATGGAAGCCGTCGGCCTGCTCGCGGGTGGTGTGGCGCACGACTTCAACAATCTGCTCACCGCGATCCGTTGCTACGGCGACATTCTCCACGAGGATTTGGCGACGGTTGCGCCGGAGCTTCGATCGAAGGCCGGCGAAATCCTCAAAGCCACCGCGCGCGCGACCGCGCTCGTGCGCCAGCTCCTCGCTTTCAGCCGTAAGCAAGTGCTGCAGCCGGAGTATTTGGATCTCAACTACGTCGCGAACGACCTGCGCGACCTGATCCGCTCGCTGCTCAGCGAAAACATCAGTCTCGAGATGGCGCCAAGCGAAACGCCGGTTACGATCGAAGCCGATCGCAGCCAGATCGAACAGGTCATCATCAACCTCGCCATCAACGCTCGCGACGCGATGCCGCAAGGCGGCAGCCTCACCCTTCGCACCGCGCACCGCGTGATCAAGGAAGGCGATAATCCGGATCTCAAGCCCGGCCGCTACGCCGAATTCAGTGTCAGCGACACGGGCATGGGCATCAGCGACGAGGTCAAAGCAAAGATTTTCCAGCCGTTCTTCACCACCAAGCCCAAGGGCCGTGGCACCGGTCTCGGCCTGGCCACGTGCGCGGTGGTGCTGAAACACTACGGCGGCGCGATTCAGTTCGATACCCGTATTGGCCTCGGCACTACGTTCAGCGTGTTGCTTCCGGAAATTCAGACGGCGGCACCCAATCTCGACTTCCAATTCGACGACGAACCAGGCGTGGGCACAGAGATCGTGCTGCTGGTCGAAGACGACGAAGCGATTCGTTCCGTCACGAGCGCGATCCTGCGCTCGCTCGGCTATCAGATTCACGCGGTGGGGGGCGGGCGCGAAGCGCTCGATTACGTCGAAAGCGAAAATCCCCAAATCGATCTTTTGCTGACGGATATCGTCATGCCCGCAATGGGTGGCCGCGAGCTAGCTGAACGCTTGCTCACAAAACGACCGGATCTGCGCGTGCTCTTCATGTCGGGTTACGTCGATGATCCCGTGATTTTGCACGCCGTTCAAGAGGCCTCGATTCCGTTTTTGGAAAAGCCATTCACCCGTGACGGCTTGGCGAAAAAAGTTCGCGAAGCTTTGGATACGCCACGGAACGCCGTGGCACGGACGTAGTCGCCACCCTGGGAGCGCGGACATTCTTGTCCGCCCCTCGACCATTTGCGCGAAGCGCGCGCGAATTCATCTGTGAGCTTCGCTCACCACCTTTAGAGCGGACAAGAATGTCCGCGCTCCCAGGAGTCAAACCGCTGTTTTTACTTCAACTCCGCAATCGGCGCGGCGTCCATATCGGCGAAGATCTGGTTGTCTCCACCCATGGCCCAAACAAAGCGATAAGCTCCTGTGCCTGCTCCGGCATGAATCGACCAGGACGGTGAGAGCACAGCTTCGCGGTCGCGAACAATAAGGTGACGCGTGCGCTGTGGTTCGCCCATCAGGTGCACCACCATCTGCTCGCCGAGATCGAAATAGAGATAAATTTCCGTGCGGCGGCTGTGGGTGTGCGGCGGCATTGTATTCCAAACATTGCCCGCTTCGAATTCAGTAAAACCCAACACCAACTGGCAGCTCTTGATCCCTTCGGGATGAATATATTTTAGAATGCGGCGGCGGTTCGCCTTGGTTGAATCGCCAATCAAATCCGCATTCACGTCGGCGCGGCGCACGAGCTCAGTCGGGTAGTTTGCGTGCGCAGGCGTGCTCACAAAATAAAAGGCCGCTCTGTTCCCGGACCCTTGGGAAAAGGTCACATCGCGTTCTCCCAAGCCCACGTACAAGCAGTCGAGCGGCGCCAGCTCGTAACGCGTGCCGCCGACATGCACGATGCCGGGACCACCGCCGATATTGAGAATTCCGATTTCTCGTCGTTCGAGAAAAAATGAGGTTCCCAGCGCCGGATCGTTGGGGAGGGCTAACGCCGTTTGCTCCGGCACCACCCCACCGATGACCATGCGATCGAGATCCGTGTAATGCGCGACGAGCTCGCCGCGGTTAAAAAGGTCCTGGATCAAAAAATTTTCCCGCAGCGCTTCGGTCGAAAGCGTGTTGGTTTCGGTCGGCCTGGGAAAATAGTGCAACTGCATCCGATAAACTGAGACTGCACCCCGCTCACCCTCCAGCGAAAAGTAACTGATGCGTCCAGCCAGCTTCGGCCCCAGTGTGGCTCACTTTTCAACCGTGACGTGGGTAGGGGCTGGGCGTCCCGCCCAGATCGCCCCCAAGCAATCTGGATTGCCCCCGGCTTGAGCTTACTAAGCCGATCAGGACGCCCGCCCCTGCCCACGTCATAGAAAAATTTTCAAATTTGCTGACGCCGTTGGATAAAGCACCTCTCTCACAAAACTGCACGGCGCAGTCTGCTCTCATTTTATACCAATCTATTCTCCTTCATCACATGGGCATACCAATGAGCGCTGAGTTTCGGGGTCCGCTTCTGCGAAACGAAGTCGTTGTAAACGATTCCAAAGCGCCGCTGATAGCCGTCTTCCCACTCGTAGTTATCCATGAAGCTCCACAAAAAGTACCCCTTGACCGGAATGCCGTCGGCGATCGCATCGTGCAGCTCGCGCAGACAGTTGCGCACATATTCACGCCGATGCAGATCGAGGATTTCGCCGTTTTCGTTCGGAGCTTCGTCGTAACCGGCGCCATTCTCGGTCACATACAGCGGACGCTTTCCATAAAGATCCGTGACGTGCCGTGCCGCCCAAAACATCGCCTGCGGGACGTGTTGCAACCACGGGCTATCCGCCTGCGGGTAATGCGCCGGAAATGAAATTTTTTCAGGACGCCCGCCCCGACCGGCTCGGACGAAGTAGCCGGTGTATAAATTGAGGCCGAGAAAATCGGTGGGCAGCGAAATCAGTTCGAAATCTTTGCGTGAATAGATCGGCGCCGATTTCCCGGCTGATCGCAGATAGCGTGGATGATAGCGCCCGCGAAAAACAGGATCGAGCACGCGAATATTCTCATCCAAAAACGCATCCCGCGCCGCCGCGATATCCTTCAACGTGGCTGTGACGGGGACCGGCACGACCGGATTATCCGTCAGTCCAACCTTCGCGCCGCGTCCTCCGTGCTCGCGAACCGCCCGCACCCCATGGCCATGACAAAGAATGGCGTGGTGATAGGTTTGATTGACGATTTGCTCGCTCTCCTTGGCGCCGGGCGCCTTGGTGCCGAAGCCATAACCCAGCCGGGTGAAACAAAAAATCTCGTTCAGCGTGATCCAGTTTTTCACGCGATCCCCGTACTGTTTGACGATCAGATCCGCGTATTCGGCAAAAGCGTCGACCACCCCGCGGACTCGCCAACCGCCCTCGTCTTCCAACGCCTGCGGCAAATCCCAGTGAAACATCGTCACCCACGGCGTGATGCCCTTGTCGAGCAGCGCATCGATCTGGCGGTGATAGAAGTCGATGCCGGCTTGGTTAACGGCTCCGCGGCCTTGCGGCAAAACACGCGGCCACGCCAGCGACATACGATAATTTTTGACGCCCAGCCGCGCCATCAGCGCAAAGTCTTCCTTGTACTTATGATAGTGGTCGCAGGCCACATCAAGGGTGTCGCCATTGAGAACCTTTCCCGGAACGCGCGAAAACGTGTCCCAGATCGACATTCCTTTCCCACCCTCGAACGCAGCACCCTCGATCTGCGGAGCCGCCGTGGCGACGCCCCAGACAAAATGACGAGGGAAACGAAGAAAATTCATAGTGCGAAGGTAGCTTAGGATGGAAGACCCTGAGCAAAGTAGCTCGCACGGTGCAAAGCGCCCCGACGCTACCCAACCTCACCCTTACTCTGACGTTTGAAATCGCGGGCTTTAACGATCCTTTTCGCGAACCCGCGTAAACGGACTTGTTCCGATTACGCGGGGTAGTCAGCCTCGTTCATCCAGCATGCTCGTGGCGCACACGTACCTCACGCCGCGGAGAGAGGAAATGGCTCCGATCGGTTTCGTGGCGCATGAGAGCTATTTGCCGTGGCTAGAAGTTGCTCGCTCGGATTTGTTGAAAAGTCGCGGCATCGAATATCGAAAACTGGAGGCCGAAGGGAAATACCTCCCCGTGCTCGAGTGGCATATGCGATTTCGCCGGCCGGTCCGCTACGGCGATTCGCTTGAAATCATCAGCGCGCTCAAAACCCGCCCGCCGCTCAAATTTCGTTTGGACTACCAAATCCTCCGAGGTAACGCCGTGGTCGCCGTTGGCTACACCTGGCAAGGATTCGTCAATCGCCAAGGTCGGCCCTGCCGCCCTCCGGAAGCGTTCACGGACGTGATCGAACGCGAATTTTCCGCGGAGATGTGAAGGGTCCCGCCCTCCCGCTCTGACCGTCCGTCCGCCATTCGGAGTGCGGTGACTCGTCACCGCCTTCAAAGGCGAAATTCATTTCGCCTTCGGGAGACGTGGCGCTCGCGGCGAGTCCTTTTGCGGTGATGTCGCTCTTGCGTGATGATTGCGGGCGGATGAATCCGCCCGTCCAAGGCGGTGACGAGTCACCGCGCTCCAAATCGTCGTTCGATCCTTCGTAGTGGCCGATCCACTACACATCAACCGCCGGGCCGAACGCCTCCGCAGGGACGTACTTCCAGCGGGCGAAAAGCACCCCGAGAATAATCGATCCGATGGCCACGCCGGCAAGCTGCTCGACCGGCAGGGCCCAATGCCCGTCGAACGCGCCAAACATCGTCGCGCGAAAGCCCCGCACCAAGATCGAGAACGGCAGGTAGGGATGGGCCCGTTGATAAAACGTGTGCGAGAGTTCGACCGGATAGATTCCGCCAGATGCGGCGAGTTGAAATATCAACAAGATGACCGCGAGCAAACGTCCACCGTCGCCCAGCACGGTCATGAAAAGCAGAATGATCGACACAAACGCGAACGAACCGAGCACCGCGATTTCCCAAACGGCGAGTGGATCGACGAGCTGGATCTTCAATAGCAGAGTCAACACTCCGAACACGACCGTAGCTTGGGCGACACCGATCGCGTAAAGAAACATGGCCTTGGCAAACCAATGCGCCCAGCGCGACCCAGCAGCCATGGGCGCGACCACGCGGCGAAGGTGAAAAACGAAACTCATCATGATCGCTCCGATCCAGAGCGAGAGTGAGGAAAAGTACGGGGAAAACGCCGTGCCGTTGTTCGGCACGGCCGCGATCGTTTCGATCTTCGCTTGCACCGGTGCAGCCAGTTTTTGCGGAACGGCGCCCGCGAATGCTTCATCGAAACCGGTCTCGGTGCGGCCGACTCCGGCGGCGAGCTGTTGCGCGCCGCTCTCCACTTGTTGACTGCCGGCATCGAGCAGCTCCGCGCCAGTCCGCAATTGCGTGAGACCCTTGGCCAAATCGGTTTGACCGTCCCGCAACTGCACCATCGATTGGGCGAACAGGTCGAGTTGCTCGTCCTTGGGCAACTGCGACGCCAAGGTGCGCAACCCGGCGTTGAGCTTGATCACACCGGCCGTGAGCGGTTGCACGCCTGTATCCAACTTGGCCATACCGTCACTGATCGCTTCGGATCCGGCATCCGCTTGAACCAACCCTGCACTGAATTTTTCCATCCCGGTCTTCAACTCGCCCACCCCCGCGCTGACGCGTCCTCCCCAGATCGGAATTTTTGCCGAGCCGTCTTGCAGACGCCCTGCTCCTCCCAAAAGTTGCATTTGGCCGATCTCCAATTGGCGGAAGCCTTCGTTCAATTTCAAGGTGCCAGTGAGAAGCGCGCGGCTGCCCGCCGCCAGCCTCTCCATTTGCTCGTCCGTCGGCAGTTTTGATTGAATTTCCGAGACGGCGGCGCCGACGCGTTTCAAGCCATCCGTGAGCTGCCCGGCCGCAGTCGCGAGTTGTACCGATCCGGCGCTCAACTGCCTCGCACCTGTATCCGCTTTGGCCATACCGCGAGCGAGTTCGTCGGCTCCGCGCTGCAAGGCCCCCGCGCCTTCGGCGAGACGCTGACCACCGGCTTTGACCTTGGCCAAGCCGCTCGACAAACCGGGCCGATTCGGCGTCCCCACATCGAGCAAGGCGGTCCAACGCTCTCGGTTGATGATCTCGTTGACCCGGTGCGCCAGCTCCGAGCCGAAGCGTTTGGTGATCAGCGAGGCCGTGTAGTTGCCGCCTTCGGAGAGATAAATCGGCAAGTCCGCGGGGTTCGCATCGGTGGCCGCCATCGCGCGCGCACTGAAATCTTTCGGCAACAGCAGGGCAAAAAATGCGTGCCCGTCGAGCACCGCTGCCTTCGCCGAAGCTGCGTCAGGAAAAGTTTGGAATGCGAAGGTCTGCTCGAGCAGCAGCGCCTTTGCGACCTGTTCGCCGAGCGCGACGGTGCGTCCGTTACGTTCGACCGGCTGATCTTCATTGACGAGCGCGGCCGGCAATTGGCGCAAGCTTCCATAAGGATCCCATACACTGCTGACGTAAATCAGCACATAAAGCGATGGCACGAAGATCAGGGCCAACGTCGCGAGCAGGACGAGCGGTTGGCGAAAAAGCGCCGCCTCCGCAGCCAGCCCGATGCGGAAAGGCGAAAGTGGACGAGACGGAGCGGACTCGGTTGGACGCGAAGGGGTCATGAAGATGCGCCAACCTCGCGGCGCATCTGACTCGTTAAACGGCTCCCCCGAGCGAAGGCAACCCACGAGCGAGAGACTCGTTGAGAAAGCGATCCTCGAGTTCAGGATCGAATCCTAATCCGCTGACCGTATCGCCTGCATGCGTCGACAATGACCTCGGGAAATCTCAACTCCTATCCCGAGTTGTGCGATTCTTCACGCAAATGCCTCCGAGCTTGTCGCGTTCGTGAGAGCGCGGGCGGGAGGCGTTTCCGTGTGCATGGCCCCCGGCGCCCTGACGAACGCGGCAACGCTGGGATGACGAAAGATCAAGACGGGTTACCCACTTGATCGCTGACGGATGTCGGAACGCGACCCGACTCGATCGCGTCCTTTAGCCGATGCAACGCCGTCCCAAGCTGCTGCCCGGCCTCTTGGCCACTGATTCGTTCGAACGTGGCGGCTAAATTTCCGCGCGGAGGATCGTATTCGATATTCACGATGACCTCGGTGCCTTCATTACCTGGCGCTTTCTCGAACCGCACGGTAGCGGCGAAAGAAATGCCGGACTCATCCAACGAGCTCCAAGCAAGGAGTTCGCCGGGGTGATCGTTGATAATTTGAATTCGACTCTCCGCCCGTTGATTGCCGGGAAGAGAAATGGACCAACGCGAAGTCAGGGCGTCTTCGCGTGAGATCGAAAGCGATTGACTGAGGTTCTTCGACAAATTCTCGGAGCTTTTGAAGAACGCATAAAGTTCGCTCGCCGGTCGTCGGATCATCACGGCACGCACCACGCGGACGGCGCGATTTCCAAAGGTGGTCACACGAGAGTGAGCTGGCTGACCTGCGCCGGAAGAAACGGTGGACGCAGTCGGGGTCGATTGGGTAGATGACTTTGGCATGCCCTATTTTACTAGGGCTCGGGAAAAGTGCCATGGGGCGGGCTCCCAAGTCTCATACGAGTGAACGTGCTAGAGCGTAGCTCGGGCAGGCGCCGCGGTCTTTATCTTTCATGAATCCTTCGTCTCTTAATGCTTATGAAGTCGCTGCTTCTGTTTGCTGCCCTTGCCACCGTTTCTCTCCACGCCTCGGAAAAGGCCACGTTCGACAGTGGCGGTAATCTGGTCTCGGTCATCGACCACGGCGCCGAATTATCCCTCGCCGCCTCCTCGTTCGTGACTTTCACAGGAGGCTTGACCCTCACGGCCGAGCCTCACGAACAGCGCTCGCCCGTCACGCGCGAACGCCTCGCCTTACGTTGGAAGGGAACGGAGACATACCCCAACGCGACCAAAAGCAGTTTCGCGACGGACTGGTCGGAAAGCGCCGACGGCATCAAGCTCAGCACCGACTTGCGCGCCGAATCGATGTTTGATGCCGAGTCGGTGGACTACGTGATCGACTTGCCGCGCGACGTTTTCGTCGGAGGAACGATCGGCGAACAAAATGAGAAATTCCCCGAACATAAGCCGGTCACCGTCGATTTCTTCCATGCTGAAACCGCTTCGCTCCATCTGACCAGCGCCGACCGAAGCTGGCAGCTAACCTTCGTTCTCGATCAAGCGCGTCCGATGAGCATCACCGACCAATGGGACAAACAAGAGCGCGTCTATCGCCTCCGCATTCGTCTGCATCAGGGATTTTGGACGCCAAAAGACCCGATCCATTTTGGGCTGTCCCTGAAAGCCGAAGCGCATCCCTCGGCGCGCGTGGCGCATGTTGCGGTTAACCCAGCCCAGCCCTTGTATTCATTTGATGGATTCGGGGGCGACTATTGCTTCGACGTGAGCACGCCGGCAGTCGAGTACACGATGGACAACTTGCCATCGGCCTGGGCTCGCCTGGAATTCAAAGCGGTGCAGTGGGACCGTCAGCGTAGCGGTGAACCCGGTTTGGAATTGAAACGCGATTTCGAACTCATGCAGCGCATCCAGAAAACCAGCATTCCCTGGATTCTCAGCGTGTGGCGTCTGCCCGAACACTTTTACGCGGATCCGAATCAAAAGCCGACGGGGACCTTTGGTCGGCAGATTCCAGCAGCGAAGTGGCCCGAGTTTCTCGATCTGCTCGGCAGTTATCTCGAGTATGCGAAAAAGCACTACGGCGCGGAGCCGACGCTTTTCTCGTTCAACGAGCCGGATCTTGGAGTCGATCTCGGATTCAGCGCCGAGACCCATCGCGACGCGATCAAACGCATCGGAGCATACTTTGCCGCGAAGGGCATCAAAACAAAGCTCCTCCTCGGAGATACGGCCAACCCAAGAGGATCGCACGTGTACACCTTGCCGACCGCGGCTGACCGGGATGCGATGCAGTACGTCGGCGCCATCTCGTTTCATAGTTGGGGCAACGGCACGGCGCAGCAGTATCGCGATTGGAACGCCGTCGCGAAATGGCTCCAGTTACCTCTCGTCGTCGGAGAAGCCGGCAGCGATCCCGGCTTCTACCGGAACGAGGCGTTCGACAGCTACAGTTACGGGCTGCGCGACGCCGAGCAGTACCAGCACCTGCTTCACGACGCGCAGCCGAACGCGATCATCTATTGGGAATATACGGAGGATTACGGACTCGTTCGAGTGAACGCGGATAAAGCCGTCGAACCGACGCCGCGCTTTTATTTGATGAAGCAATTCGTCGCGCTGACACCGACCAAGAGCGAGGTGATCGCGAGCGAGAGCGACCAGCCTGACGTGTCGGTAAGCGCCTTTGCGAAAAACGCGGCGCTCACGTTGCATATCTTGAATCGCGGTGCGGAGCGAGAGATCGATCTGAGCGGTTTGCCCGCCAGCCCGTGGCGCGAGGTCGTCACGACCGAAGAAGCCGGCTTCCAAGAAACGAATCTGCCTTCCACGCCAAGCACGCTAAACGTACCGGCGCGGAGTATGGTATCACTAGTGAAGAGCCAGTAGCCTTCCCCTCCCCGCTGGGAGCGCGGACATTCTTGTCCGCATCGAAAGGTCGCGAGCGAAGCTCGCTTTCTGAAATAAATGCGCGCTTCGCGCAAATGATCGGGGCGGACAAAAATGTCCGCGCGCCCAGGGGGCGAAGGCCTCACGCGCCAACTCCCAAACACCGCACGGTCATCTCACGCAGCACCTCTTCCTGCTCGTTCGGCCGCTGAATAATTTCCTCAAAGGCGCGGACGAAATCCTGTTGGTTATCAATCAGGCGCCGCAGGGTCGGCAGCTTCGCCGACGATGCCAATTTTCCCAGATACCACGGGTTTTGCGTGAAGAGGTTGTACGAACTTTTCTCGGTCACACCGACAAAATGTCGCTCGTACCGATTCTTCGCTTGATCGAAGCCGCCCTTATCCAAACCACGCGGACCGATCCGCACGTCACCCGCATCGACCAGCGCTCGAACTTGAAGCAAGATGCGATTGCGATTTTGCAGCGCGGAGATGATCGGCCGAGCGTCGCCACCTGCGAAAAAATGGCGCTGCAACGCGCCTAATGTCCAACGCAAGTCGCCGCTGAAAAACGCTTCGGCCGCTTCGAAAAAATCCCCTTCCGCCACGTTTGGCGTCAGCTCATCCACCGTCTTCTCCTCGATCGCGGCGCCTTCGTCCACAAAGGTCGAAAGTTTTTGCACCTCTTCGATGAGCAAGCGCGTGTTGGCTCCGACTTTGGCCAATAACAACGGGAGCGCCCCTTCGCCAAAGGTAACGCCGAGGCTGCGCGCTTCGCTCAGCACGATTGCCGCCAACGCTTCCGGACTTCCATCGCCCTCTGCACCGACGAGAATGAAGTCCGCGTTTTTTTCACACCATTTGGGAAAGGCGCGCCGACGGTCAATCGGCGCAGCCGTCACGACCACGGCGACCTCGGCCGGATGGATCGATGCCAAAATCGCCTGCAAGTCCTCGACGAGTTTCAACGTGCTCTCGGCGCGACCAGTCACAGTGTCGGCAAGAAAGTTGACGTCTTTTAACCAAACCGCGCGCTGCCCGCCAAACATCGAAACCGTCTGCACGCTTTCGCGGAAACGGTTAACCACGCCTTCGACTTCTCCCACGTTGTTGGCGAAACCACTCAGCACCTCGCGCGAAAATTCGTCGGTGATCGACGCCGCCACGGCATCGAATCGCTGCTTGCCCAATCGGTTGACCAAAAAGTCGTCGGGGCCGCAGACAAAGACGAAAGGTTTATCTTGAGCCATCGAGCCGCAAGATGCGCGCCTGACGTCGGCTAACAAGTCTTATCTCACGCTCCATCGCACGATGCAGAGAAGGCGTTGGCAGCGCCGCCCCCATCATCAGCATTGGCGAGCTGCCCTTATCGTGTTAGAGTCCGGTCTACCTTACCTCGCCTCGGTTTTATTTGCGTCCTCGGTTATGCTGCTTTCTCGCTCTTTTGTTTCCACGACTTTGGCCGGCTTCACGTGTGGTTTTGCACTCGGCCTTTTTGCTCTCGTCCCGGTTTCCGTCCGCGCCAACGAAGTCCCCGTCGTGGTCGACCAAAGCCACTCGCGCATTCTCATGGAGGTGAAGACTGACTTCAATGGTTTCACTGCGGAACTGACCGATTATCACATCGACGTCATGGCCGATTCCGAATCGGGAAAGATCACATCGGCGCAGGTCAACTTTCCTTTCTCGGCGCTGAAGACCGGTGATCCCCGACGCGATCGCGACATGCTGATCTGGGAAAACAATGATCAATTTCCCGAAGTCGTCTGCACCCTCACTCATCTGGAACCGCAAGGTAACGCCAAGTTCTCCGCTCAAGGTGAGGTGCTGTTCCACGGCATGAAGCAGGCGATTTCGTTTCCCGCGACAGTCATTATGAATCCCAACCAATCGTACGTGGTGGATGGCGAGGCCGACATCGATACGCGCAACTTCGGCCTACCGAAGATGAGAAAATACCTGGTCATCACCGTAAATCCCGTGGTGCATGTGGTATTTCACCTGCAGGCGGCGTTGATGAAGAAGTGAGTGAAACGAAAACCAACGACTGCTGCCTCCTCGCGATCGAATCAAAAAGGATGCGTAGGGAGTGCGGTGGCACGACACCGCTTTTGACGGGCCGGCACGACGGCCCGCTGTAGCCTCAAGAAAAATTGGGGGCAATACGAAGCGATGAAACGACGAGGCATCGCCTATGGAAGGCGAGTCGTGCCTCGCCTTGAAAAGCGGTGTCGTGCCACCGCACTCCCTACCCGTCGTTGGTTCGCCGACGTGAGTTAAAATTCAAAGTTGCGCGAAACCAGTCTCCCGTCCTCACGCCCGCGCCTCCGTCAGCGCCACGTACGGCTCTTCCTTCAGCGCCGCGGTCTTCCGGCGGCTCAGTAACAACCACCACTGCCGCGCGGACACGATCACGACCAGCGCGACCAGCACGACGAATAGCCCAGTGACGATCGCGTTGATTTCTGTATTCAAAAGCACACGACGCCATTCCTTCAACTGCGCCGCGGTCGCACTCACTCCGCCTGATTCCGCCGCCGTGATCTTCGCGCGCAAACCGTCCGCTTGGCTCAAAAATCCCACTTTAGGATCCGCGGCGAAAATTTTCATCCACCCTGCGGTCATCGTCACCGCCAGCAACCAGGCCAGAGGAACCATCGTGACCCAAAGATAACGGACCCGTTTCATTTTGATCAGCACCGTCGTGCCCAGGGCCAGGGCCAAAACCGCGAGCAGTTGATTGGCCACGCCGAAGATCGGCCAGAGGCTGTTGATTCCGCCGAGCGGGTCGATCACGCCTTGATACAAAAACCAACCCCAGGCAGCGACGAAGGCGAGACTCGCCACCCAGCTCCCCGCCATCGAACGCGTGGTCGCGAGCGGCTTGTACAACAATCCGAAAAAGTCCTGGACCAAGAAGCGCCCCACCCGCGTGCCGGCATCAATGGTGGTCAAAATAAACAGCGCTTCGAACATGATCGCGAAATGGTACCACAGCGCGAGCGCCGCCTTGCTCCCGATGATACCCGAAAACATTTTCGCCATGCCGATGGCAAACGTCGGCGCGCCGCCAGTGCGGCCAATCATCGTCTTCTCCCCCACGCTCGTCGCCAGATCGGTCATCTGCTGAGCGGTGACGGGATAACCCAAGGCCGTAACCGTCGATGTCACGGCTGCCGGTGTTCCGCGCATGTTGATCGCGAAGTACTGGCCCGGATCCATCGTGCACGCCGCGACCAGCGCAAGCACGCCCACCAGCATTTCTGTGATCATCGCGCCGTACCCAATGATACGGATGTCGCTCTCGCGCGTGATCAATTTCGGCGTCGTTCCTGACGAGATCAGCGAGTGAAAGCCGGACACCGCCGCGCAAGCGATCGTGATAAAACAAAAAGGGAAAACCGGGCCGGCCACGACTGGACCGGTGCCGTCGATGAATCGTGTCAACGCCGGCATCTGCAGTTTCGGGGCGAGAATGATCGCGGCCACGCCAAGGAGTGCGACCGCCCCGATTTTCAAAAACGTGCTGAGGTAGTCGCGCGGGGCGAGCAAAAGCCAGACTGGCAGCACCGACGCGAGCAGCCCGTATCCAATAATCCACCACGCCAGAGTCGGGCCGGACAAAGTAAAGACCGACTCCCAACGCGTACCCGGCAGATATTGGCCGGCCGCCACCGCCCCGAGGAGAGCGAAAAAACCGAACACACTGACCCGGCCGACCTTGTCGCCGGTGCCGTAACGGATCGCGCATCCCATCGCGACGGCGATCGGCATGGTCGCCGCAATCGTGAACAAGCCCCACGGACTTTCGGCCAGAGCCCGAACGACGACGAGGCCCAAGACCGCGATCAGGACGATCATGATCGCAATGATACTGATCAGCGCGATCGCCCCAGCGGCCGGCCCAACCTCTTCGTGGATCATCTGGCCAAGCGATTTGCCGCGACGGCGAGTCGAACAGAACAAAATAACCGAATCATGCACCGCGCCGCCCAGTGTCGCTCCAATCAAAATCCAAAGAAGTCCTGGCATGAAACCAAACTGAGCCGCGAGCACCGGTCCGACCAGCGGTCCGGGTCCCGCAATTGCGGCGAAGTGATGGCCGAAAACAATCCAGCGATTGGTGCGGACATAGTCGCGGCCGTCTTCATGAACCATCGCCGGAGTCGCCCGCGTTTCGTCGAGCGTGAGCACCTTTGCCATCAACCAGGCGCTGTGGAAACGATAGGACAAAGCGAACACACAAATCGACGCGACGATCATCCAGAGCGCGTTAACCGGTTCACCGCGCGACCACGCGAGCACAGCCAGCGAAGCCACCGCAAGAACACCGAGAGCAACCCACGCGAGCAGGCGCAGAGGGGACAAAGAACGTTTCGACTCGAGGGACATAACGAAAGGGTTCCTCGAAGCTGAAACGGCGCATGCCCGGCGGGCGAACAAAATTGGAGCGGCCTTTATAAAACCACGCAGCGACGCCCATCATATTTGGAGTGCGGCGATTCATCGCCGCCTTGGACGGGCCAATTCATTGGCCCGCCCTGCATCGGCTGCAAAGTCGTCCGAAGGCGAAATAAATTTCGCCTTGGAAGGCGGCGATAAATCGCCGCACTCCAAATCAGCCTCAGCCCTGCTTTAGAAAATCATCACCTCGCCACCGGCACCATCCGCCAGATCTCACCCGAGCGCTCCCAATGCTCGACGGCGACGTAGATCAGACCGTCCGGCCCGGTCTTGATATCGCGCACTCGCCCCAGCGAGTTGGCGAACGCTTCCTGCTCGACGAGCGTGTCTCCCTTCACACGAACGCGGTGAATTTTTTGCCCACGCAAAAAGCCCACCAAAATCTGATTTTTCCAAGCGGGATAACGGTCGCTGTCGGAAAAATAAAGAACGCCCGGCGCCTGCGATGGCGTCCAATGCGCAACCGGGTCGACCATACCAGGCGCGCTCGTCGCATCGGAAATCTTTGTGCCATCTTCGTTCGTTCCCCAAGTCACGATAGGCCAGCCGTAGTTCGCCCCCTTGTGGATATGGTTGAGTTCATCGCCCCCTCGCGGGCCATGCTCAACCTCCCAAATTTCTCCCGTCTGAGGGTCAATCGCGAGGCCTTGCGGATTGCGATGCCCATAACTCCAAACCGTTGGATCCGCGTCCTTTCGATCCACGAATGGATTATCGGCCGGCACCGTGCCGTCCGGATTCACCCGGTGAATTTTACCGCACGGATTCGCTAAGTTTTGAGCATTACTTCGATCGCCACGATCTCCGATGCTGAAGAACAATTTTCCGTTCACGAAAAGCAAGCGGCAGCCATAGTGATCGTCACCGGTGTGGTAAAACTTGGCATCTGCCGCCCAGACCGTTTCCTGGTCAACCCAATGTCCGTCGCGAATCTTTCCGCGAATGACTTTGGTCATGGAATAGTCCGGTTTCGCGCCCGGATCGGCATAGGAGAGGTAGATCCATCCGTTTTTGGCAAAATCGGGATCGAGCGCGAGCGACAGCAATCCGCCGTCCTGCTGATAATGCACCGCCGGAATGCCTTCGATCGCCGGGGTTAGTTGTCCATGATCCACGATGCGCAGCCGGCCCGCTTTTTCCGTCACCAAGAGGCGTCCGTCCGGCAAAAACGCCATCGACCACGGCGTCTCATAACCATCCGAAAAACGCTCCATCTTTATCGCGCCGAGCTGGGTGTGAAGGACGGTGCCGTCCAGGATAAACTGAGCCGGCTCCCAGGGCATGTCGCGGCTTTTGATAAAGGCTGCCAAGGCGCGCGCGTCTTCGACCGAAAACGTTTTTTCGAAAGCCGGCATTCCCGCATTCGGCAGGCCGTGTAAGATAATGTCCGCGGCCTCTTCTTCGGTCCGCGCGTGATGCCAACCGCCCCCCGCCAAGGCCGGTGCGCGGCCCCCGGTAAATTGATCGCCGTGGCAACCATAGCAAAATTGTTCCGCCTGGCCTTTCGCATCGATCGACGCGCGGACCGGTCCGAGTGAAACGCACGCAAAGATCAACGCCCGTGCGACGTGCCGCATGAAAACGCCAAAGTCGCTGGAAACGGTGAAGCGCGTTGAGCCCGTGAAGGCCCGACAAACTTGGGGGGAAAGCATAATGAAAAAGAAAGCGCCGGTCTCCGCCGTCTATCTAACCGGCGCCGATAACCTAACTCAAAACCGATTTCCCAGCCAATCGCTTTTGCGGATTTTCCCCGTCATTAAAACGATCGCATAGTTTTTTCTGGGCCTTTGACGTTGTCAGCGCGCCTCGCCGGGTTCCTTGATGAGGTGCGCCCCCTACGTATGGCTTTGAGCACTACACGGTATTTGGTCCGTCGATGAGAGGTTCTCACTCTGCCAATCCTGGAATGCGCTCCTCCTCTCAGCCGGTCATGCCCCTCTCGTCTCGCCTTCACACGGTTCAGCCGCACCGCTTCTCGTCTTCATGAGCGACTTCCCCCCGCCTTCATCGCGGCGAACGTTTCTGGGACAATTGGCGGGTTCCGTCGCGCTTGCCGCTCTGCCGGGGTGGGCCTCCGCCTCCGAAAACAACGCGTCCGCGCAGCGGGCCACTGCTCCAAGTCGCAGCGACGAAACGGTTCCCTGGTTTCGTCGAGCCCAGCGCTGGGGACAGACTAATTTAACCGAAGCCGACCCTGCGCATTTCGATCTCTCCTGGTGGCGTGAACACTGGCGGCAAACGTATCTCCAGGGCATCGTGGTCAACGCCGGCGGCATCGTCGCCTACTACCCCACAGCTGTGCCGTTTCACCGCCGCGCCGCCACGCTGGGGGACCGCGATTTGTTCGGCGAAATTTGTCGCGCTGCACAGAGCGACGGCCTGGCCGTCTTTGCGCGGATGGATTCCAATCGAGCGGATGCCCAGCTTTTCAATGCGCATCCCGACTGGTTTGCGCGGGACGCCGATGGTCGCCCGTACCAGCTCAACGAGCTCTACATCGCCTGCGTCAACGGGCCCTATTACCACGAACACATTCCCGCCATCCTGCGCGAAGTCGCCACGCGGTATCGTCCAGAAGGGTTTACGGACAACAATTGGAATGGGCCCATGCGCGATCAGCCCTGTTTCTGCGCCAATTGCCAAAACCGATTTCGCCAGCGCACCGGTTCACCGATCCCGCGCAAGGCCGACTGGAACTCGCATGTATACAGGGACTGGATACGATGGAACTACGAGCGCCGCACCGAGATCTGGCACCAATTCAACGCGGTCACGCGCACAGCGGGTGGGCCGACTTGCATCTGGGTTGGCATGATGGCCGGCGCGCAAAGCTGGCAATCCCGCGCTTTCCGGGAAGACCGCGCGCTCTACCGCGAAACCGATCTGATCATGCTGGACGACCAACATCGATTTCAGCCAGAGGGTTTTCAACATAACGGCGAAGTCGGCAAACGAATCCGCGGCGTGGGCGGTTGGGATAAAATTATCCCGGAGAGCATGGCCATGTACGCCCTCGACCAACAGCCTTTCCAACTGACTTCCCAGACCGTTCCCGAAGCGAAGATGTGGGTCCTGGAAGGTTTTGCCGGCGGAGTGCAGCCCTGGTGGCACTACGTCGGAGGACAGCGCGCTGACCGCCGCATGCTCACCACCGCCGAACCTCTCTGGCGCTGGCACCGCGACCACGAGGCGTATCTGATCGATCGTCGACCGATCGCCAACGTCGGCCTGGTCTGGTCGCAACGGAACATGGACTTCTATGGCCGCTCCGACGGAAACCTGCTCGTTGAGGAACCATGGAACGGGTGGACACAAGCGCTGGTGCGCGCCCGGATTCCGTATGTGCCGGTCCACATCGAGGATGTCGGCGTGACAACCGCGGAAATCAAGCTGCTCATCTTGCCTGCCATCGCCGCGGTTTCCGACGCTCAAGTCGAAGCCCTTCGCCGCTTCGTGCGCGCGGGCGGGCGCTTGCTGGCCACCGGACCCAGCACGCTCTGCCATGAGGACGGGACCTTGCGAAAGGATTTTGCGCTGGCCGATCTTTTCGGCGCTCACGTCCCCGAGAACCATGTGTTCCGCAACGACGAAAAACGCACCGCCTGGGCCCGGGACTGGAGTCAAAGTTACCTGCGCATCAATCGCGACCGCCTAACCGCTGAGATGAGCCAGGCTTTTTTCTCCTCTTTCGAAAACACCGACATCTTGCCGTTCGGCGGCAAGCTCGAGGCTGTTCGCGTCGAACCCGACGCAGTCGTCCCATTCAGCTATGCGCCCGCCTGGCCGGCGAGCTCGGTCGAAGGCGCCTATCTGCGCCCTAACGTCGAAGATGCGCCAGCGGTCATCCTGCACCACCCCTTGGGAGAGCAAAGCCGCGTCGCGTACTTTCCCGCCGACCTCGATCGCCGTTTCGCTCGAGAATACTTGCCCGATTTAGGCGACCTTCTGGCCAGCACCGTGCGATGGTTGATCGACGATGCGCTGCCTTTGCGCATCGCCGGGCCGGGCTTGGTCGATGCGCATCTTTATCGGCAAAAGGAACGGATGATTTTTCACCTGCTCAACCTAACCAGCGCTGGCACTTGGCGGGCACCGGTCGAAGAGCTTGTTCCTCTTGGGCCTTACCAGATCTCGATTCGTCTTCCCGAAAATTTCCAATTCGCGCGAGTGCGTTCGCTTTCGGGAGAAAACGACGGGCAGGCGATCGAGGCAAAAGTCGTGGGAGATTTTATCCAGTTCACGGTCCCCGTTTTGCTCGATCACGGTGTGTTCGTGATCGAGAGCTGATTTGCGCGAGCACGGAAACCCGCCAGTCCGCGGCAGCCCATTTTGGGGGGGAATCACGCCTGCTTTTTTACAAGCACGGCGAGTGACTGGCCTAGCCCGACGAAGCCGGACTGTACCTGGCCGTTTGCCCAGTGGATTTCTTCGTTCAACTCGATCAACGGCTTGTCCCCATCGACGAATTCCACGACCTCGAGGCCCGAGTAGTGAGCCCAGGATCGAATCGCGTCACGGTCGATGAAAAGGTTCATCGGGTCGCCGGGTCGCCGTTTCTTCAGACTGCCTTCGAAAGCGGCCCAATGGCTGACAATATAAAATTCCAAAAATGAGACCAAAATCTTGCCGCCAGGACGAATGACGCGCTTCGCTTCTCCCAAGTAACGATAGCAATCCTCCTGGGAGATATGCGTGAAAACGGAGAAAAAGGTAATGAAATCGGCGCTCTCATCGGCCGCCGGGATACTCGTCCCTTCCGTGGGCGTGAAACTCCAATCCGGGCGCTTCACCAATTTTCGCGCATACCGCAAAAGATCAGGGAGCACATCGGTCCCCAGGTAGGAAACGTTCGGGATAGCCGCTAGCTGCAGCGCCAAACGTCCACTGCCACAACCAACATCGATGATCCTGGCCGCTCCGGTGAAGCCATACTTTCTGAGCACGGCTAATTCGATTTTACCCACGGTGATAAAATCTCCACCGACGGCCTCTTCAAATGCTTCCTTTTCCTCCATCTCGCCTTTCAGTTTTTTCAGGTGAGTGGTGTACTGGTCGGAGTATTCCGTGCTGAAATCTTCGGATTTTTGCGCACCGACGTTCGCAGTCGTGGCGACGGCCGTTTTTGATTGATCGCCAACGCTGGATGCGTCCCCGGAAGGCGACCGCTTGTGTGGTTCGTTCTTCAGAGTGGGTTGGAGCAACCGCTTCAGTGCGCTGATGAAAGGCATTTTAAAAAAACGTCGCCGGGGGCGTCGAGGGAGGTGTCCTGCGTATAGCCAAGCTCGGCCTTTTCAATATCGTTTTCGGCACTTAATCGCTTACCTCACCTCATGCACCCCCGCAATCGTCACCGCGATGGCTACGACTTTGTGGTCTTTGCCGAGCGCGCGCCGGAGCTGGCCCGCTTCGTTAAAGCCCATCCGGTGGCTGGCTTGACGATCGATTTTTCCGACCCGGTCGCGGTCATGACCTTGAACCGAGCCTTGCTCCGTGACTACGGTGTGAATCACTGGGATATCCCTCGCGGCTATCTTTGTCCCGGCGTTCCCGGACGCGCGGACTATGTGCACACCGTGGCCGACTTGCTCGGATCCGACCACGCCGGTCAGGTTCCGATTGGCGCGAGTGTGCGCATGCTCGATATCGGCACGGGCGCGAATTGCGTGTATCCGCTGGTTGGACACGCGGAATATGGGTGGAGCTTTGTCGCGACCGACATCGATCTCACGGCGATCACCTCCGCTCGAGCCATTCTCACGGGCAATCAGAAATTTGCCGCCCATATCGAAATCCGGTCTCAAGCCTACGGGCCTTCGATTCTGTTCGGCGTAATCGATAAAAAGGAACGGTTTACCGCTAGCATCTGCAACCCACCCTTCCACGCTTCGGCCGAGGCCGCCTCCGCCGGCACGCAGCGCAAGGTCCGCAATCTTGGCAGTGGGCAACGCGAGCGCTTTGTTCTCAACTTCGGTGGACAAAGCCACGAGCTCTGGTGCCGGGGAGGCGAGCCCGCATTCATCAAGCGATTGATCGACGAGAGTGCTCAGTTCCCTGAAACCTGCGTCTGGTACACCACGCTCGTTTCGAAAAGTTCAACCCTGCCCGTGATCGAGCGCGCCCTGAAAACCATCCCTGTGTGCGAAACACGCCAGTTCGACCTGACTCAGGGCCAGAAAAAAAGCCGGATCGTCGCGTGGACATTCCTTGCGCGAGAAGAACGCGTGGCTCGCCTGGACGTGGACTAGTGTATCCGGAACGAAACCATCCTCGGCCCCCTCGGAGCGCGGACATTCTATCCGTCAACCCATTGATCGAGCGAAGCTCGCAGCTAATAAGAACTCGTAAGCTTCGCTCACTCTAGAATAGTTGGTGGGCAGGACGCTCGCGTTCCCATCTGTGCCGGGCGTTCAAAGCGGTCGGATTCACCCGCGATCTAGGTTTTCAAATATCTTCGCCGTGGGTTTGCCGGGACCGAAAAACGGGGCGCTCCGGATTCGGTATTTTTGTAGGGCTTACGTCGATACCCTGTTCGCGTAGGATCGGACGCGCAGCGAATTTGATAGTCCTGCATCCGTCCAAAAAGCGTCAGCAGTTGTTCGCGATCTTCGTAATCGTCGAGCCCACTCGCCGCCAGGGCGATCAACAATTCGTGCGTGGCTTCCAGGGTCGAAAGGCATCCTTCCTGCGGCTGCTGCTTGATGATGTAGCGGCTTCCGTGCTGTGGCGTGAACATCACGCGCGGCAGCACCTGCAGATTTGGGCTGAGCCTCAGCATCTTGCGCGCGCCGCTCCAGGTCGCATCGAGCAGGAAAACGACAGGGCGGCGATTGCCGAGCTCCGCCGGCGGCAATTCCCCCGCCGACAGATTACGCGCCCCCTCTCCCGGATACACCAGCACCGGGTAGTTCGCCGGATCGGCGATCAGGGTCTGAACGCGTTCGTCGTTCGCAAACGCCGCACCCATCACGATCTCGCTCGAACGCAGGCAAAGGTGGGTTAACCGACCCGTGCCGGCCTTCTCGCGCTTAAACTCCTTCGGATGCATCAAGAAAACAAAATGCGTCCGCGTTGCCATCGGCCGGATGGAGCCGCACCAACAAAGGGACTGCGGCCAAAAACAACGGTAACAAACGACACGACTCATCAGCGCGGTTAGGTGAAACTCAAAACGGCGGCCCGCCCAAGAAAATTATTTCCCATGATGGCAGAAACAGGTGACGAGGTGATCGTCGACCACCCCGACCGCCTGGAGCCAAGCGTAAACGATAACCGGGCCAACGAACTTGAACCCGCGCTGCTTCAGCTCAGCCGAAACTTTCTCCGACAAGGGTGTCTTTGCCGGAATATCGGCCGGCACCCGTCTCGTTTCGCGCAGCGGTTGACCATCGACGAAACCCCAAACGAATTTCGAAAAGTCCTCGCCGGCGGCCTGCATCGCCAGGTACGCCTTGGCATTGCCAATCGACGCTTCGATTTTCGACCGAGAGCGGATGATGCCCGGATCCTGCAGCAGTTTGTTGACGTCCGCCGCGCTGAATTTGGCGACGACCTCAGGATCAAAACCGCGATAGGCCCGGCGAAACGCAGCCCGCTTGTTCAAGATCGTGCTCCAGGAGAGGCCGGCCTGAAAACCGTCGAGAATCAATTTCTCCCACAACGCGCGACTGCCTCGCTCGGGTTTGCCCCACTCGTTATCGTGATAATCGGCCATCAACGCATCTTTACGCGCCCAGTGGCAGCGCGGCCGATCGTCGAGCTTCAGTTCACCGGCTTGAGAGGATTCCGGCAACGTGGCGGCCGGCTTTTTTTTGCGCTCGGTTTTCGCGGCCGGCTTTTTCGACGCCGATGCCTTTTGGGCTGAACGGCGAACGACTTTCTTAGAAGCGGTTTTTTTCATAGCGCAAACTCTACCCTAGCCCGCTGTCAGCGCTATGTCAGGAGCGAAACGTTTATTCGTCGGACGACTCCGCCTCGAGCGAGCGCGCGAGCATGCGGGTGAGGTGAGCTTGCTCCGGCCCCACTTTAGCCAACTGCAGGGCGCGTCGAAAACTTTCCGCCGCTGCGCGATGATTGCCTTGCCGCCACTCGAGTTCGCCGACGACGGCGTGCAAGAGATAATGGTTTTCCAATCGCGTCCGGTCTTCGATCGTCGCGATCGCGCGCAGGCCGGCTGCCGGGCCTTCGACATTCGCAACCGCAACGGCGCGGTTCAGCGCTACCACCGGGGAAGGTTTTAACTGCAACAATTGATCGTAGTGGCGCAAAATTCGGATCCAGTCCGTCGATGCAAAATCTTCTGCCGTGCAGTGACAGGCGGCGATCCCAGCCTCGAGGTGGTACGCGCTCACCTGCGGACCATTCGCCGCCTGAGCCAAATGCGCGAGTCCACGCCCGATCAACGCTTCGTCCCATTTGCTGCGATCTTGATCGTCGAGCCTGAGCAAAACGCCGTCGTCATCGACACGCGCCGGAAAGCGAGAGGCCGTGAGCAACATGAGCGCCAGCAGTGCGTGCGCCGAAGGACTGTTTCCAGCCGGATGCTCGACCAAAATCGCAGTCAACCGAACCGCTTCGGCGCAGAGATCTTCCCGCAAGAGTTGGTCGCCTGAAGAGGCCGTGTGTCCCTCGTTGAACAGTAAATAAAGAGCGGCGAGCACGCCTTCGATCCGCGGGGCCAGCTCAGTGCCCTCGGGAATTGCGAAGCCGATATCCAAATCGCGGATACGTTGCTTGGTGCGCGTCAACTGTTTCTCGATCGCGGCCTCGCTCCGCAAAAAGGCCCGAGCGATTTCGGACGTGTTAAAACCGCACAAGACTTTCAACGCCATCACGACTTGCGCGTCGGGCGCGAGTTCCGGATGGCAGCACACGAACATCAAACGCAGTGCGTCCTCACGAATTTCCTGCGGATCGAGCGAGGCCGCTGCGGACGCGTCGAGCGAAGTCGGCAACATTTGCTCCGTGTGCGTGATGACAGCTTCTTCCTTTGAGAAACGCATCCGGTGATGGCGCATCGTGTCTCGGGCCAAGTTCATCGCGACCTGCGTGATCCATGCCGAGGGATTGGGAGGCACGCCGCCGATCGACCATGTCCGCAAGGCCTTGAGGAGCGCAGCCTGTGCCACGTCTTCGACCAAACCGAGATTTCCTGGCCCCATCAAACGGGTCAGCGCTCCGTGCAGCCGCCCCGCTTCGTGCCGAAAAAAATGCTCTACGACCTGCGCCGCGGCTGTTTCGCCTCCGGCGTTTTCACCGCGTTCAGGCAAAGCCGTCGAAGAGCGTGACGCGTCGCCCTGCGGCTTTTCTCCGGCCGAAACTTTGATCACCGGCCTCACGCGCGAACGCTATCTCGCATGGTCGAGCGCCCAAGCGATTTGGCCAAATGGCAGCACTCGCTGACCGGGCGAACTTCGATCTCCATGCCATAGTCCAGATTGGGACACCTTTGCGCAATCGCCGTCGCTTCATCGATATCGGCGACGTGGAGGAAAAAATATCCGGCGATCGCTTCCTTCGCCTCGGCGAAGGGGCCATCGACCACTCGTTCGCCGCGAGCACCAGAAACCACGCGACCCTCGGGCTCGAGCGGATGGCCGTGGTCCACCTTACCGACTGCCGCCAGACCGTCGTACCAAGCATTCCACTGCTCCAGCAGCGCCTGCCGTCGATCGGCCGAAAGGGCCTTGTAACTAGCAGGATTGCCGTCGCGAAAGATGAGCATGAAGGGAGATGTTTTTTCCATAGGTGCGGGGGTGTTCTTATAACCTACAACGAACAAGCCCTCGCCGAAAGGACAGAGTTCTCGGCCTTTTTTAACCTCGACCAACAAAACCGCGCCTACCTAGAGACTCCTTTCACCCACCTCGCGTCGGGAGTGCGGTGGCACGACACCGCTTTCCAAGGCGAGGCACGACTCGCCTTCCAGAGACATCGCCCAGTCCCATTCCGAAAGCAGCTGCGTTCATGGCGAGGGGGTCACCCATACGCCGCATCATCTAAAGCGGCTCCCGTTCCCGAAAACCGTTCATCCTTCTCCACCGCATATTCCAACTCGCCCGAAAAACGAGAAAGCCTGTTCGGCCCTATGGTCGAACAGGCTATTCTTGATCGCGAAACGCGA
>Ga0068856_100000819_pt1 | contig 33504 bp, 25 predicted proteins | sample KBSCornC62_FD_66595 | JGI IMG/M metagenome (GOLD analysis project Ga0068856, IMG submission 66595) | Corn rhizosphere microbial communities from Kellogg Biological Station, Michigan, USA - KBS Corn C6-2 | ecosystem: Host-associated > Plants > Roots > Rhizosphere > Soil ...
AATACTCTGCTGGGTGTGGAGATGAGGGCCCTGGGCCGACACCTGGCGGAGCTTGCCGCGCTCGACCGCTATGCCCGCGAACTTGACCGCGCCCGGTTGTTAGAGGCGCTGATCGAGGTGACAGCGTGCATGAGCGTATACCGGACTTACACGCGGAATATGGACCCGCATCCGCAGACCATTCAATACATAGAAAACGCTGTGGCGGCGGCCCGCGGTCGCGCGCCACATCTCAGCCCCGGATACTTTAACTTCGTGAGAGAAATGCTGTTACTGCAAAATCCTCCGCATGTTTTGCCTGACCAGCGGGAATTGCGGCTGACGTTCGTCATGCGCTGGCAGCAGTTCACGGGCCCGATCGTCGCGAAAGGATTCGAGGATACTTCGCTGTATGTCTATCATCCTTTGTTGTCTCTGAACGAAGTGGGTGGTAATCCGCGTCCATCAGAGGCGCCCACACGCGAGGAGTTTTATACCTTCCTGGAAGCTCGACAGCAGAAGTGGCCGGGCACCCTCAATGCGACGTCGACGCACGACACGAAACGCAGCGAAGATGTACGCGCTCGACTGAATGTTCTGTCGGAGATTCCGTCTGAGTGGGAGCAGCATCTGCAGCGCTGGTCTGCGATGAACACGAAGCACAAAATGAATATTGCGGGGCAGGTCACGCCAGACAGCAATGAGGAATATTTTTTCTATCAGACCTTATTGGGAGTGTGGCCGCTGGAGGAGGACGGACACGCCACGCTGCTGCAGCGCGTCCAGGAGCATTGGATCAAAGCGACGCGGGAGGCGATGGTGCATACCCGGTGGACGCGTCCCAATCAGCCACATGAAGACGCACTTCAGACGTTTGCCGCTCGGGTTCTTGCCAAGGACAATGGCGAATTCCTGGAGGATTTCCATGGCTTGCAGGAGAAGGTCGCGTATTTCGGGATGATCAATGGCCTATCGCAGGTTTTGCTGAAGGTCACTTCGCCGGGAGTCGCTGACTTCTATCAGGGTTCCGAACTGTGGGATTTGCGGCTGGTGGATCCCGATAATAGGGGGCCGATCGATTTCGCAAAGCGGGCTTCTGCGTTGAAGGGGATTATCGCTGCCGAATCTGCTTCTGAAGATCACACGTTGCGTGATCTTGTGACCCACTGGCAAGATGGGCGGATCAAGCTCTACCTGACCTGGAAGGCGCTCAGTTTCCGCCGCGCTCACGCCGAATTGTTTGTGAATGCAGAGTGCCTGCCGTTGCGAAGCGCAGGATGCCACGCCGGGAATGTGGTGGCCTTTCTGCGCAGGACGGAGGCTGCTTCGGTTGTAGTCGCTATTCCGCGATGGCTCACGCAAGTGCCTCGCTCGAACCAGCGGTTCGAATGGTGCGACACTCGCCTACTTCTCCCCGCCAATTGCAAATTGGAGTGGAAAAACGTCCTCTCTTCACGATCGGTTACGATTCAGAATCGGAACGGCGAAGCATCGATAATGGCAAGCGATCTGTTCCTAGACTTGCCACTGGCTCTGCTTCATTGCTAACCGTGTCCTGCACCTCGAACTTGCTCGCTCAACTGACTTTATGCGACACTGCGCAGCGTGACCGTAGGAAAAACGGGGAAGGGCGCGGGAATCAATGAAGAGATGAGTCCCAGGCCGGTGAGCCTGAAAGAGCTGGCAGAATATCTTGGGCTCTCTCCGGCAACGGTGTCTCTGGTCATCAATCGCTCGCCTGTAGCCGATTCGATTCCGCAGGAAACCAAAAACAGAATCTTTGCAGCGGTAAAAAAGTACAAGTATCGTCCCAACTTCTTTGCGCGTTCTCTGCGGGCACGGCGCAGCTTCACCATTGGCGTCATCGTTCCGGAAGTGAGCGACGGATACTCCGCATCGGTGATGAGTGGGGTTGAAGATCACCTGCTGCAAGAAGGATACTTTTATTTCGTCGTGAGCCATAGGCACCGCGCCGACCTGATCGATGAGTATCCCCGGCTGTTTGTGGAACGCTCGGTGGATGGATTGATCGCTGTCGATACTCCATGGAAGCTCTCGCTGAAAGTTCCTGTGGTGACCGTCTCGGGTCACAATCACGTGAAAGGTGTGACCAATATCGTTCTCGACCATGTGCGGGCGGCGCAGATTGCTCTCAAGCACCTGACGCAACTGGGACATCGTCAGATCGCATTCATCAAGGGGCAGGAATTCAGTTCGGACACTGAGATTCGCTGGGCGAACATCGAAAAGGCAGCCCGTCAGTTCGACATCCCGATCAATCCGGCGTTGGTGGCACAGTTGGAAGGGGATTCGCCGTCGCCTGAATTGGGCTACGAAGCCACCCGAAAGCTGCTGGGCGTGGGTCGATCCTTTACGGCGCTGTTCGCGTTCAATGACATCTCGGCGATGGGAGCGATTCGGGCTTTACGAGAGGCGAAGCTGCTGGTACCAAGCCATGTCTCGGTCGTAGGATTCGATGATATTCAAAGCGCCGCGTATCAGAATCCCGCATTGACTACCGTGCGGCAGCCCCTGCGCGAGATGGGACGCATCGCGGCCGAAACTTTGCTGGGCCGCATTCGCAGTTCGGAATCGCGTTCCGGGGGTGAGATCATCGTCGAACCCGAACTGATCGTGCGAGAAACGACGTGCCGGGTGCCAGCACGTTCGTCTCTGCGCACTGGAAAACCTTAAGCACCGGGTTCGGTTCGTCCAATCCCGAGGTGCACGGCTGGAACTGTGCCACTGCTCCGAATTAATTCTAAGGAGTTTTCTGTTGGCCGGCGTGAGCGACGGCGCTGGCAGGGCGGCTTCGCTCGTCCCACCATTCTTCGCTGTGAAAACCTGCCCTGGCCATCGCGCGGCGGACCTCGTTATTCTTCATGAATGTGCGCCAGATGAACTTGGTGCGATGATTTTCCGCCATCAACATGGTAATGCCGACATCGATGCCGAGCACCACGTTGTCGTACCAGCCAGTGAGCGGGTTAAAAGCATCCACATAGCCGTAATTTCCCCAAGCCCTTCCGTAGCGTTCTCGGATGTTGCGCAGGACTTCCATGCACTCCGGATACAAGAAAACGAGTGAACCCGCTGTGGCGCAGGGAACTACGGTACCATCCGGTTCTCCGAAAGATGGCGGCCCTCCCCAGATGCGATAACCCTTCACGGAGTCGGATGCGGTGATTCCCCAGAGGCGTTCGCTGTAATCCGGATACTTATTGCGCAGGGACAGACAAAATTCCCGGTGTGCCATGGTGGCAGTGATCGAATTCTGAAAATAGTTGAGATACACATCCCGCATGCCGCGAAAATCAAAAAATGCCTGCGAGTATTGATGGGTGAATAAAGGATCATTCCCCGAGATGTACTCATAACCTTCGTAGCTGAGGAGGGGACGCTTCCATGCCGCCCAGGATCGTGCAGTAATCGAGTGTGTGGGGGATCCCAGGCCCAGCAGGTAGATCATCATCAGTTCGCAGTAATGGGACCAGCGGTACTCGAGGAATCCTGACTCGGGATTCCAGCCCATGCTCATGGTGTGGCCGCCGTTAAGCATCCAGTCCCAATCCACTCGCTGGTAAATCTTGGTGGCCAGATCCTGGATTTCGGCGTCTCGAAAATGCTGCCGCGCGGTGAGAACTCCGCAGATCAAAATCGCAGTATCGATGGAAGAGACTTCGCTTCTCCATTGCCGCTCGCCGCTTGTGATATCGACGAAGTGGTAATAAAAGCCGTGTTCATGCGGAAGTTTTTCCCAGATAAACCGCAGGGTTTGCCTGACCCGTTCAATAATTTCGTCGGGATTGCGGTAGCGACGGGCATGTCCGATACAGAGGCCGCTGAGTCCGAATCCGGTCGCGGCAATGCTGGCCAGCGTGTGTGTGTCGCGGCCGTTGAGGAAGGCGCGGTCCTTTACCTGCCCGCTGGACCCCGCCTCGGTCCAGAAGAAGTCGAAAGCAGCCCGCACGATTTCTTCCAGCAGATCGTCATCTGTGCCTCGGTAACGGACTCGCTTGGGCTCCACGAAGCGGGGGCGTTTTTCCAATGCGGAGAGGCGCGAGAACGGCAGCGAACCTACGCTTACCGCCATGCCGCGCAGCAAATCCCGCCGAGTGAACCCCCCGATTCGGCTCATCTGAGAAGAAAGTGCAGCCCCATAGAGAATAACCGCTTACCAGCCTGCAGTAGTAAGGGCGGAAGACGAAGAGTTAACTCCGGGAGAACGGTCTTTGCGCTGCTGTGATTACCCAACCGGGCCCGCGTACAATATGGTTTATCCATGAAAGTGGGAGAAAATTTGTCATGACGACGACTCACCAGCCTCGTCCACAAATCGCGGCTGAACTTCCTGCGGTTCCATTGACTACGGAAGGTTACAGCGTGCTGCACCAAATGATGAGGGTGCGCTGGCCAGCGTGGCGCGGATTGCCAACTGCGGAGAAGAAGGCGATTGTGCAGGAAGCATCCGATGCGCTGACAAAAATGGAAGTACACTCTCCGGGGCAGTCGGCGCTCTATTCGCTGATCGGGCACAAGGGCGACCTGATGCTGATTCATTTCCGGAGTTCCTTCGCCGATCTCAACCAGGCGGAGTTGCAGCTGGCGAACCTGCGCCTCAGCGATTACCTGGAGGCCACGAGTTCGTATCTGTCGATCATCGAACTTGGACTGTACGACTCGACGCTGAAGATATACAAAGAGCTGACCGATCAAGGAATTGAGCCGCACTCCGATCAGTGGAAGGCAGAGATCGAGTGCAAGCTGAACCGCCACAAGGAAGCGATGCACCCGCGGCTATTCCCGGAGATACCTCCGAACCGATACGCGTGCTTTTATCCCATGGACCGACGCCGGGGGGAAGAGCAGAACTGGTACACGTTGCCGATCGAAGAACGGGCGCGACAGATGAATGATCACGGACTGGTGGGCCGACGTTATGCGGGCGAGGTCAGACAGATTATCAGCGGCTCGATCGGATTCGATGATTGGGAATGGGGTGTCGATCTGTTCGCGGATGATCCGCTGGTATTCAAGAAGCTGATTTACGAGATGCGCTTCGACCACGTCAGCGCGGTGTATGCGCTATTCGGACATTTTTATGTAGGGGTCCGCGTCCCCGCAGGCAAACTGGAAACACTGCTGAGCGGCCAACTACCATAGTTTCGCCACAGAGTCACCGGGACACAGAGAAAACCTAACCTTCGGTTCTCTCTGTGTCTCTGTGGTGCTGATGAATCCTGTCACATCCAACTGGAGATTCCATGTCCACTCTCGGCCTCATTGAATACAAAGACGCATCCCCGGAAGTTCGCGCCGTTTATGACGACATCATGGCAACTCGCAAGACCGACTGGATCAACAATTTCTGGAAGGCGATTGCGCATGATCCGGCCACCCTCAAACGTACATGGGAAGATATCAAGCAGATCATGGCTCCTGGCGCTCTCGATCCACTCACCAAAGAGCTGGTCTACGTGGCGGTCAGCGTGACCAACCAGTGCCATTACTGCATCGCGTCGCACACGGTTTCGGCGCAGAAGAAGGGCATGACCGACGCCATGTTCAAAGAGTTGATGGCCATTGTCGGCATGGCGAATGAAACCAACAAAATGGTAACCGGATACCAGGTGGAGATCGATCCGCAATTCAAGAAGTAGTCTCCATTCAGCCTCGTGCGACACGGTTCCTTCGGGGCTGCAGTTGTCGGCGCCCATCAATCCCCCTGAGACCACAATCTGTCCATTGAATCCACTCCGATTCGCCCTATTGACGTCTGTTAATTTCTGCACACGATTTCGAGGCCTTTTCCGGCGCTGACGGGCAAGCTACTATCACAATATTTGCGGCCTTGGTTCGTCTACAGGAGTGGGATGGATGAACTGACGAGCGTCGCCTTGATGAGTGAGCAGGACCGTCGAATCTCGGAAGCGGTGACGAAACAAGGGGCCCGGCTGCGCAATTTCATCCGCAAACGTGTGCCCAACGAGGCGGACGTTGAAGATCTGCTGCAAGAGGTCTTCTACGAACTGGTCGAGGCCAACCGGTTGTTGATGCCCATAGAGTACGTCACCGGATGGCTCTTCCAGGTGGCGCGCAATCGCATCACGGATCTTTTCCGCAAGAAGAAGCCCGAGACTTTCAGTGACGCGGCAGTGCTCGATGAAGACGGTGAACTGCTGCGGATCGAAGACTTGTTGCCTTCGCCCGATGCGGGTCCGGAAGCGGTTTACGTTCGCAACGAGATGCTGCAGGAGTTGGAACTTGCGTTGAGTGAATTACCCGAAGAGCAACGGCAGATATTCCTCGCTCACGAATTCGAAGGGCGCAGCTTCAAGGAATTATCGGAGGAAAGCGGCGTGAGTATTAACACGCTGCTATCGCGCAAGCGATACGCGATATTGCATCTGCGTCAGCGATTGCGCGGCATTCACGATGAGTTGTTTAGGAAATGAGGGAGCGCATATGAGAAGGAAATGGTTTTTTCTGATCCCGGTGTTTATCGCCGCTTTTATTTTTATTGGCGGCGAAGCGGTAATGCAGTTATGGAATTGGTTGCTGCCGGGATTGTTTGGATGGCGGACAATCACATTCTGGCAGGGGCTCGGACTGTTGCTGCTGTGCCGCATTCTGTTCGGCGGATTGGGACACGGCGGGCCCCGCGGCCGGGGGTGCCGGCGCAACCGAATGACGCCGGAAGAGCGGGACAAGTTTCGCGACGTTGTGCGCGCGCGCTGGGGCGGGCAGGAAGGAGAAAGCGGCGGGGGCAGGCAGCCGGTTTGAGAAATGCCAAGGGGTTGGGATTCGAGGCTATCCGTGACTGGCCGGTGCTTCCCATTCCACATCCCCCATAGCATCGAGAGGGTTGCCGACGAGCATGGTTGCTCCTCGATCGAGGGCCGCAGGTTCATGCGACAGCAGCCACCGCATATATCCGAAACCGAAGAGGAGAATCGCAAAGAACAAATAGGGCGTGATGTTGTAAGGCCAAGACGGAACCGGATAGATCGTAATGAACAAAACCGGCAAAAGGGCGAGAGTTCCCATCCATGGAACTATTGCGTGCCGCCAAAGGCTGAAGTGCTCGGGAAGTTCGCGACGGACGTAAGAGGTCAGTGCGAAGTTGGCCATCGAGTACAAGATAATTGCCGCCAGTGTGGCGATGGTTCCGAGAAAGCCGAAGATGTCAGCAGGTCGCAACAGCAAGCCAACTAAAAGAGGTACGATTCCGCAGAACTGCAGAAATGCGATGGCGAAGGTTGGGGTGCGATGGACAGGATGTACTCTTCCGAAAATAGCGGGAAGGATTCCTGTCTGGCCCATCGTGTACATCACGCGGGACGCGGCATTCGTGCACGCTAATCCAGCGCCGACGGCGCTGTTGATGATAGCCAGAATGACCAGCCACCAGGCCGCTCCCCACAGTTTGTGGCCTAGCGCGTAATACGGGTTGGCGTCGGAGGCAAATGCAGCCATGTTGCCGGTGCCCCATCCGATGGCGCTGGCGTACGACGCGAACACATAAAAGATTCCGATGGCGAGCAGCGAGAGCATAATCGATAACGCAACGAAGCGTGCAGGACGACGGGCTTCTTGCGCTAGAGGAGCAGGCGCTTCAAAGCCGCTGAGCGCGAGGATGGAAAACACCATGCCCGCGAGGATTCCGCGATAGTGGTGCGGCGCCAAAGACGGCTGTAGCGGGGCAGCATAGCTGGAACCTGGTCCAGGATGGATCAGAAAAGTGATCGCGAGCGCCAGCATGATTATTAATTCGGCGCCGCCCAAGGCTGCGGTGGTATGAAGCGAGAACTGGACTCCGGAGTAGGTGAAAAACCAGATCACGGCAAAAGCCGCGACCGCAAACAGCCACCAGGGCACATTGACTGCGAAGCTGCTCTGCAGCGTATCGGAGAGCAGGTAGCCCAGAAAGCCGCTGGATGCAGCTGGGCCGAGAATGTCGTAGATCAAGTAGCTCCAGGTTGCGATGAATCCGACACGGCTCCCGAGGCCTCGCGTGGCGAAGGAATAATAGCCGCCGCTCGATGGCATGTACCGGGAGAATTCCGCAACTGTATTGGCTATGAAGAAACACACGATCGTGGTCAGCAGGAACGAGATCGGCATGTCGGGCCCAGCTTTGAGCGCGATGATCGGAAACGTGAATACGACATTCGTCGCGGGGGCGATGTGTGTGATGCCGTGGAAGATCAGTTCGGCAAGGCCGAGGGAATTGCGGCGGAGCTGAGGACTAGCTGAGGATTTTCCGAGGTTGACGCCGATTTCAATTGGCTCGCGCATTCAAAGCAAATCTGGAGTGTCTTCTTTGGCGAGCTATGTTCGTGATTCCTGGTAGAGTTGTCAAGCCTCAGGAGCTTTACTGGGTGCCACAGCCCAGGAGGCTGTCGCTACGTGGCCTTTCTCGCGCGGCAAGATTCCTCAGAAGCGGTCGTCAGTGTTGACGCCGAAGCCCAGGATTGCGGTGACGTCCACGGGCTGGTCGTTTCTCATGGCGGGCTGAAATTTCCAACTGCGAAGTGCGGACAATACTTTGGCGGTCATGGCCGCGGGCCCGGATTCCAGCACGCGGATGTTCTTGATGTTGCCTGACGTATCCAGGGTGCAGGTGAGGACCATGCGTGCATGCGGAATATCGGCTGGCAGATCGGCACGCAGGGTTTTCGGTGGCGAGAGCGCGCCGCGGAACGTGTGGTCGGCCGCAGAATAATCAGCATATTCCATTACGACCGTTCCGACACTCGTATCTACGTACGTGGTGCCTTTCTCGCCATGGAGCAGATTTTTGTAAGGCTCGAACGCGCCTCCGGAACCGGCGGTTCCGGCTACCCACACGTTGAGTGTTTCCGGCTCTTTCAATTTTGTACGGCGGCTTGCTGCTGGTTCAGCGCTTCCAGCTCCCGTCTGGGAGCCAAAACTACCAATCGTGACGATCCCACTTCCACCGCTGATTTCGACCCCTCTCACAGCAGGGGTGCCTGCGGGAGCGCTGCCGGCGCCACCCGGGCCGTTTGATGGCGATATTCCACCATGTGCATTCACATCGGAGCCGTGTCCTGATCCTGCAACTGCCGCGCCGGTTGCGGTTCCGGCCATGCCGCTTCCGGATCCGTTGCCCCGCGAAATTCCTGTGCCACCGCCCGAGCTGCCTATGCCTGACTTGTCTCCCCCACTGGGCGACATAGCTAACGATCCTGTGCCGCCGTTTGCGGGGACTCCAATTTTTGTTCCGGGCTGGATAGAGATGACTGCTCCCGCACTTGGGCCTGCGCCGCCGGTGCTGGCGGGAGATGGCGGTGCGCCAACTTCCATCGGAGCGCCTAGCCCAGACCCCCTGCGACCCGAGCCGGAGCCGTTCGGACCCGATCCTCCACCAACCGAAGGCAGTGGCGGAACTACGTTGTTAGCTAACAGTGTGCCGCCGTTGACTCCTGCGCCTCCGGCTGTGGCGCCGCTCCCGCCACCGGCACCCGCCAGCGCAGGTGGTGGAGGAACTACATTGGGCGAGCCCATCTGGGGCGCCGACCATCGCGAAGCAGAGCCGGTTCCCCCGCTCGCTCCGACCGATGGTGGTGGAGCGACTACGTTTGAGCCAAGCGAAGTGCCAGTCCCGTTGCGCGTTCCGCGCGGATTTCCGTCTGCGGCAGTTGATGGCGGGGGAGGCACAACATTGGCCCCCAGGGTTGCGGAGCGCCCAGCGTTACCGCTCTGGGATGTGGCCGAGGGAGGCGGCGGGACGACTTCGGTGGGGCCAAAAATCTTTCCGATAATGCTGCTCATGAACGATCCGTTACCGGATTGCGAGGGCGGCGGTGGTACCACGGTCTTGCCGGGATCTGCTTCCGTTCCGCCGACTAGGCGGCGCATGTCGCGCGACAAATCTGTGGAGGGTGGCGGGGCCACGACGGATGGCGCGGGCAGCGTCACGTTGGAAGTTCTAGCACCCGCCTTCTCCGGGGCTGAAACGGGCGGCGGGATTACCCCCGGGTTCATGCTTTGCACAGGAGCGCTGGTGACCTGCCGAGCGACCGCGCCGGGTGCCGGCGGAATGACGGTTGCAGATAATCCGGGGCCTGAGCGTGCCTGGTCGCGAGAAATATTGGGAGCGGGCGCAACGACCTGTGTATTGAGTCTCAGCCCAGCCGCATTGCGATCCCGCGCAACATTCGGAGCGGGAGGAATGACCGCTGGAGCGAGAGCGGGCGCGACTAGAAAATGGTTGCTGGCCACGGCCGGAGCGGGTGCGATCAGTGCCGGATTCAGTGTCGGCGCGGTAAGCGTGCGATCGCGAATGATCACGGGAGCCGGAGAGATCACCGAGTCCAGCTGAACTCCATTACGCGTGTAATCGCGGGTGACATCGGGCGCGGGAGCAACAACGCTGGCGGCAAGATTCGGCGCGTTACGGCCGGAGCGAATGCCCTCGGCCGGCGGAGGTCCAGGATCGGGATGAACGGCGAGCAGGTTGGCCACTGCGTCCTGCGAGGATGGGAGATTCACGTTCGGCGCATCCACTACTTTGGGGACCAGCGATGAGCCTCGCGCCACCTTGATCGTCTGCGTGCGGTGGGAAGCGTCATCGCCTCCGGCAGTTCCGGACTTTCCAGCTGCGGAGCCGCCCAAATCTTCGGTTCGGGGAAGTTCGTCCCCGCTGTAATAAATGACGTCGTGGCTAGTCAGACGCGGCAGCACCTGCGGGCGCAACTGCTCTATTTTTACCTGAATCGCGATTGCGGCCACGATCACCACTGCCTCCATAACATAGGAGGGAACCATGATTCGCAGGGGAATCAGACCGAAGGGAGCCTCGCCAGCCAAACGAGCTTGCGATCGGGACAAGGCAGGCTTGATCGAGGTAACAAAATCCTGCCACCGAGAAGACCATTCGATCTGCAGTTTGGGCATGTCGTGACGCGGCTCGCGAATGACGACAATTTTCTCGAGTTGGAGAGTCTGCCTCACGATGGAAGTGTGCCTCGGGTGGGGGGTGTGATTTCAATTTTATCCCCAATTTCAGTTTTTGTTGCGGCAGTTGTGCGACTCGGCAGTTCGAGCACCGAAGTTGCTATGCGGCGAACTGGGGCAAAGCGCCAAGGCTGCAGATCAGTCTCGACGTGGATCACCTTCAGATCGCGGTCGAGATACACCACGTCGATGGCAAAGCCCATGCCCAAAGTATGGACGCCGTGGCAGGGGACGATCCACAGGCCTGAGCCATTACGAAAGTCATCGGGACCGCGACCCAGCAGGCCGCGAAGACGTGTCCAGTGTGTGTCGGCCACCGCGAGATCGGTGGCCAGATGGACCTCGCGCGTGCGGTTGTAAGCGATCCCCCCCGTGGAACGAACTGCCATTGAAGCCCCAATCCCGATCTGCGCTTTGCCGTGAGCTAGCGGCCCCCGGCAACCGGCCCTAATTGCCGGACCAGTTCGATCACGGCTGGACCGATGGTGACAAAGATGATCGATGGCAGAACAAAGATCACCAGTGGGGGAACCATCTTGATGGTGGTTTTTGCTGCCTGTTCTTCGGCCCGTTGCCTGCGTTCCGTGCGGAGGGAATCGGAATGCACCCGAAGAGCCTGGGCGACGCTGGTGCCGAAGCGGTCGGTCTGAATCAGTGTACCAACGAGGGAGCGGATGTCGTCAACACCGGTTCGATCCACCAGGTTCCGCAGGGCTTCGGCTCGCGGCTTTCCGGCGCGCATTTCCAGATTGACCAGATGGAATTCGTCGCTGAGATCGGGATGGGCGTGATGCAGGTCCTGGCCCACTCGCATGAGGGCTTGGTCAAGCGCCAGGCCGGCTTCTACGCAAATGACTGTGAGGTCGAGCGCGTCGGGCAGACCGAGGCGAATGCGCAGTTGCCGCTGCTTGATCATTCTCTTCAGAATGAAGCGCGGCAGAAAGAAGCCCAATCCGGCGACCCCGGCCAGGAGGGGAAAGTTTGTAAGGCCCTGGAGCGCGAGGATAATAAAGGCTCCGAGAACGGCGCCGAGAACGCGCGCGCCGAAATAGTAATTTACGTGGATAGCGTCGCGGTATCCCGCCTGGATGAGCCAGCGACGTGTGCGCGACACGTCGGCTGGGGATAGCGGAATCGCTCTGCTGATGGGATCCAGTGCTTGTTCAATGCGCTCGCGAATGGCGGGCTTATTTTCCGCCTGCCGGGACTGCACGCTGCCGAGAGCGCGTAGACGAGCTCCAAGAACGGATCCGGGACTGACGACAGCGGCGCCGAAGAAGAAGACCGCGCTGGCGACCGCCACGAAGATGATTACGACCATAAATAGAGGCGACATAGGGGTTCTATACCTGGATCCGGATAATCTTCCGGATCACGAAATAGCCGACAGTTTGCAAGGTGATTCCCGCAACCAGAAGAATATGGCCGATGGGATCCGCGAAGAGAGGGTGAATAAAGGCGGGATTCAGCATCAGCATCAAAGCAACGATGATAGGGGGCATGCCCATCAAAAGGGCCATGGTCAGGCGCCCTTGAGCTGTGTACACGCGCACCTGGCGCTGGATCTTGAATCTTTCACGGATGACATACGAGAGATTGTCGAGAATCTCGGCTAAATTTCCGCCGGTCTCGCGCTGCAACATGACCGCGGTCACGAAAAACTTGACGTCAACCAGCGGCACTCGTGTGGTCAGGTTCATCAGGGCATCGCGAACCGGCATGCCGAATTTCTGCTCTTCGAAAAGCTGGCGGAACTCTCCCGCAATCGGTTCCGATACTTCGTTGGTGATGAGTTCCAGGGCGGTGGTGAAAGCGTGGCCGGCGCGAACGGCGCGGGCCAGCGTATCGATGGCTTCCGGAAAGAGTTCTTCGAATTTTTCGAAGCGGCGATTGCGTCGGACCGATGCATATGCATAAGGAAGAACGGTGCCGATCAGGACCGCGACCCAGCCTACTTCTGCACGCGAACTTAGCACGAAAGCGGCAAATCCCAGTAGGACTCCGGATAAAGCGGAGATCGCGAGGAAGTTTCCGGCCCGCAGGTCAATTCCGCCTTGCACGAGCATATCCTGCAGTTCGGAAACGCGAGCCGAACGCCGGAGGATAGTGTCGAAGACCGGAATCTCGCTAAGTTGCTGATCGCGGACAAGTGCCAGTTCCTCTTCGGGGGAACGTTCAGGGGCCTTGCGCTCATTAGCGAGACGTTCCTTGATCAGGCGGGCCTGCGCGCTCCGCTGATTCACCACCCAGGCGAGAGCAAAAGCAACGGCGGCGACAACTACGAAAACAATAATGGCCAGCAGGGCTGGGGACATAGCAACAAACCTCGAACTTCAAACCATGGACTTTGGTTCAAATAAAGCTGGATCCAAGCGCGCTCCGGACGTAGCCAGGCGTTCGGCGAATTGCGGACGCAGCCCGGTCGGGCGGAACGCACCTCGTACCTTTCCACTTTCGTCGACGCCGGTTCGCTCAAAGACAAAGATGTCCTGCATGGCAATGGAATCATCGGGCATGCCGGTCACTTCAGAGATAGTGATGACCTTGCGCGTTCCATCGGAGAGCCGTGCAATCTGGACGACGGCGTGAACCGCGGACGCGATCTGGTGCCGAACGGCGCGTTCAGGGATATTCAGGTTCGCCATTGAAACCATATTCTCGATGCGGGCCATGGCATCCCGCGGGGAGTTGGCGTGCACCGTAGTTAGCGATCCCTCGTGCCCGGTATTCATAGCTTGGAGCATGTCGAATGCTTCTTCGCCACGCACCTCGCCGACCACGATGCGATCGGGACGCATACGCAAGCTGTTGATGACCAGTTGGCGTTGACGGACTGCCCCTTTGCCTTCGATGTTGGGCGGGCGGGTTTCTAGACGGACGATATTCTGCTGCCTCAATTGCAGTTCCGCTGCGTCTTCAATCGTAACAACTCGCTCGTAGTCCGGAATGTAGCCGGACAGTACGTTCAACAGAGTTGTTTTACCTGCACCAGTTCCGCCGGAGACCAGGATGTTCAGACGGCCTCTGACCATCGCGGAGAGCAAGTCCAGCATGGACTGGGTGAGAGTGTGATTTTCGATCATCTGGTGCGCAGTGACCGGATCGCGTCCAAAGCGGCGAATCGAGAGACACGGGCCATCGAGAGCCAGTGGAGGGATGATCGCGTTCACGCGAGATCCATCAGCCAAACGCGCGTCGACCATTGGGGACGATTCATCCACGCGCCGCCCTACCCGCGAGACAATGCGTTCGATGATCTGCATGAGGTGAACATTGTCTTTAAACGAGAGGTTTGTAAGCTCGAGTTTGCCACCTTTTTCTATGTAAACCCGATCAAAGCGATTGACCAGAATGTCGGAGATATTGGTGTCTTTGAGTAACTGTTCCAGCGGGCCCAGCCCAAAAATCTCATCGAGAATTTCCCGGGAGAGCCGTTCGCGCTCAGCGAAACTCAATGGCACAACTTCGGCGTTGACCGAGCTCCGGATGAGAACGAGGACTTCATCACGCGCGGAGTCGCCAGAGGTTCTGCCTAGCTTTTCGAGATCGAGACGGTCGAGGATCTTGCGATGAAGATCAGCCTTGACCTGCTGGTAATCGGTACGCTCGAACGATTGAAGGTTTGCCATAAAGCCCTAAATTCTTAAACCGACTTGAACAATGACCAGGCGGCGCGCTTGACCTCAACGTCGTTGCGCGTCAATTCTTGTGCCAGCCCGGAGAAGCAGCGGGCGATCTCGGAGTTTCGCTGATCCATCACCGGCGTGCCGCGGTCAATCGCACTCGAAATCGCGAAATATTGATTGGGGACACGCCAGAGCAGTTTCGCGCCTACCGCGGCCTCAGCCTCCGCCTCACTGAAACCAGGGACCTTGCGAAAACGGTTCAGTACCAGGCGCACGCGCTCGCGGCCGCCGCCTTCGGCCAAATACTGGTTCACACGAGCGGCGCTCCACAACGATGCCACGTCGCTGCAGGCGACGAGCAACACCGTTTCTGACAAACTGGCGATGAGCCGGCTGGCAGGATCAAAACGGGAGGAAGCGTCCACGACTATGTAGCGGTAATGAGTCACCAGCATGTCGAAGAGCCGGACGAAGTCGGCGGTGGAGGGGTCAATGGCAGCGGGAACATTGGATCCGGCCAGCAGCTGTAAACCAGCGTTATGCCTCGTCATGTAACTCTCCAGCAGGGAAGAGTCCATGCGGTGCAGATTCCGGGTCGCATCAGAGACGTTGAAGACCGGCTTCAAGTTCATGTGCAGGGCAGCGTGTCCGAGCGGGGCCAGGTCCACGAGCGCAGTTTGCCCGTAGGCGTGTTGCAGGGCCAGAGCGAGATTGACAGCAACCGTGGTCGCGCCGTTGCCGCCCTTTGCGTTGATTACAGAGAAGACTTTCCCGCGCAAGCCTTCCTGTCGTCCACGCCGCTGCGCAGCGGCAAGCCGCACAAAAGCTTCCAGTAGATCGGTGGTGTTCGTTGGACGTTCGATGAATTCACGAGCTCCCGCTCGCATGGCGTTGACGATTACCTGCGGCTGATGAAGATTGCCAATGGCAAAAATCGCGCCCTCGGGCATTTCCTCATGCAGCAATTCGATGCCGCGCAAAGCCTGGGATGCATTCTCAGTCGGGATATCAACCAGAGTGACATCGGGATTGGCGGCGCGAACGCGGCGTATTACGGGATCCGCAGTTGCGACAGGGAAACTGCTGCAAGTTTGGGCCGTGCGGGCCACACTGGTACCGTCGACCAGGACCTGCAACATCGCCCGCTGCTCATTGTCCGTTGCGATGATGACGACTGAAAGTTCTGCCATACCAACCTTGCGGGCCCACTACAGAGTTCGCTTCACTCAACTTCCAATCTGTGCCCCGGACGAGTACGTCCGGGGGGTAGACCTTACTTGTCGTGCTTGTCGAACCTATCCTTCTCGAGGAACGACTTCGGATCCTTGGGCCCTGCGACTGGCTCGGAACTGGGATTCACCCGGCGCACAGTGCACAGGACCATCAGTTCGGAGTTGCTCTTCTGCTGACTTTTGCTGCGGAAGAAATTTCCTAGAATCGGAATATCTCCCAGGCCCGGGATCTTGTTGTAAACGTCGGTGACACGATTATCCATCAAGCCTGCGATGACGAAGCTTTGACCGTCCTGCACTTCGAACTCGGTTTCCGCTTTTCGCGTGCTGAGGGCGGGTACGGTGAAACCGGAGATACTGAGGGCGTTGGCAAAATCCAGCGTGCTCACCTCCGGCGCGACCTTTAAATGGATATTGCCATTGGGCGTGATCACAGGGGTGAACTGCAGGCGCACGCCGAACTCCTTGAAGGAGATGGTCACGGCAGTGAATCCTGCGCCGGGTTGCACGATCGGAAATGGAAACTGACCCCCAGCGAGGAAACTGGCTTCCTTACCGTTCACGGCGATCAAGTTTGGCTCGGCCAGAATTTGCAACAGGTTCTTGGTGTGCAGCGCCTCGATGACAGCCCCGAAGTTGATGTCGGGGCGGAAGACGAAAAGATTTAGAACGTTATTAATGGTTTCGTTCGCAACTCCGTTCTGGTTGATAGTTTGCTGTCCGAACCCGCCAAACTGGCCTGTGGTGACGGTGCCAATGGTGTTGGCTGCGCCAGTGGAGATGAAATTCACCCCCAGTTGGGTGAGGGCGCTGCGATCCACTTCGGCAAACTTGACCTGCAGCAAAACCTCTTGCGCGCCGACCGGGCCAAAGGTTAATACATTGACTACTTTTGGCGAGTAGGCGCTGGCCAGTTCTCCGGCACGTTTGGCGACATCTTCTGTGGAGACATGGCCGGAAAGAACGATTGCGGCGCGCGAAGGAGTCACCGAGATCTGCTCGTCAGGAAAGACTCGGTGTTCTTCTTCTGCGCAGGCGCTGACGTCTACATCCACGCGCAGGTCGAAACTGCGCGAGCGTTCCAGTTCGTCCCAGATGAGAAGAGAAACCTCCCCGGGCGTTCTGCCGTGAACCAGAATCTGGGTGGGCGTAATTACAGTAGCGAAGGCAACTGACGGATCAGTGACGGAGATTCGTTTCAGGCGTTCGGTCGTGTTGATCAGCAGAGACTTCCCGACCATGACGCGCAGCGGGGCCGCGCCCTGAGACTGCGAATTGGGAAGGGTCGTGGTCTGGGTAGGTGGCGGGGTATTTTGTGGCTGCGTAGAAGGGTCACTCTGCTGCTGCATCTCTGCCCACGCGGGCGCGAGCGCGAGCAGCACCAGAACAATGGCAACCCAAAGAGAAGCAGCCGGGTTGAAGTTCGCCTTGCACTTGGGAGCCTTGCTTGTGTGCAACGAGGTGGCTGGCACAATCGAATTCATCACTTAGTGTCTGAGCCCTCGTCCGGGAATTTGACGTCTGGCAACCGCTTGTCTCCTTGATAAACCTCTACGCTTACGCCCTCCCGTTGAGTCTGCGGAGGTGGGGCAGTTTTCAAGACTGGGGAGCGATGAACCGGCGCCCGCGGAGCCGGCGCTGGCGGCGCAATACCTTTGAAAAGACCTTTGGCGTTGGCGGCCAGCACTTCATCCTGCTTCGTATCCACTGGGTTGCGGAGGGCCAGCTGGATGCGGCCTTCGTTGGTGGCGAGGGTAAGGCGCTGAGCGTCCTCGGGAGTTACGAGCAGCGTGATGACGGCGGTGTTTTGCGCCTCTCCGGTGGAACTGCGCTCCAGAGTGTGCCCCGAGGCGAGCACCTGGACGTTTTGCAGAACAGTTGTGGTTTGCTGGTCTCCTGTTCCGGCAGATGCAGTGACGAGGACATCCACCCGGGTTCCAGGTGTGACGAATCCGGACACCGAGGCGACATCGTTGACCCGCACAGAGACCGCGCGCATTCCCGGGGGAATCAGCGAGGGCAGGCCAGATCCTGCATTCTCCGCCGCGAGCCGGTTGGGCAGAATAAACTCACCCTTCGAGATCGGGATAATGACGCCATGTCCGATCACGTCGGAACGCTTTCTGGGGGCACCGGGAGGAAGGTCCACCGCGGGGATGCGAATGATCTTGATATCGCGCTCCTCGACTCTCGACCCCACTTGCAGGTCGTTGGCCGCAACCATCACTTCCACGCCCGGATCGGAGTTGCCGTTTTTCGATTGCAGGTTCTTGTAAACGGTGACACTGGTGAGAAACGCGATCGCGAGCGCCAGAGCTCCGATCATCATCAAACGTGTACGATTCATGCTATTTCCTTGAAGACACAGCATGGGCGGTAGCCGCCCTTGCCAGCGAACGCCTAAGCAACCGTGTTCGGAATCCGCTATTGAATGGAACTAGCGACACTGGAAAACACGTTGTTAGCGTTGGATCCGATAAGGCGAATTGTGCCGACAACGATGACCAGAATTACAGCCAGCATTACAGCGTATTCGGCGATATCTTGGCCTTCCTGTTCGCACCAGAGTCTGCGCACAAGCTGGTTCAGCATGCTTATCTCCTTGAAACCCGGTTGAATTGCGGGAATGGTTTTCGGGAGCTCAGTTTTGGGACTGTTTTGCGACCCGACCACTCGACTAGGGTAATCATACCCGCAACTGGCGGGAATGTGACAAATTCTTGCATGTGCGGGGAGCATCCGAGAGTAACAGGGTAAAAAACGACTCTTGCGGCAATTTTCGGGTGTCAGTGGGGGCAAAAAACGCCGGCTTGGAGCCGGAAAACGGTTTTTGCGGCAATGTTTGGCGCGATGCTGAGGAAGCCGATCCGCTTGACAGCGCTTTCGAGTGATGACCCGGGCGTCTGCACGGTACAATCGCCTTCGTTCCAGCGTACGACCTAGAGAAAACAGAGATTTCGACCAAATCTTATCGACGGATCACGCGCATTTTCTGTCTTGCCATGGTAGCTCTGCACGCTTTCTATTTGTGGCAAGTGCGGCGGGAGATAGCACGAGGCGATCCGGACTTTACCACGTTCTATACGGCGGGCCATATGCTCCGCTCGGGACAAGGCTCTCAGATCTACGAGCCGAGAGCGCAGTCGCAGTCGCAACTAGCCTGGATAGGGAATTCGGAGATTCGCCGGGGACCGCTGCTCTATATTCACCCGCCGTTTGAAGCTCCGCTATTCGTGCCTTTTTCTCTATTTGAATACCGTGTGGCTTTCGTTTTGTGGGATTTTGTCAACTTGGTTCTAGTGCTGGCCATCTCAGCGATTTTGCGGCGTACTCTGCTGAGTGCAACAAACGTCCGCACGTGGGAAATTGTTCTGGGGCTGTTGGCTTTCTTTCCGATATTTGTGAATTTCTTCCAAGGCCAGGATGCAATTCTGCTGTTGCTTTTTGTTGTGCTCGCCCTCCGCGCGATGCATAAGCACGAGGATTTTGCCGCCGGCTGCTGGCTGGGAGCAGGCTTGATTCGCTTTCATCTGGTCATTCCACTGGTTTTGATTCTCGCGCTCTGGGGGCGCAGGAGAATAGTGATTGGCTTCGCCGCAGTCGGTACAGCACTGTTACTGGTTTCATTTGCTACGGTCGGTGTTCATGCAACTATGGACTACCCCGGCTATCTTTGGCGGTGGGTATCGGTTCCCGGCCTGGGCAGAACTCCGTCTCCGTTGTTGCCGAGTTTGGCGGGGCTGGTGAGCGGTTGGCCGGGAGTGGACCGCGTTCAATGGTTCTTGCGGGCCGTGGTATTGGTTGCATCCGCTGGATTGTTGTTGATGGTTGCGCGCCTGAAGGATATGGCTCTTTCCGAGCACTTCGATCTTAGTTTCGCCTGCGCCGTTCTTGCTTCCGTTCTCGTTGGCTACAACACCAGCACGTATGACCTTGCATTACTGGTTCTGCCCATGGCTGCCGTGGCTAATTTTTCTATCGGAGAATGGCGCGGTCGAAGGCCGGTTGCGCTGCTCCTGCCGATCGCTCCGCTGCTCGTTAGTCCCTTCTGGTTCGTGCTCGGAATGTACTGGCACAAATTCAATCTGATCGCTATTTTTCTCATGTGGTGGCTCTTTGCTATTTGGAAGGTGTTGCGGCGCATCCGCCCGGGTGTCGAGGAAGGACATGCGATTGCGCCCGTTGCCTGAGATGCTGAAGAATCCATTTTTACTTGCGGGATCGGCGCTGCTGGCTGCGAGCGTGTGGATCTGGGTCCAGGACATCACGATTCCGCGTCAAGAAGCAGAAGCAAGAGAGCACGGCATCCCACGCGGAAACCTTTCCGACCTTTATCCACGCTGGCTCGGGGCCAGGGAATTGCTGCTGCGCGGGCGAGATCCGTACCGCAATGACATCACGCGTGAAATTCAGGCGGGGTACTACGGACGGCCACTCGATCCCAATCGTCCCTTTGATCCCAAAGATCAGCAGGCGTTCGCATATCCACTCTACGTCGTATTCATCCTGGCTCCGACGATCGCGATGCCCTTTGCGATGGTGCAAAGAAGTTTCTTGCTCCTGCTGATTGCGCTGACCGGGGCATCGGTGCCGTTATGGTTACACGTAATGCGGTGGCGCATTTCCCTGCGTTGGCAACTGGTCTGGATCATTCTGGTCGTGGGATCTTTTCCGGCCATTCAGGCATTCAAGCTGCAGCAACTGACTTTGTTGGTGGCCGCGTTGTTAGCCGCCTCATTTGCATGCATTGTGCGGCGGCGGCTTGTTCTGGCGGGTATTCTGCTAGCGCTAGCCAGCATCAAGCCACAACTCGTCGTGTTGGTGGGCTTGTGGCTGCTGATCTGGATTTCGGGCAACTGGCGCGAACGTCAGAAACTATTCTGGAGCGGACTCCTATCGATGGTGATCTTGATCGGCAGCGGCGAACTGCTGCTGCCGGGCTGGATTCACGAGTTTCGCGCCGCGACTTCGTCGTATTACCAATATACGGGGGGAGGACGGTCAGTGCTGGACGTGGCATTGACTCCGGTTGGCGGACGAGTGGCTGCGGCAATCCTTGTGACAGTCCTGATGGTCTGGCTGTGGCGGCTCAGGCGTGAAGGAGAGCAGAGCCCAGCATTCCAGTGGTCGCTCGGCGCGGTGCAGGCCACAACCTTGGTGATCATCCCAATGTTTGCGCCGTACAACCAGGTGCTATTGGTCCCCTGCGTGATGCTGATGGCTAAAGCAATTCAGGACGTTTGGCAAGCGAACCGCATGTCACGTTTCTTTGTTCTGCTCACAGCGACGGCGATTGCATGGCCATGGGCTGCCTCACTGACTTTGGCGATTGCCCTGATCTGGTTGCCACTAATTACAGTGCAGCAGGCGTGGAGGGTGCCTATGGGATCGACTCTGATGATTCCGGTTTCAATCCTCGCCTTGATTTTTGTGAGCAGAAAGATCATGTGCGCCGAATCCGACATTGCGCAAACGCATCTCGCGCACGCAAGATGCTGAGACAGGTGCTCCTTGCGAGATACTGCGGGTGCAGAGTAGTCTTGAGGCGTCGCTGAACCGGTGTGCGGCGGCCTTCCCCCGAAGGCGTAGATCCCGGCAAAATACCCGTCCATGGCCCTGAACACCATTGGTCCTCCCAGCCATCATGGCTCCAGTTCCGGAGTGTTTCCGGCTCTTGTCTTCGTGCAAGGCAGCGAGCAGAAAAACATTGTCCTGAACCGCACGCCATTCACCGTGGGACGCAAGGTGGACAAGGATCTGGTCATCGCCGACCCGCGCGTTTCCCGCGATCACGCGCAGATTGTGCAAGAGGGTGTGGAATTCTTCCTGCAAGACCTCGGCAGCAAACATGGAACGTTCGTCAATGGGGAACGCGTACAGCGGCAGAAGTTGGAGCGTGGGGATCGCCTGGAATTTGGAGCACGTGACTCGGCCTATGTCTTGTTTAATCCGGCGCACGCGACCTCCAACACGGCCCGCGAGTTCTTAAGCCAGATTTCGGTAATCGGCACCAAGCCGGAGGCGACCGAACTGGAGACGCTGCGCCTGTTTCTGGAGGCCGCGCGCAAGCTGAACACGGCTGGAGTGCTGGACGAAATTCTCATCACAATGCTCGATGTGACCCTGCAATTGACGAAGGCCGAGCGGGCGTATGTTTTTCTGAAGGACGAAGAGGGAAAATTACGGCTGGCTGCCGGGCGCAACGCCAAAAAAGAGCCACTGCTTGATGACAAGACGATCTCGCACTCGATTTTGGAAGAGTCGATCCGCTCCAATTTAGAGTTTTTGTTGACGGATACCAGCCAGTCTCTCGACTTGGCAGGTCGCCAGAGCATTGTGGCTTACGATCTGCGCACAGTCGTCTGTATTCCGCTGCGCAAACTGCAGGTGCATGCGACACGCGACGCGCAGACGCCAGCGGCGGCATCGGCGCAAGCCATGGGCGTGCTCTACGTAGATTCCAGATTTGCATCGCGCGACATCACGGGCGTCGGACAGGACATTTTGCATGCGATCGCGACAGAAGCCGCGTCGCTCATCGAGAACGCGCGGCTGGTGCAGGCCGAAGAGGAAGCGCGGCGGTATCAGCAGGAGTTGAGCATCGCCGCCAGCATGCAGCAGCGCTTGATGCAGGTGAAGATCCCCGAGGTGCCTTTTGCCCGCCTGCGCGGCAAGAATCTGTCTTGCAAAGAAATTGGCGGAGATTTTTATGATGCGGTGAACACGAAAGAGGGCTTGGCCGTTGTGCTGGCGGACGTCAGCGGCAAAGGTGTTTCCGCGGCCTTGTTGGCTTCCACGCTGCAGGGAATGATTTATTCGCATTTGACAGCGGGAATGCCGCTGCTCGAGGTCGTGACCGCGATCAACCGTTACTGTACCGATAAGTTGATGGGCGAAAAATACGCCACGGTTCTGCTGGCGCGGTTGCGCCGCGACGGTGAACTCGAGTACGTGAACTGCGGGCACGTCCCGCCCTTGCTGGTCTGCGCAGGAGAAGTGATTCGCCCTCCGCACGGCAATGTGCCAGTGGGGTTGCTGTCGGATGCGACTTTCGACAGCTCTTCCTGTCAAATGAAGTCGGGCGATCGCTTTATCATCGTTACGGACGGCGTCACCGAAGCGGAAAACGCAATGGGCGATTTCTTTGAAGATTTCCGGCTGGAAGCTGCGGCTTCAAAGTCTCCGACATTGGAAGGAATCTTTTCTGCTGTGACCGAGTTCTGTGCGGGCAATCCCCTCAGTGATGATTGCACTGTGGTCGAGCTGTGCTACACGAGCCTCGAGACTTAGTGCTTACCCTGCCAGATGAACGCGGACTCGGGCTCTTTTGCTGAATGTTGCACGATTCGAATCCGAATCAAACACTTCAGTTCTTGCAGCATGGCCTGCAGCAGCAACTCCTGTTACGAGTGGTGAAAGAATAGCGCAACTTTTCAGCGGGGCCGCGCGATCATTGGCTCGTCTCGATCGTGACTCGATAGTCCTTGCCCTCCCAGCGGTTCTGGTCAGGCCAGAAGAACGTGAACACGGCTTGTCCTCCGATCGGCAGCGAAGCCGTGGGCAGGTCGAGGATGTACGTGCCCAGACCCGTATCGCGAGCGTCGGTGTCATGCTGCGTATTCCATTTGTCGATACTCCAATGCACCTTTGCCGGAGAAAGGAGCACGATGCGCAAGGTTTTGTTCCGGGGAATGCTGCGTGTTTTGTTATTGAATCTCCACCCGAAAATCTGTCTCACACGTTTCTCCACCAAGTAGCGCTGCACGGTTTGTGGAGGCTGATCGAACACCTTACTGTCGCGAATGGATCGGCGCAGCTTGATGTATTCGGAATGTGCCCACACCAGCGGACAAGCCGAGCCAGATGGTTTGCCACGGAAGAGTTCCAGGGCTGGAATATCGGCGGCATCCCAGACTTGCTCTGGGAGCAGGTGGCTGTGTCCGATGGTGGAATTTTCCATCACAGTAAGGAGGGCCTCTGCTTGGTCACGATGTCCGGCAGCTAAGGCATAGTGGCCGCGTTCTCCTGCCAGCAAGGGCCACGGTCGACCGATGCCGGTCCCGTCGAAAGCCGAACCATCCTTGTGCTCGCCGTAGCCATCGCCGTTGTAGCGGTACCAGCAGGGCCCTTGCGGGAGTTCCACCGCAAGCAGCGCATCAATCGCGCGCAACGTGTTCAGGATGCGAGGATCGTCAGGTGCGCGCAATCCGAAGCGAACCAAAGCGAGTGCATCGGGACTGATGATGTGATAGGCGCGCTCGCCGTCCTGCCCCGGTGGGCGATTCTTGATGGGCACGAAACCCTGCGTGGGTGAGGCTGCCCCGTCGGTAGTATCCGGCGGTGCAATGCGAACGTAATATCCGTTAACTCCAAGTTGTTGAGCCAGGTCGCTGCCGCTGGCGTAGGTCCAACGTTCAATATTGTCGTTCCACGCGTCGGCGGTATCGCGCATGATTTGCGCCTGTTCGCTGTGACCTGTGAGATCCGCGATATCTGCGGCGGCCAGTAGTGCGGAAATTTCCGCAGCCAGTGTGAATGGCGAATATCCCGCATCTTCCTCCCAGCGATCCTGCTGCGTTACCGGGCCATTCCGAATAATGAAACTGACGGCCTTGCGAACCATCGGCCACCAGCGGTCAAGCTTTCCCAGAGCACTAGGCGCTTCCCGCCGCATTAAATCGACCAGCAGCACGGGAAAGGCAGTTTCATCCATCTGGATGCCGCTCCAGTAAGCGCGGCCGTCGAGCCAGAGATTCTGCGCCCAATTGCCATCAGCTTCCTGAGTGGCTTCTAAGTAGCGCAGGACGCGGGCGGCATCGCTGGTAGCTCCGGCAGCGAGGAGTGCCCCGGCAGTTTCAACCAGATCGCGCGGCCAAACGAGGTGATAGCCGCCGAGATCCTCATCGCCCTTGTTGAAGCCCCATGGGACGGAAAGACTGGCAATGATGCCTCCGAGGAAATCTTTCGATTCATGCGTTCGAAGAACCGCGGTAGAGGCGCGATAAAGATCATTCTGCCGCAAAGGTCGATCCAGCGGCAGAAGCTTCGTTTGCCAAGTCTTCCATTGCGCGATGTAATGTGCGCGAAGATCGTTATAGTCCTCGAAAAGGCTGGAGCGTGACTGCTGTCCCGCTTCGGTCCAGATCGAGCCAAACCCGAGCGCCAGGACGAACTCGCCGTTGCATGCGGCGAGGTCGATCTCGCCGGTAAAAGCAATATTTCCGTTTTCGGCGCGCGTGTACTCCCATTCCATTTGGAAATGCTGCAAAAGGTCCTGCCATCCGTCGGAAGCACCCACAAAGCCGACCGACATCTTTTTCCATGGAGCCGAGGAAGCGAGGCTGACGTTCACTCCAGCGTGTTCTGCCAGGAACATGGGAAAACCCTTGTAGTCCCCGATCCATCCCGTATTGCCGTATCCACAGTTAGCCAGGTGAGGCGACAGCAGGGCGAACAATCGATAGTCGACTAGTTTTCCTTGCAGTACTTCGAGGCGCACTTTCTGCAGAACCACGTTGCGGTAGGGATCGCAAAGGACTTCCTTGTGAATCCGATAACGTCCCGAATTGTCGGTGTTGACCAGTTGAAACGCGGGAACGCCTGGTTCGACCGGTCGGTGTTCGAACGAGCAGTGCCGCTTTTCTTCCGAGAAAAAATCATTGCCGTTGGTCACAATAAAGCCCATATCCCGAGTACAAGCCTGATCCACACGCGGGAAGTACACTTCGTTGAGGATTCCATGACTCGTCGTAAACCAGACTTTGCTGTGCTGGTTGAGTGCGGTGCCCGCACCCGTTTTTGCGCTCGAGGTCCAGCGCGGAGGGATACCGGGCCATCCGGGCGCGTAGCGAGTGTTGGAATCAGTCATGCGGTGAGTATTCCTTAGAGCAGCGGGTCAGCAGTTTTCTCCATGACAAATGTTTTACATCTAAGGCTATGAATTTCTTCCTTAGCGGCATCAAATGTAGGTAGCCTCAATCAGTATTGCACCCGGGCCGAGCAAAGATAATAAAGCAGGGAAGGGTTACGCGAGAGAGCAGTAAGAAAGTTTTGGATCCGCCGATGAGGATTGCAGTCACAATCTGCTGCAGTGTCTGTCTGCTGAGTCTCATGTGCGTTGCGGAAGACGGCGCCAGGACTTCAGCACCATCGCCGCTTGACCAGGGATTTGCGGGACTCTACAACCTCGACTTCTCGGGCGCACAAGAGGATTTCTCGCTTTGGCAAAAGCAGCATCCAGATGATCCGGTCGGCCCGGTCAGCGAGGCCGCCGGCTTTCTCTTTTCGGAGTTCAACCGCCTCGGAGTTCTCGAAGCTCAGTTTTATGAGAACGACGATAAGTTCGAGAAAAGAGCGAAATTGGATCCTGATCCTGAGCTGCGGGAGCGGTTCCAGTCAGCGATTGCGCGAGCAGAAAAGCTGGCACACGCGAGGCTCGAGAAAGACTCCAGGGACCGCGATGCGTTATTTGCGCTCACGCTGTGTTCCGGCCTGCAGGCCGACTACGCAGCGCTGATCGAAAAGCGCAACCTGGCTTCGCTTCACTTCACAAAAGAAGCTTCCTCATCGGCGCAGCAACTACTCGCGGTCTGCCACGACTGCTACGATGCGCTGCTCGCGACCGGATTCAGCAAGTACGTGATTGGCAGCATGGCTGCTCCAGTTCGCTGGTTTCTGCGCATGGGAGGGTTTGCGGCCGATAAGCAGAGCGGTATCAGCGATCTTCAGACCACTGCTGAGCATGGACACTATCTCGCTCCGTTTGCTCGAATCCTGCTCGCCATCGCCTATGTGCGCGAGAAAGACAAAGGTCGTGCGCTTCAACTCCTCGCCGGATTGCAGCGCGAATTTCCGGGGAATACTTTGTTTCCGCGCGAGATTGCTCGGTTGCAAGCTACGCACTAACTGTCCGCGTTTTCCAGAGCCTACACGCAGCCATTCATCAGAAATTCACTCCTTTGTAACAGTCCTGTAACACGCCGTCGATAGAACGGGGACATACATTCCAAGGAGGAAGTCCAGCTAAATGCGCAAACTCGTGCTGCTGTTGGTGTGTGCGGTTCTGGCCCTTCCGGCCGTGGGGCAGACCACGCTGAACGGGGCAGGTGCTACATTTCCCAACCCGATCTATCAGAAATGGTTTAGCGAGTATCACAAGGTTCATTCTGACGTACAGGTCAACTATCAATCCATCGGTAGCGGAGGCGGCATTCGCCAGATCACGGAGGCGACTGTCGATTTCGGTGCGAGCGACATGCCAATGACGGATGATCAACTCAAGGCCGCTCAGGCCAAGTTGAATACGAAAGTTCTCAATATTCCGACGGTCCTCGGCGCCGATGTACCGGCTTACAACATTCCGGGCGTGAGCGCGGAACTCAAGTTCACACCTGAGATTTTGGCGGGCATTTTCCTGGGCCACATTAACAGTTGGAATGATTCGGCGATTGCAAAAGCCAATCCGGACGTGAAGTTGCCCAGCCAGGAGATCATAGTGGTGCATCGCTCCGACGGCAGCGGCACCACTTTCATCTGGACGGACTATCTCTCCAAGGTCAGCCCCGAGTGGAAGAGCCAGGTTGGTGCCGGCACATCGGTCAACTGGCCAAAGGGACTCGGCGGCAAGGGCAATGAAGGTGTTGCCGGCTCCATTCGCCAGCTTCCCGGCACCATCGGTTACGTGGAACTCATTTACGCGGTGCAAAACAAGATCGCTTACGGGAGTGTAAGAAACTCGGCTGGCGAGTTCGTGAAAGCATCACTGGAGAGTGTGACAGCGGCGGCAGGCTCGGTTGCTAAAATGCCCGCTGATTTCCGCGTTTCCATCACGAACGCTCCCGGAAAAGACGCCTATCCGATCTCAAGTTTCACCTGGCTTTTGGTCCCGGTCCAAGCGAAGGATCCTGCAAGAGGAAAGATTCTGGCTGATTTTCTGAATTGGATGGTGAGCGACGGACAGAAGATGACGGCCTCGCTGTCGTACGCACCGCTTCCGGAAAACGTAGTGGCTAAGGTGAAGGAAACTATCAAGCAAGTGAAGTAAGAATACGAGCCGAACTATTCTCAGTATGGTGCATAAAGGAGAGCACGAATGAGGTCTGCTTGGACGTTGTGCGCAGTCGTGATGCTGGCGACAGCACTGGTTGGACAAACCAGCACTGCGCCGAAATCAAAAAAGAAGCAAGCGGCGCCAATCACAGCGGCGGATGTTCAGTCGCTCAAGGATGCGATCGCGGCACAACAGGCGGCGCTGACCCAGCAGCAGCAACAGATTCAGGAACTGCGTGATCAGCTTCGGCAGAAAGATCAGGCGGTGCAGCAGGTGCAGTCTGCGGCGACGGACGCAACCAGCAAGGCGGACGCGGCTCAGTCTGCGGCAACTCAGCAGCAACAATCAGTTACCGAACTGAAAAACGATTTGGCCGATATACAAACGAACAACGTCAACACGGCTTCGACGATCCAGGAAATGCAGAAGACCGTAAAAACGGCGACGGAAAGCCCTACGGCCATTCACTATAAGGGAATCACCCTCACTCCGGGCGGTTTCATCGCGGCAGAAACGGTTACGCGCCAGCGAGGCATTGCTTCCGGCATCAACACTCCATTCAACAGCATTCCTTACCCAGGAAATGCGCTGGATCACATTAGTGAAAATAACTTCACGGCTCGTCAGAGCCGGCTTTCCTTGCTTGCGGAGAGTAAAGTTGGCAGCGGCAAGCTGACCGGATATTGGGAAGGTGATTTTCTTGGCACCGGCGTGACTTCCAACAACCGGCAGAGCAATAGCTATGTGTTTCGCCAGCGGGTTCTTTACGGGCAAGCCGCTTTTGATAGTGGGTGGATTATCACAGGCGGTCAGCAGTGGACTCTGGCGACGGAAACCAGAAAGGGGATCACAAATCGCACAGAAGTCCTGCCGCAGAACATTGATCCGCAATACCAGGTGGGATTCAACTGGGCGCGGCAGTATGGCTTCCGCGTAGTTAAGGATTTCGGCGGCAAGTTTGCTCTGGGTTTATCCGTGGAAGCACCAGAGGCAACCATCGGTGGACGGGGGTTTTCCGCCATCACGACCACAGACCTCAGCAAAGCCACGGTTACCACGACAGGAAATGCCTTCGTCTTTGCTCCCGGCAGCGGCGGAGGATTGTTCAACTTCGTCGACACGACTGGATATTCTTTCAACAAAACACCTGACATCATCATTAAGGCGGTCGCCGATCCAGGTTGGGGTCATTACGAAGTCTTTGGTATCTTCAGCACGTTCCGCAACAGAGTCTATCCCTGTGGAGTCGTAGGTACGAATACAAAGGATACGGTTGCCCCGGCAACTCCTCTGACGATAGCTTGCGGCATAGACGGGTCCACTTCGCCAAGTTCAACCGGAGCGTACAACGACACACGAAGCGGCGGTGGGGTCGGTGCAAACATACGCGTTCCCGTGGTCGCGAAGAAGTTGGATTTCGCTGTCCAAGGGGCTGCGGGAGACGGCATCGGCCGATACGGGTCTGCCCAGATAGCTGATCTAACGCTCCGTCCAGACGGCACGCAAGCGCTGATCCGGACCGCCCATGCACTCGGGGAACTGGAATTGCACGCGACCCCGAAACTGGATATTTATGCTTACTTTGGCGGGGAATACGGGTGGCGCACGGCCTATCAGGGATATAACAGTATTGCGGTTGTGAAGACGTCGTCGATTCCGGCGACTACCACGTCTCCTGCTGTCCCCGGTACAACCACCACGGCAATCAAAACAAACCAAATCGGCGGATACGGTTCGCCTTTCGCGAATAACTCGGGCTGCAGTACGGAAAATCCACCGACCAGCCAGCTTCTTCCCTCAGGCGGCGGTACCTGCGCGGGAGACACTCGTCTCGTCATGGAAGGAACCCTTGGATTCTGGCATAGGTTGACTCAGGGACCCAAAGGCGGACTTCGTTGGGGCATTGAGTACTCCTACTTTACGCGTGTCGGATGGTCTGGGAGCAACGGCACTACTGGACCCAGCATTTCGCCCAAGGGCGTGGACAACATGGTATGGACTTCGTTCCGTTACTACTTGCCGTAAGGTGAAACATATATCGACTCGTAGCCGGCACCAGGCGAACACCTGGTGCCATTTACGGAGACGACCCGAGACAGAGTTTTCACTCGGCGCGCAAGGGCAATAGCAATGTTCTATACTGGCTGTCCCGTATTCGCAGGAACAGAGTTCACCTGCAGTAAAGCCAACTTGCAACCATGCCGCGCATCTCGCTAGATGATCCCAAGCATTTTCTCAACCGCGACATTTCCTGGCTCGCGTTTAACCGGCGTGTTCTCGAGGAAGCCGCTGATGAAGGCAATCCGTTGCTCGAGCGGCTGAAGTTCTTGTCGATTTCCGCGAGCAATCTCGACGAGTTTTTCGAAGTGCGCGTTGCTGCAATGATGCAGCAGATTGAGGATGGTTACAACGAAGCCGGTCCCGATGGGCTCACCCTTTCGGCAAAGCGCGACATCCTGAACAAGCTCACGCATGAGTTCGTGGATGACCAGTATGACTGCTGGAATGACGGGCTACGTCCGGCGCTGGCTGAGCAGGCAATTCGCGTGCTGGGTTTGCATGAGCTGGGTGCGGAGGCAATGCGCTTTGTCGACGAATACTCTGAGCGGGAACTCGATCCTCTGCTAACGCCCGTGACGGTTGACCCGGCGCATCCGTTCCCCCGGGTAATCAATAAGGCGCTCTGCCTGGGGTTCCTGTTGCGGCGGCGGCGGCGCTCGGCCCTGACTTATACAGGAGTAGTTGCGGTGCCACGCGCTCTGCCCCGCCTGGTGAGGCTTCCGTCAGAAGGCACAGCCGATTTTATTTTCTTAGCGGATCTGGTTGCGCATCATGCGGTTCGCATGTACCACGGCTACGATATTGTTTCCTCGGCACCGTTTCGCGTCACCCGCAACAGCAATCTTTATTTGGCAGAAGAAGAGGCTCGCAGCCTGCTTGAATCCGTGCGTACCGAGTTGCATAACCGGCGCAAGGGGGACGCCGTCCGCATGGAAATTGAGGCCGATGCTGATCCGGAAATCATCGACCGCCTGCGCACTGTGTTTGAGCTGGACCCATGGCAGGTTTTTCCTGTGAACGGTCCGGTGAACCTTGTCAGACTGTTCAATGTGTATGAGCAGGTGAACCGTCCTGATCTCAAGTACCGCACCTTTGTCCCGCGCGAACTTCGCCTGACCTCCAAGTCGAAAGATTTGTTTGAAGAGCTGCGCGCGCACGACATTCTTCTTCATCATCCTTTTGATTCTTACGATGCTGTCGTGTCGTTTATTGAATCGGCAGCAGAGGACGAGAACGTTCTCTCGATCAAGCAGACGCTGTACCGCACAAGTGAGCACTCGTTAATTGTGCCGTCGCTGATCGACGCCGCGTCGCGCAAGGAGGTGACCGCGGTGGTGGAGTTGAAGGCGCGCTTTGACGAAGCCTCAAACATTCGCTGGGCACGCGACCTGGAAGATGCGGGAGTGCAGGTCTTTCATGGATTGGTGGGCCTGAAGACGCATTGCAAGCTTTCTTTGCTGGTCCGGCGTGATGCCGACGGAGTGCCGCGGAGCTATGCGCACATTGGGACGGGGAATTATAACGCCAGCACGGCGCGGATTTACACGGACCTGAGCTTGTTCACGGCGAATCCGCAAGTGACCCGGGCGGTGCACGACGTGTTCAGCTTTCTGACTGCCTACGCTGAAAATCAGAGCTATGATCCCCTGCTCGTCGCTCCCCTCGATCTTGCGGAGAAATGTATTGCGTTGATTGAGCGCGAGGCGGAGCATGCGCGTCGAGGTGATCCGGCGCGCATCATCGCCAAAATGAATGCGCTGCTGGATAAGAACATCGTTCAGGCTTTGTACCGTGCATCGCAGGCCGGAGTACAAATCGATTTGATCGTCCGAGGGATTTGCGCACTGCGACCGGGGGTGCGGGGGGTCAGTGAGAACATCCGGGTGCGAAGCATCGTCGGTCGATTTCTGGAGCACAGCCGCATTTACTACTTCGCGAATAGCGGAGAGGAAGAAATCTACATCGGCAGCGCCGACTGGATGCCTCGAAATCTGTATGAACGGGTGGAGGTACTGGTTCCGATCCGCGATGAGATGCTGCGACAGCGCGTACGGCACGAAATCCTCGACGCCTATTTGGCCGACAACCGCAAAGCGCGAATTCTGCTCAAAGATGAAACTTATATCCGGGCCTGGCAGCCCCTGCACGGCACACGAAACCGAAGAATGCCGACCGGTGCAGCCGCATTCAGCGCGCAGGATTTTCTCATGAGCGTCGCGGAAGGGAAGGCGCCTGTCGCTCTGCCAGCGCCGGTTACGCCGCGAAGGCGTAAAGTAACTGCTGGAAGGGAACGATAACCCGCCATGATTCTTTATTTCTTACGGCACGCGAGCGCGGGCGAACACCTGGCCAATCCGAAAAAAGATGAGAAGCGGGCTTTGGACAAAGAGGGCATCGAGCAGTGCGGGTATGTGGGCCGCGCCTTGGCCGCACTGAACGTTCAAGTGGACGCGGTTGTTTCCAGTCCGCTGAAGCGCGCCACGCAAACCGCGTCTCTGGTCGGCAATGAGCTCGGCTATGAGGGCAAGTTGCAGATCGATGCTGCCCTGCGTCCCGGTGCCGGACTTGCGGAATTTCGTAAACTGCTGGACAAGTATTCGCGTTTGGAAGCCTTGATGGTGGTCGGCCACAATCCCAATTTAAGCCAGTTTCTCGGTTCGACGATCAGCGACTCTGGATGCGAAGCTTCGGTGGAACTGAAAAAGGGTGCCGTTGCGAAGGTGGAAATGCGCAGGACCGCCGGAACTTTACAGTGGTGCCTGACGCCGAAGGCGGTCCGCACCCTCTACGAAGCTGCGGTTGAAAGTTCCCGCCCGAATATTTCGCGAAAGTAGTCGCGCTCTTTCTCTACCGCCCATTGTTCCAGGTCCACGCCCATACGCCGGCGCGGGATCAAGGTAAATTTGACTTCAGCGTTGCGTACCGCGATGCGAACCTTCTCGACTGCACGGCTGCGTCCCAGATTCAAAGCACGAGCCAGACGCAACAACACAATCGCTTTCTCCACGTTGGCACGGTCGGCGCCATCCACAAGCTTCATGGGCCCATCGTCCACCGACGGCTTGGATTTGCCCAGATAACGCGCAATAGCGGCGATGATTCGTCGCTGCTGGGGAGTGAATCCAAGAATCTCGGAATTGGCAATGATGTAGTGGGTGTGCCGGTGCCGTCCATTGCGGTTCACGAAGTCTCCCACTTCGTAGAGCATAGCGGCGGCCGTCAGCCATTCCCGGTACTCGGGAGGGAGACGGTGTAACGAGCGCAGGGCGGAGAACAGCAGTGTGGTTGAGTCTCGCACATCCACCGCGTGCTTGCGATCGACGCCATAGTGCGCAAGCGCGTGCAGGATGGATTCTCCTCGCTCGGATTCGATCTGCCGCCCGGAACGCGTGGTGCGATCGTAGTCGGCAGCCATTTGCGCGAGAATGCCGTCGCGCAGTCCCAGGGGAGAATAACGAAACCCTTTCAGGTGCAACCGGTCGAGTAATTCGTGATACACCGTGGCTCCCGCAATAATGATTTCTGCCCGTCGCGGGCCGATGCCCTCAATTTTTCGCCTCTCCGCTACCGGCAGACG
>Ga0068856_100000822_pt1 | contig 33495 bp, 59 predicted proteins | sample KBSCornC62_FD_66595 | JGI IMG/M metagenome (GOLD analysis project Ga0068856, IMG submission 66595) | Corn rhizosphere microbial communities from Kellogg Biological Station, Michigan, USA - KBS Corn C6-2 | ecosystem: Host-associated > Plants > Roots > Rhizosphere > Soil ...
TAATGGCCAGAACCTGCGCGCGGTAAGCGGGAGGAACAACGGTATTCAAGAAATCGTAATTACGCTTGTCGTCTGGTGATTCTGGTTGGAATGTGTATGAGTCATTGGATGCCGAAGCTGGAGCGGCAGCGCCAGGATTTGCGGGAGCGGGTTGCTTGCCCTGGTTCCAAGTCGCAAGGGCGCTCGCCAGTGGATTTGTCAATTGCGTTTTTTGTTGTTCTAAGAGAGCATTTGCATAAGGTTGCGCGGCAATGTTAGGCGCGATAGCAGCCAAATTGGCCAGTGGTGCAGTGGGAGAATTAGGATTAGTCGCCGCTTGCTGTGCGGCGAATTGCTGCAATGCTGGATATTGCGCAATTTGCTGACGTTGCTGTAAAACATCGGGATCGACAAAATTATTGTTCAGGCGCGTCAATGCGCCGGGAGAATTATCCCCGCTTAGAGAATCAATAATGCCGCCCAATGCGCCAATTAAACTCGCGGTCATAGTAAACTCCTAATAAAGTTCATGATGCCGCCACTATTCTGCGATGGATCGACTTGATATTGCTGGCTATTGAATTGCTGCCCCAAGAAATCACCGATATTGGTTGGATTCTGCCATGGCATAGATGGGGTCATAAAACTGTTAAGTTGGTTCATAATGCCAGAACCTTTTGCGGCTGATTGATCGTAAGGCAGCATCTCCAAAGGCTGCATAATAGACGCGCCCAGCCCCGGCTGGCCATCTTGTTGATGACGACCAATTGCCAGCTGCTGCAGGGCGGCCAATAATTGCTGCTGATCTATCATCCGAATAATCCCCCGAATATTCCCTTGCTAGAAGTCGATTGTTGGCTGCTGCTGCCGGTGCTGCCGCCAGATGTCGGGAGAATACCAAGTGCCGCGCCAAGTTGTTGTAATGCCGTAATAGGAGCAGACGATTGTTGCCCTGCGAGGGCGCGCTGGTTAGCGCCTGCCGCTAATTGACCCTGCGCATCTTGCTGGCGCAATTGAGGCAATGTAGTTAACGCATTCTGCAATGCAGTGTTAAATTGACCGCCCAGCAAAGAGCCGATAGTATTTGCTTGCGTATTAGCGATATCATTTGCACCTAGGGTTTGACGGTTACTGCCATATTGTCCCGCTGCAGTTAACGCACTTTTCAAAGCACTGTTTTGGCCATATGCTTGTTGCTGAACTTGGTTAAGAACTGAATCATTATAAGGATTCATCTGCATTTGAATATCGCTGTTCAGCTGCTGCTGATCTGGGGAGAACCCATGGTTAATAGCATTGTATGCCTGCGTCTCACCCTGCGTCTGGGCTAACGGCGTAAACATCTTGGTAAGATTGCCGCTGGTTAGCTGATTATTTACCTGAGTGCCGTAGTTCTTAAATGGCTGTTGCAATTCAGTCGGCAGAAGGCCAAATCCAGATTGCGAATTGGAGCTGCCGCTGGATTGCGATCCACCAAATAATGTTTGCGTGAGGCCGCTAAGGAAACCCATCTAAAACGCTCCTACTGCGACCCTGCGCCATGCTGGCGTGCCGCTATTGTCAATCAAATAATATGCAAAACTCGCGGTTACGTTAAAATCACCCACCTTGTCCTGCACCAGCACATCGGCGCTGCTGCTAGGTATTCTACCAACTTTTCGCCCATTCACAAATATATTCTGTAGATTGTCAATGAAAGTGATATCTTTTTTACGCAGGCTCGTAATTTGGCGTAATTGGTCCTTGACATCCTGCAATGTCTCAGCGGGCCAATAAGGATATGCATCAAAAGTATTGCTCACGGCGCAGTTCCTGCTTTTTGAGGCTGTTCATAACATTGGCCCATTAAGAATGACTGGCCAAGTTCACTTCCGGAGAAAGTATAATCATAATAGCGTCCGTTCAGCTGCATGGGAACGCGCTCCGTAGTCGTGGCAATCGCATAATTACTGTTATTCATCGCCACAGATGATTGTGCGTAGTTGTAAAGTCGGCAATTCAGATTGACAGTTCCGGAAAAATTGAAATCAGGGATAAATTGCGTTTGGATAACCGTATCTTTGCCGGAAATGTATTTTTTGGTGGTAGCTGACCATGATAGTGGTAGGCCGTCCGCATCTACACCATTTTCCTGTAGATATAGCGTCCCGACATTGGCTAAACGCGGGTTACTCAAGCTTTGCACCGGATATTCCGCCGCAGTTCTGTTCATCATATCGTTAACCCAGCAGCCAAGCTTGCGACTGAACCGGGCAATGCGATCACATTCATTGGATTGCGCGCTCGGGTAATGCCACCAGATTTCATCGTATTTCTCATTATACCACGCAAAAATCTTGAACCGCTGCGAGTAGTTCAGATCATCGAATACATAGCGCAGGATAGATGATTGCGTGCCGATATTGGATGGAATGACCTCAATCTTGCCGCCACGGAACATATAAAAGTTCTGTTGGCCCATCCAATATGCGTAGCCATTCACTGAAACACGGGCCATGGGCGATATAATGCCAATGGCTGCATCCAGAGTAGCAATCTGCCAAATCAGCGGCAGGCCAATATAGGTAAAAGTATAGGTCTGATTTTCTGTGAAGATAAGATTGTAACCGTCCACGGGACAGTGCGATATTAGCTTGCCAGCGCCTTCGACATAATCCTCGAACACCTGATTAGAGCTTGAGGCAGTCCATTGCGTGATATCGCCCTGGTCAGATGCGAATATCTTGTTTTCCGCATCATGTCCGAAGGTAACCAAGATATTATCAGATACAAAAATATAATTGACATCAGTTGGCGCACCAGAAACCAAAGTGGGTGCAACGCTAGTATCATCAAGCCATTCATAGACGCCGCCAGAATTTCCCGGCGTCATAACTAAATTATCGCCATAGCGATCCACGAACCAAATGCGCGGATAGGTTTCGCCGGAGGAAGAAATAAGTGCTGTGCCATATAGACCTACGCCATATAGACCCGTGCCGTATCCCTGCCCTAATCCTTGGTTAAGATTTCCCGCGTCAATCTGCGGGAAATAAATAGTGGAACCTCCGCCACTGCCACTGACCGATGAAGTGGCCGTTCCTGCGGTCATGAAATCGAACGTGTTCGTTGTGACGTTGCGAATAATAAATTCTAAGTTGATTGCTGCGGCCAAAATACCGCCAGTATTCGCAGCTCCCGAAACTTTCACACGATAGCCATTGCTCAGACCATGCGCAGCAGAAGTAAGCGTTAAAAGACCGCTGGAGCGAACTACCGACGCACCGCCGCCCGTTCCGCTTGACGTGGCGAGCGTAGCAACAAAAATCGTGTAACTATTTACGCCAACACTCCGCACAATATGCGCTGCGTTAATATCCGTATTAGGAATGCCATGCGTGGTTGACGCACCCGACAATGTAATGGTGTCTCCTGCCTCTAGTAAGGATGCCTGCGTATCGGCCACAATGATGGTTCCGGAGCCATTCACGGTAGTAAGAGGGTTTGCCGCAAGAGTTCCATAATGCGTAGCCAGTGAATTAGCGGCGGCAACCGAGCTGGTATCAAGAGGTGAAATATTGGTAAGCTGCGACCCAATTAGCGAATATAAATAAGAGTCGGTTCCTATAATCGTATAAATTTTATTATTCACCGTAGCGGAATAAATGGTTCGCACAGTGCCAGAAATAGTATCGCTATAATCAAAAGTCTGCGATGACCAACCACCGATCTTACGAACGCGGCCAGTAGTTGGGTCAAATCGAATATGCAGTGCGTCAGCCCAGCACGGAATATCCGAGGGCGTTGCGTCTGTAATCGGCATCACTCCAGGAGTAATGTCGATTTCGTTCATATCCGAGTTTTTTGTCATTAAGCAAGACCTACTGCAAAAAACCCCCCAGTCACGGCGGCATCGTACCCATTGTTGACCGTAAAACCAGTGTTGCTGATGCCGCTAATCGTATAGCGGCCTCCGTCAGCTGTTCCGAGAGTCCCGATAGGAGTAGCCGTAACTTGGTAAATGGTAGTAAATGCAGTTGGAAAAGTCTTTGCGGATGAAGTGTTCGCGGTTGTGCTAGATATCGCACCCCATTGAATCATTAGGCCGCCAGGCAATTTATAATACCCATCGGTCGCCAAACTTTTATTCCCAGCAAAAGCCGATGGAACAATAGCCTTGGCCGTGTCTGTGCCAGTTAGGACTTCAGAAGATGTCGCTAATTGGACAATACCTTTAACAGAGGTGGTCGCATCAACAACATTAGTGATTTTACTAACAATATTCCATCCCGTGCCATTGCATACTAAAACTACATAGGCATACTGAGCAGACAACGCAAATGTCGCTGCCCCATCAATCAATTCAGCGCCGTTTCCATCAACCGTCACAGCATTCGTCGATGCGTCAATCTTCTTAACCGCGATAGTAAACCCATCGCCTGCATCAGCAGCGGCGGGCAAAGTCTCGGTGAATGCTGATGCAGTCGCATCGCAAAGCAATATTTTATGATTATCCGCAGTGGTGGCCGAATCCGTAGTGGTAACGGCGCGAGAAATAAAGCGCTGCGCAGTCCACAGCGCGGAATCAATCGTATCCATATCGCCATTAAGATAGCCGCCCCACAGATCCTGATCGGTAGCGTTATTTACTAGCGGCTTCGCTAAATCGAAATGTGTTGTAAAAGTAGGCATTATGCAGCCTTTCCGTAGGGGTAATCACCAATATGCTTCATGGCGATATCGTGGTGTAAGTGAATCTTAAGGCCATGTTCGCGCACTTTTTTGCAGAAGAACAAATCTTCTCCCAGATAGTCGTTACTTTCGGGTAACCAGCGAACCTCAAAGAGTGGCGCGGGAATATCTACCAGTGCGCCAAGACGAATCAGAACCGCACCGAATCCAATCCAACCAACCTCTGAAACACCCAATATATCGTTTCCAGTGATAAGCTGGTTATCCAGCGTATACGCAGTCGGCTTGGACGCAATCGGGCTTTTTGTCATATAATTCACGCCCACGATATCCTTATCCGCCGCTAGCAGCATCTCCAGCAAATTACCCTCGAATCCCATATCATCATCAAGGAACAAAATGTGCGTCGAGCCGATGGATTGCGCGTGACGTACAGCCATCTCTCTTGCTTTCGGCAAGAGTGACGCCCCCATCATTGCGTTAAGCTCTAATGGGATTCCCTTAAGCGTGGCTTGCCGTACCAGCGCACAAATTGAAGTGCCAAATTGAGCCTTCCAATCTCTGCAACTAGGTACGGCAATATATACTCTTACTTCGCGATCCAAGTGAGGCCATCCGCGCTGGTGCAAGTGAAGATAAACGGAGTACGCGCCGTTGCGGAGAAGGACGCATTGGTGCTGCCATTATTGATCGTGCCGCCAACGGGCGGGTAAACCAGCAGCGCGTTGGTCGCGGCAGAGCTATAAATCTCTACAGTGCGGCCCGGGACTTTTGCCTTAGTAAGCACAACGCCATTGGTGCCGGATGCGCCAGTAACGAGATTAAGAGGATGACCGACCAGAGTAGCGTCCGTTTGGGCGCTCCCCGCTGCGGCGAACGTCTTTTGACGGGCAAGTGCAAGAATCCCCAGGGACTCCGCAGTGCCGTCAGTAAGATATCTACCCATAGTTTAAATCCTTTTAGTTGATGAGAGGTGAGTTAGTACGAAGTTAGAATTGAATTAACAGTGAGAGAACCTGTCGCATTATCCTTGCGGGTTGTCTGCAACAGGTTCTCGTATTCATCTTGGGCGCGCGCCATGAATGCCTGATACATCGTCATGTCCTGACGGAAATCGCGGCTACCATATGCGGCAGCAGTGTATTGCAAAAGAATGTTGGCATTCTCGGAAAAATCATTGGTGTCATCATCCGTTGCAAAATCATCATAGTTGCGCAAATAGAAACGGCGCAGCGTGTAATCTCGGTCCGGGATGGGATAGACTTGATATTCGGTTGATGCTTGGCGTGAATACCACCATGGTTGCCCAACGCCGTTAGATAGATACATCGCATTGTACATCGACTCTGAAACTTTCTTCAGAGGATAGCGAATGCCGGAATATTCAATGACAAATGCATCGTCAATTGAAGGGACTAAGAAATCATCCGGAAGCGGAATAGTAGTCACCCCCTGCGGTATGATTGTTGTATCCGTAATTTCATTGAACCAGAAACGATCATTTTTCCAATAGCCAAGCGCCATGTTAATCAGATCTGTCACATCGTCAGATGAAACAGCGGTATTGTTCGGGTCTTGCAACCTTTTCGATACCCACTGTTTCATCTGTACGAGTGTAGCCATTAAGCAATCAATACCGGCTGATCGTAAGCGAACGGAATATTGAAGGTAATGTTACCAGTAGTCGTGGTAGCTGCGCCAAAAGTAGCAACCACCCAACCATTGCCGGTGGAAACGAATTCCATCCAGTTGGTAGCAGTAGGAGCCACAAAGCCGCCAGCTTGCGGTGCAGTCGAGCCAGACGTAATAAGCGTCAGCGCGTCCGTGCCTTGAACGGTATCCTGATAAGCAACGCCCAGGCTAATGGTAACGTTGGTCGAGCTATCAAGATCAGCTACGTTGAAGTTGTAACCGCCAAGACCGGCAAAAGACATGCCGCTATTGAACGGGAACAAGCCAACGATAGCAGTAGTGGCCGTAGTGGCGGGAACCGAGATTTCACCCTGAACGCGACGGACTGCGCCGGAGCGGTCATCCTTCGTTTTCAGAAAGTCGGTGTAATCACCAGCAAAGCCAGTAGGAACGATTGTAGGAAGTGCCATTTTATATCTCCTTAGCTATGTGCTGCTGCGTAGGTGGAGATAACGAATACGCCAATATCCAACGAGTTCGATGCCACAGTCTTTTTCAGACCATAGATCATGCGACCCTCCAGACCTTTGTAGTATTCGTAGTCTTTCAACTGCGAGAAGTATTTAAGCGGAACCGATTTGTCAGTCGGACGGCCACCAAACGGGCTAGCGAAGGTAAGGGCATCCTTACCAACCAGAACCGCGCGGCGAACAGTCGTAATAACAGCCGAGGTGCTTGCGTTGACGCCATATGCTACGCGGGGGGCCGAGTAGATATTAACACCCGCGTATTGACCAAGGCACGGCATGCTAGCCACCATTACGCCATCCAGTTGCGACGAATCGCCACCAGTTGCGCGCGCAAGAGCCATCGGGAACCATTGAATCTTACCCGAGGTATCTTGTTTAAGGTCGGTCAGCTGATACGAGTGGACATACAGATCGAACGTCTGGTCATCCAAGCGTTCAATCGGCTGGTCAGAAGCGTCAATTTGCTCAACAGCGAAATCAATCAGATCACAGGTGAAGGTGTTGCTCGAAGTCAGCGACTGATCGTTCGCTACGCCGCCAGCGTACAGAATACGGCTCGTCGAGGGTGCAACGGGTACGTTGTGGCCAGTAACAAACAGGCGGTTGCTACCGCTCCAAGTGGTGCCGTTTTCGGTCCACGAGGTCGGGTAAGCGCCAGCCAGTTGCTGGAACACAGCGGTATCAAGCAATTCTTTGTGACGATTCGGAATCACCTGACGGGTGCGTTCCGGGAAGTCAACAAGAGTACGTTGCTGTTCGATGGTGTCGTCATTCGGGTTAAGAACGCCGATACGGGTTACGTTAATCGCCATCGTGAATGCGCCCAGATTGAGTGCTTCCTCGTTGCCGTCCAGCGTACCGCCTTCACCAACCGGGATACCGGTCAGTTTGTTGGTATAGTCATAGGTAATATTATCACCACGGGCCTTCTGACCGAGGAATTCCTCAGCATAGAAGATACTGCCGCGCGCAAAAAGATGCCCGAAGCAAGTACGTTGACCCATGTTTACCCAATCTTCCGAAGCCCACAGTTTCAGTGTAAGGGCATTTGCGGAAGTCATAGCAGTTGATGCCATGGTAAACTCCTGTAAATGGTTGAATGAATTAAACTATATTCAACTGCTAGATACAGTGAGTTAAAGGCCCACGAAGCCGCTGTGTTTTTACATGCACGACCATGTGTTGCAGAGGGGGCTATCGCTGCCCGCTGCGCCGCCATTTAAATCCATGCGGTGGCCTGTTCGTAACGTGAACGACGCGTTTAGTATGAATAATCTACATGATTATTCTGTATTACTCAAGATATATTTTAGCTGCTCAGCAACCGGCGCTTTTCTTCCTTGGGAAGCTTTGCCCATTCGCCAACACTTAGGTCGGCTGCGGCAGCCTTGGTAAGCTTGCCCTCAGAACGTCCAGATGATGCGGCCATGCCTGTGCTTTTTGCGCGATTCTTGGCTACTTTAGACAGGTCGGGCTTTAATTCCTCTTCTTGCGCAACTTCTGCCTTTTTTTCCTGGGCCTTAAACCCAAGTTCTTTTGCCTCATGATATAATTCTTCAATGGGATCATAGCCCTTGCGCACATAATCGCCAGCCTTAGCCAGCAAAGTGCGTTTGGTTTGTTCTGCCACTTCAATGTTAGACATGCGCGGATTCTGGATCTTGATGCTTTGCGCTAAGGCAAGTGCATATTGCTGCGATACGGATTCATAATCAGGTGCAGTGCGTTGGAACTTCTCTTCCAACGCCGCGAATTCACGTTCGGCACCACGAATGCGCTGCTCTTCAACAAGCGATGCTATTTCCGGGGGCGTTTCCTGTCGGCTCGCGATCTCTTCAACCTCATCCTTAACAGCCGCCTTCTGCGATGCACGCAGTTCGTCAATCTCTCGCTGCAATGCCTCATTCTTTTTGCGTTCAGCGGCAGCTTCACGACGCAAGCGCGCAGCACCAGCAGAATCCGTTTCTTCCTTCTTTTCTTCGACTACAGATTCTTTTTTCTCTTCTTCTACCGCCTCAACCGGATCTTGCGCTTCTTCTTCGGCAGGACTTTCCTCAGCAGATTCCTCAACCTCTTCCACTTCTTCAGCCTCCGCCAATTCAGCGGATTCGATTTGCTTCTTCAGTTGTTCCATTTCTTCAAAAAGACTCATAATTCCCCCTTGGAATTTAAATTACATACTAGTTAAAGCGCGAGTAACACGATGCTCATGGTCGGCTGAACGAGATTCTACAGACGTTTTATGTGCATTAGCAAGTGTTTCGATAGTTTCCGCGTGCATTTTTGGAATTTCAGCCTCGCTTACGCCAGCATCTTTCATCGTTTTAATGGCCTGAGCGGTGTTCTTCTGAGTCTCTGACTTGATTTTATCCACTTCACCCGACTGGATATATTGCTGCATAGCTTGCAACTGCTGTTGCATCATCTGGAATTGTTGAGGATCGACCTGTTGCTGCGGCTGCATGGCTTGCGTTAAGCGATTGCGAACATCGCCATCCAAGCGATAGAACTGGAGCGATTCAGTAATAAATGACATGCCCTGTTGTGCCGCACCGGCTGTGAGTAAGTTAAATCCTGCCTGAGACAGCATAATAGCGGTTTCTTGCTTCTCGTCGCTTGACTGTGATGCTTCTTGAATATCCACGTCATAATCTGGCGCAAGTTTATCCTCTGCCAACTGCATGAATTCAGCAGCACCATCTTCGCCAGTAATGCGAATCCATTGACCGCGATTGTTCTCAACCCATACACGGATTAAATCTGCCATCAAGCGCGCATCTTCTTTTTGGTACAGTGTAATTGAATCGAAGTAACGCGCGAATTTGCTGATAACTTGGCGGATACGGCGCTTATACAGAAGGCCAGACTGATCCTCTTTGCTGATATCACCAAGGAACGCAGGGTCAACTCCGTTAGACGCAATATTGGCTTCCGATAGCGTGATAATATTCTCTAGACCAGTCGGCACCGCGCCCTGGGTTTTCTGCTGGATCTTGCCCGCAGCAAGAGCGCCAGATGCAACCTTAATTACGGCGTCAGTCTTGGCCCACTTAGTTTCAAAGTCCGCAATATCCTCTACCGCGTCCTCTTCGATCATCACGCCGCCCTTGCTGTTGGCAGCGATGGTGAACATCAGTTCGGTGAGGGCCTTGTTCTTATATTTCTGCGGCTCCATCATGGGGTTCACCATGCCCATCCACATCTTGCGCGTGTGGTTCCATGTGCCAGTCTTAAACTTAATCGAGAAGCCCTGCTGACAGATGGATTTAAACCAAGTGAATACATGTTCGCCAGATACAACGGCGCTGTAATAAACTTCGCGCTTGAATGGAATCGGCTGAATAAGGCTGCCAAATTGCTTAACCAGTTTTTGCTTCACTTGTTCGTCAAACGTCAAATCCTCAGCAGTCGGGTCAAACTCGAATGCGTCCCCTTGCTCAGTGTCGCCCGGCAGTACGATGGACGCCTTAATCTCATCCATCTTCAGCTTCATGAACATGGCATCAAGCGGATCGTTCGTTGAGTAAAGAGGATTGGCCGCCTTGTAGAATGTCTCGTATTCCATCCATTGATGATCGTAAACACGGACCATTTCCTGGTCTTTCGATGTCCATTCCACCGTGTTCATCAGCTTAATTTTGTCGTAAATACCGCCGTATGGATTGAACACATAGCCCGTATCGCTTGGATCTTCATCTGATACTGCTTCAAAATCTTCTTGCTTAGAATCCTGAAACAGCTTTAGCGCATCTTGAAGTTCATAGTCCTCATAATAACCAACCCATCGGGCGTCGATGTTGTTCTTCCATTTGGCCGCCGGATCCCAATACACGCAGTCTGGGGCGATATTCTTCTTGAATATCTCGCCATTCGGCATCGTAGTCGCGTGGCCTATCTGGTAGGAAATCTCTGTATCAACTGCCCCATACCCACAAACCAGCATATCCAGATCCTGATCTGATTCAATCTGGTCTGCATTGGTTTTCTCACGGTGATAGTCCGCAATGCCATTCATGTTCTTAGAATAAAGCTGTTGCCCCTGATTCTGATTAAGACGAGCCACATACTTAGCTTGTCGGCGATTCTGCGCCATAAAGCCAGCAACGGAATCGACATTCTTCTGAACATCATTGAAGTTAACCATCGCGCGGCGTCTGCGGCCCCACGTATCCTCGAATTGAATGCGGTCAGAGTAAGTCATCTGGTCCGCATTATAGAACGAGTAACAGCTTTCGGTATTCTCCCGCTGCTGTGACAGCCCGCGATTGGATATCTCTTTCTGTTTCTTGAATGTCTTAACTACATCGGCCTTGTTCATCGCCATGATTAGAAATCTTCCCAGGTTTCAGGCGCAGATCCACGCGCGCTTCGGATAGCTTTGGAAACCATACTAGCACGCTCTTTGGGGAATGTCATGCACAATTCTACAGAATATACACGTGATATGGCATCCAACATATCGTCATGCCTCGCGCGGGGGAACATCGACATTTCACCCTTAAATTCAGTCATCAGGTCAAACTTGCGCCCCTCTTGGTCCACATAGGCCAACGTGCCTGGGAAATACCAGCGCCCCTGCTGCATGTCGGGTATTAACTTCCGGATACGTTCTTCCTTAATCATCGAGCCGCCAATCTCAACAAGCGGGAAGTGGTATGCGTCAAGTCTTTGTTTCTCACGGATATAATGCGTGTCCGTCATCATGCCGTATTTCTCGTAGCCGACCTTTGGATTGCGCCCGGATAATTGCATCCACTTGCGAACCAGCATGAATAACGTGTCAACGCGTTCCGTGGGGTTGAGTCTGTCGCGAACCATATCAAGCAAGTAATAGTTCTGGTCAGGCCCCATGCCAATCACTGCCATCACGGTCCAATCGGATGTTTTCTTTTTCTTCTTGTTCATTTCCTCGCCGCCAGCAGGATCGACGAGAATGCAGATATTCATTTCCTTAGGCTTAATGCCGCCTTCAGCATATTGGCCCAACCATTCTTCTTTAAATTCGCCCCCGCCAATAGGAACGGGCTCTTGTAGGTATTGACCAACATAATTGTATTCCGCCATATCTAGGCGCGTCTGGTCTAGGATTTCGCGCGACAGCCGTTGCGGCATCAGTAAATCACCCGGCTTCATTTCCCATTTCTTGTTGCCCAGCTCAATGGTGATCGGTGCTTTAGCTTCGGCAGGCAACTTCAGATGCACCCATGTTCCGTCTTTCAGTAAATTCCCGGTCGGATCCTCCTCATGAACACGCTGCATCACGAGGATGAACTTACCAGTGCGCTTATCGTTAAAGCGGCTGAAGAACGTAGTGCGGATATTCTCATTCGTGCTATTGCGGATAGTTTCAGAACCGGCTTCCATTGGCTTAATGGGGTCATCTAGAATAATAATCTCGGCACCAATCCCGGTCACCGGACTGAGCGCTGACGCGGCATAGTATTGCCCGGCTTGCGTAGTCTCGTAGTGAGTGTTGCGGTCCAGTTCAGGATTAATGCGGGTGCCAGGGAATGTAGACTGATACCAAGGGTCTTTGATAATGCGCCTACATGCCATGCTATTCTGCTCAGCAACTTCATGGCCATATGACGATACAATGAACTTAGTATCGGGCTTCTTACCCATTACCCAGGCCGGGAATGCGCGGGCCACCATAAAGCTTTTAAGCGTTCGCGGCGGCATGTTGATGATGAGGCGCTTTATATCCCCACGATACACTGCCTCCAAAAACTCAGCGATGCACTCAAGATGCCACGTCCACTCAAATGTGGTTCCCGGCTCTACCAATTCAAAGGCCTTGGCTGCGAACATGTAGAACCGCTCGCGACATGCGGCCTGAACAGTGCGTGAATCAGCCACTAATAACCCGGTCAGCACATTGCAGCAATGTCATGGGCTTCATACGCATTGTGCCTTCGTCATTCTTCTTACCGCATTTCATTGACCAGCGCTCGCCATTCTCATCAATAGAAAATGTAAGCCCGCGTGCGATATATGGCTGCATTAGTTCAAGCGCCCAATCATTATTTATATTCTTCGCCGGAGGTCGGCTCATCAGTCTTGCGTCGTACTCCGGTTTAGGAATGACAATCTCCGGCTCGGGCTGCATGTTGGTTTGCTTCTGACGAATAGCATCAAGCAACTGCGTCTGGTCTTTCTTAAAGATATCATCGACGCCATAGCCCTGGGCGATAGCACGCAGTTCGGTTATGGATTTGGATTGGATGGAAGACATACAGCTACCTACTTAATTTGTTTCTTGGCCTTCCGCCAACCAAATTCAAGGCCAAACGCGCCAATGATTTTCTTGAAACGCGATTGCTCGTGTTCCAGAAGATCCACTAGACTCATCCAATCTCGCTGAGACATTTCTTCCGCGCTCTTCTGCATCTTAGCATACTGATCGTGAATATAATTGCTCACGAAATCAGAAAGCATCCTAGCTTCCGGTTGCGTAATTTTCACATCACCTGCCTGCGCATAGAATGCATCGAGGATTTCCTGCATTACGCCAACACAACATTCGTGTACGCATTCGGGCCAGTTGCCGCGCCACCCTCAAAATGCTCTTTAGGCATGCCACGCAACGCACGCGGCCCCTTGGCAACTTCAGACGCCTTGAACTTAATCAGAGATAACGGCATCCATAGCGTGCCACTATCCTCACGCAAGATTCGCCCAGCATCATTAACAAACATAAACCGCCAGCTAATGTCATCATACTTATCATGCAAGCGAGTCTGTCCTGCTTTGATTTTCGCAATCGCTTCCTGGATCTGCTCGGGCGAGCAATACTCAACTACCTTTTCCACTGCATCCTCACTCACCACTTCAGGAACATGCGGTGCAGGCTGCGTAACCTTATTCATGATATTCTCCACCACTGTTTTATCAGCTTGCTTGTGATGTGTGCGGACGCCAACTTGAATTGCGAGCTTATCCAAAGACGCGCGATCCATCGTATGCAGTTGATTCAGATCAATACTCATACTATGCGCTCCCAACAGTTGCATCCGCTAACTTGGGATATTTCGCATTATGCTGTTCAATGAAGAATTGGAGTTCGTTAATCAGGTCCTCAGCAGCAGAGATTGGATCTTCCAGCAGCGTTAGAATTTTAGCAAAGCGATCCGTGATGTCACCAAGATCCTGCTCAGCCACATAAGCATAGTCGCCAAGTTCTTTTGCGTATTCCAGCAAGTTTGGCAGCCCCAGCACTTCAATCACGCCCGACTTGCTGGCGTCAAGTGCCTGAGCAACTGCCCAGCCATTCAGTTGCGAACGATAATTCTTAAATGCACCATTGTAGCTCATGTAGTCCCCCTAGACTATTTACAGGTTATTTGTGTGAATTAATGTATTGCTCCAGCAATTGCTTGTCAAGCTCGGATAATTCTTTCGTTGTTTGGATTGCGCCACCGTCTTTGCCGGTAAGTTCGGATCGGTTCAGATCCGGCACGGTTTTGGAAAGGAACAGCTTGGCTGCATTGATCTGGCTGGGCGTCATTTCGATTTCGCCATTGGCATGTTTCAGCACACGGGCCATAAGGCTGCCGATCTTATGTTTATTGCGCCACGTAGGCTCTTCAATATTCGCCATGATTTTACTTAATTAATCGGGGAAAGTTACCTTTTGCAAGAGTCTCCCCAGATGACTCTTGAGGGTTGCACATTATATTCAATATGTCTTGGGAGCTGTAACCACGATTGCTGAGATTTATAATTAAATTAATATCTTCTATAATTATGCTATTTACTCGTGACGTATTGGCCAATCTGCTTATCCACCTGCAATTACCGGGATTATAGCCACGATTTGGATTAATTCTATCCAAATGCATGCCAATTTGGAATCCATTTGATTCTGCCCATTTTTTAAAGGAGATGTAGTCACTCCATTCCTCGCAAACCTTTATACCTTTTCTAATATATGAGGGTGATTTTTTGGTTCTCCCAATCATATCCTTCCAATGATAATAAAGTTTCTCAGAACCGCGTCCGTCGCAATTCCCATTCTCGTATCGTTTCTTCACGGCGAGGAGCGCGGCGCAACCCCTACATGTGGCGTTTATGCTTCTTTTTTCTTTTACCAATTTTTCCCTACCGCACTGAGGACAGAAGCACGCGTACATAATTTTAATACTTCTTTGATTTCGGCATTTTTACTTTAAGAAGATTTGGATTGTCTTTCTTTGCCTGCTTACTCGATGCCCTCGTCGCACTGGCCAAAATCGCACCCGCATTCTTCATCGGGATACCCTCTTTCTTTGAAATTGACTGCTGTACGTTGCTAAAACCTTTTGGACCCTTAGCCATATCAATCCTCTAACCCATGTGAAAATTCATCAATCGTAATTACCGGAAACGCATGTCTGTAATTGTCCAACACGTCTCCGTCATCCGTCGCATATTCCCAATTCTCTGCCATAATTGTCTTTTTGGCAAGCGTTCTTTTTTTACCGTCCAGGGGTGTGTCGTATTTTACGATCATGGGATGGATTATACGGGATTGGATTTGGAATGCAAGAACCTAAAAAACGACCCTCAAAAAGTCTACATAGCCCATCGGGACCAGCGCTTCAGTGCTGAAGCCCTTGATGGGCTTAGCATGTCGGCGCGCATTTTGCAAGCACTATTTTACTAAATAAATACAAAAAGTTAAAGATGTGCGCCAGTAAATTTGCAGCAATATATAAGGCAAAAACTAAGCACTAGCGATTACAATAGGTTGCGACGCGCAAAGTTGCGTGCGCCGAATTATGCATAAGAAATGCACAGTTAGATATTAGCTTATATGAGTATGTTTCCGGTATCTTCATCGAGCCATATAATGTGACTCATTTGAGCCAACATCACACCGAGCATTTCTTGAATGCTTCGGCTTCTGGGTAGTCCGTATTTATGCTCGTAGAGCTTCGAGAAGCCTGCTGTGGTATGGTATACGTTCCGGCTTGCGTCGTCTCTTAGGCGCTCTAAGATCGTGTCCATGCGCTTCTGACGGTCAACGCGGTGCTTGCTGCCGCTTTCTTCCATCTTCTTGACGGCCCGGCTTTGTTCGTCGGCTACTTCTACCCATTTGCCATAATCTTTGTCTACGCGCTTATTTGGGATGCGCTCGCCGTTACGGACCTCGTAAGTTAGTACACATTCGCTGATTTCCTCGTCGGTGCGGTACATGAGCATTCCGGTTGTGTAGTAACGTCTTAGACTGGATGCGCCGCTGAACATCTGGAAGGGATCTTTAAATAGTTCGTCCTTAGCGATTTTCTTGGTGTGGTGGACCAAGATAAAGGCTGTGTGCGGTGCAGCATATTCACGCAGGGCCTCTACGCGGGATTTTAAGAACGTCATCATTTGAGCGTTGTCATTCTCGCTCTCCTGGTCATATATGTTGCTGATGGGGTCGATGGCGATGATATCGGGCGGCCCATATTTAAAGCAATGCGCAATGGTGTTGCCGACCCTTGAAACGCCATCTTCATCCAGTAACATGCGCAGCTGGGGCGTGATGATGAGGTTTTTAGAGCATTGGGCGTATTCTTTCTCGCTGAGGTCAATAGCCTGAACGCGCTCCCTTAGATAATCATATTGTATCTCTGCCTGCATGTAGAATATGCGCAATGGGCGTCCGGGTATCATGCCGAGGAATTCAGAACCAGCAGCCATTTTAGCCATCCAGCTTAGTAGGAAATCTGATTTGCCGACTTTGGGTGCGCCACCGAACACTAGCATTCCTGCGTTGGTTAGGATGCGTGGAGCGATTAAATCATCGGGAATGGGCGTCCGGTCATGATTTAAATGGTCAAAGCTGAAATGAGGTATGATGTTGAAGAAATAGCCGTAAATATCTTTACCGGCACAGAAGATATCGTTAAAATCGCCAGGAGTTTCTGGAATAACGTAAGGAATTCCTAGTTCTGTATTGATGCGCTTAGCGATTTTGTTACCGGATTCGGATTTTCCTGTGTCATTATCCGCTGCTACAAGCAAATGCTTCCAATGCAAATCTTTTAGAATGCGGCAGACTGTGAGCATATTGCTATCACCGCCGCAAATAACTACGCACAGGCCCGTTGCCTCATGGATGCTGGCTCCGGTAGCGTAGCCGCTTGTGACGACGATTCTCCTGCGGTCACCTTCGATTAGATGAAAACATCCTCCAGCGCGTCCGGAACGGAATAATTTGGGTGAAACACTGATATTTTGGAAATTCCAGAATTTGCCGCTGACATCGCGCATGGGCATATAGGCAATGCCTTGCGTGTCTATTTTAATGCCGAAAGCGCCGACCTTCTTTTTTTCCAGATATTCACAGTGCGTCGTTGATTCTTCGATGGCATCCCAAACGCGCAAATTAAATATAGCATGCTGATCGCGTTCGGCTTCAATGCGATGTGCTGCCTCAAGTTTACGCGCCTCAATCTCGCGGCGTTCGTCGGGTGTTATTTTATGCGTGACTAATTCTGCATCTGCCCAATATTCATAATCACCATTCTTGCGCCAGTCACCATAGACGCCCCTGCCAGTTTCAAATTGAATAGCCCAGCACGGCTTGTCATGCCTACTGTCTGAATGCGCGAAGCGATAGATTCTACCGTCAGCCGGAATAGGCCGATCAATAATAAACCCATGCCCTCGCAGGAAATCCTCGAAGGCTGCTGACATGGGCTACTTCTTCATGAGATTGCGGATTACAGAGCGCATATATTCATGCGGCATAAGTCCAAGGGATTCACATTTGTGGTATATGAAGTCCGACATTTCTTCATCGGCACAGGTGAAATAAAACCGAATGTTAGGCCCGCTTGTTGGCTGCGGAGGCGGAAGGGTTGTTTTTCTCTTGCGGTAATTTTTTGGCCCCTTCATATTCCCTCCTATAAGGTGTGTCGCACTAATCGCACCGATTGCACGTCATGTCAATAAAATAATGTTCCCAATAAAAATTACACTACTGTAAAATAGTTGTTGACCCATTCCATTGCGTGGGGTAAAAGGTGGGAATGAGATGAGTTTAACTGATGGAGATTATGATGTTCGGATTATTTGGAATCAGTAAAGAAATAAAGGAAATGAACGCACAAACCATGAAAATGGTATCTGCACATAACGCGAAAATAGATGCTAAGGAGATTGAATACGAAGCTGCTCAATCACTCGATGTGGAACCTTCTGTGAAGGGGAATAAAGTTATTTATTACGATCCTGAGGCAGTGGAGCACGGGACTAGACGCGCCGGAAACGGCATGATTTTCTGTTTCGGTAGCGTAGATATTCGCGGTAACAAAAAGATATTCAAAAATCAATTCGGGAAAACCGAAAGAATAGAGATTTTTAAGCCGTTTTCGCTTCGACTAGCTTGCGCATAACACCAACTGATGGAGATTTAGAGATGACCACCGAAACTGAATACACGCCGACGCCTTTTTGTGAAAACACTGGCGTTTTGATTAATGCCTCAGAATGTTTGGCCCACCGGACCATAGGCGGCATTGGTTTTGAGCGGCTAGCAGACCAGCAAGCATTGATTGATGATTTGGTTGAGGCTTTGGAGGAGATAGAACGCTTTATCAGTTTCGGCGAAAATCTGCCAACTGCGGCTAATTTTAAACGGATAGGTCGAAAGGCTCGCGATGCACTCTCAAAAGCCCGTGGCGAAGGAGAATGATTGTGAATTTACACCAGCAAGCAAAGAAATTTATATCAACGTTGCCAGCGCCCGGTAGATCAAAAGACGGCGCAGTGGTCCATGATTATACATTACGTGGGCCAGGACACGACTATAATTTTAATCCGCGAAATGATGGTCTAGAGGCCAGTATGATTGGCTGGGGTCGTGGCATTAAAGATGGAGACTATCTGATTCTCGCGCACCAAGATGGTGATACAACGCGCTATAGAGTTAAGAGCATTAATTATTTTATGGACCCCAGGGATATGTGGAAAGCTGATGTAGAATTTGCACCGCGCTCTAGAGAAGAAAAGGGAGAATAACCATGGATAAAGAGATTAAACTTCGTGAGTGTCCGTTTTGTGGGTCAAAGCCTATCTATGGTGGGTATCCCGATGTTTCAATTCAATGCAAGCAATGCAGGCAATCGATAGTGAAGGCATCTTGGTATAAAGGAGATATGGGTACAATGGAGGCATCATGGAACACCAGAGCAGAATCACGCAAACTAAAGATGTTTGATGAGTTGATATCCAATGCTGGTACTTTTGACGGACAATTGACTAACTTGTTTTCTCAAATGAACGAAGGCAAGAATCCGAATAATCGTGCAGCGTTAATGGCGTCTTGGATAAATCTTAAGGATGTTCTCGCCAAAGCTAAGAAGGAGATAGTGTGATGCGCCCACACCATAAAGGCCCACAAGCCAACCGCTTATGCGACGAAAGCACCATGGAGAAAATCACATTGCTTTTGCTTGGCGGCAATACCTATGCCCAGGTGGCCGAGCAAGTCGGCATTGAGTTTAAGAAATTGAAATCGCTGATTGCAAATCATGGCCTGGCAAAGGGTCAACCTGAGCGTCGTTTTAGATGTAAGGTGAAAAATCCGGGATGGGATTTTGCTGGGGAGAATTTAGTTGGGGTTAGGGATTAATCCAACTGCCTCTGCAAACGGATTCTCAAATTCCTCATATCCTCTTGGCGTCGGTGGATTAAGCCCGCGCCGAACTAGATGTATATACTGCATCCTCATATTTTGCTCACTGGAAGATAAAGTCGGGAATTTATACATGCTGACAAGCCCAAATGATTTCAACGCAGCAATGATGGTCGCCGGAGAATTAGCCACTGCATGAGGGAAACCGACCATATCCATACGGTCTGCAAATTCTTGTTGCTTGGGTGAATATTTAGCTTTGACGGCAGCCCGCTTCAGTTCAAGTGTAGCAAAGTTACGATATGGCCAAATAAGGCAATAATCATGCACCCCAGCAAGCACCCCAATATCCTTTAAAATCTTTCCCTGAATTTCATTTGTCGCGTTTTCGTTTCTGGTGTGCCAAGCCAAAACATGGGGAAATGCGTAGCGCATAAAATTAACGAAAGCTATCCCGAGTTGTGATTCAGATGAACCATCAAGCACCACGATTCTCCAATTCGATTTGCATCTTAATCCGCTTCAAATCCGCCTTGTAATAAAGCCAAACCGGACCGATACGCATATAGGGCTTGAGGCCATATTTTTCCTTCACGGGGTAAAATTGCGTTCGATGCGCCAAGCCAAGGAATTCCGCAGCTTGTGTGGCGTTCAAAAGATTTTTCGTATCCATGTATTATTACCTTGACAGTGTTGATGATGATGCTACTTTGGCAGGGAATCACACTATTGTCAAACACTGATGGAGGATAAAATGAGTAAGCTTAAAGCGGTCAAACCCAAAACAGCGGAACCCAAGAAACCAGCGATTCTAATTATGGGTGAAGCCGGGATGGGGAAAACTTTTACCTCCCTGGATTTTCCTAAAGTATATTATATTGATGTGGAGCGGGGAGCCACCAATGACCACTACACCAGCAAATTAGAAAAATCGGGCGGCGTTTATTTCGGCCCAGATCAAGGTTCGCAGAGTTTTGATGAGGTCCTTGAACAAGTCCGCGCCTTGCGTTCCGAAAAGCATGACTACAAAACACTTGTCATTGACAGCTTCACAAAGCTATTCAACATCGCCATTGCTGATGAGCAAGAACGCCTGAAACAAAGGAAGCAAGAAGATGCATTCGGAGCCAGCAAAAAACCTGCTGTGGCATATGCCCGCCAACTAGTAAATCTGCTTGGCAGCCTGGATATGAATGTTATTCTAATTTGCCATGTTAAACCCAATTGGGAGGGCGGAGAACAGAGGGGTGTTGTAGAGGATGGATGGGACAAGCTTCGCTACGAATTGGACCTAACCATGGAAATACGCAAGCAGGGCGGTGCACGCATGGCCCTGATTCGCAAATCTCGCCTAGAGCAGTTCCCAGAGGGCGCTAATATTCCTTGGTCTTACGAAGAATTTTCTAAGCGATGGGGTAAGGATGTTATCGAACAGGAGGCAACCCCGGTATGTCTGGCCACCGAAGATCAGCTTAAAGAATTCAGATATCTTAGCAGCATCGTTAAGATCCCCGAAGGCCAGGAAGACAAATGGCTAAAAGTCGGCGGAGTAGAAAAATTCGAGGATATGGCCACCGATAAGATGCAACTTATCATCAATATTCTTAAATCTAAAATTACCGCGACTACTAATTAATTTTAACCTAAGGAGAGAAATATGAGTAACGATAATTCGCAAAACACCAATAAACCTCAACCGAAAAATCCGGTTGACCGCGCTTTTAGCAAAATTACCGATAAAGCCGTTCAAGAAATCGACAAAAAGATTGATACAAAAGTAGAAGATTACATTAAAACCAAAAAGCTCTTGGATGCCATTTTATCTGAAATTACTGACTTAGAATCAGAGAAGCAAGCTATCGTGGAGGAAAACAAGGCCCTTCGGAAAGGTATCTCGGTTTAGCTATGCGCGGCAGATGCTTCGATGTTGTGGCTACTCGCTGGAAAACAAGAGTGGAGTGGCCGCGAGATAAAGATGCAAAAGTAGAATGGATTGGTTTTGAAGCAAATATTCAATGGTTGCTTTATGAGGGCTGGAAAATATTTCTCGAAACCAATCATTTTACGAAAGAAACAAAGGTATTATTCAGACATGAGAAGCATGTATGTTTTGCAAAAGCATCATATACTCCGGGATTTACTATAGTTGTGTATTCCATGACTAACCAATCGAAGTTATGGGATATTCGGGCTAAGATTGGCGATCATTTAATAGCCATGAATGATATCGACAGGTCTTGCTTGCTGGATATTTTAATCAAAGATGTCCAACCCAAAAAGATTAAGAGAAATAAAGTAATTGATATAAATAATTATATTGAAACCAGAACTGAGGTTCTAAACAAACGGAGAAATAACCATGCAATTCACCCCCAAAACTGACGCAGATTTCCAACAAGAAGAAACCGAACGCAAAAACAAATTCGTTTGGCCTGCGAATTCTGTTGTTGATTACGAAATCAAATCGGCAACCGAGAAGCTGAGTAAAAAAGGCAAAGACATGATCGAGGCCGATGTCGATGTCTATAACGCAGCCGGAGAAGCGCAAACTATTCGCGTATGGCTCGGCGAATGGAATCTATGGCTGGTCAAACATATTTGTGAAGGTAATGGGCTGCTGGCTGAATACGAAAGCGGGAATGTTCATGATTATGATCTGATTGGCAAAACCGGCAAAGCAAAACTGAACATCCAAAAAGGTGCGCAGAAAGAAGATGGGACTTTCTATCCGGATAAAAATGGTATCGCTGATTTCTTGCTAAACGACGAACAGCAAGTGGCCAAGACTGAACGTAAGACTGCGTTGGCCAAGGCTTCCGGTGATTTTGATTTTGAGGATACAGTCCCATTCTAAATATAATCATTGACTATATCGTTTATATGTGGTTTAAGCGCATCAATGATTAACTGATGAGGAGAGAGAAATGACTAACGAAACGATCAAAAACCAAGCAGAACTAGAAATCGAAGCACTCGCTGATGTATTCCGCATAGCAACGAGCGGCTTTGATGATTTTTATAAGGAAGCGGAGAAGAAAGACAAGGGCGACTCCAGCAAGGCTGCGTCCTCGGGCTACTCCAGCAAGGCTGCGTCCTCGGGCAACTACAGCACGGCTGCGTCCTCGGGCGACTCCAGCACGGCTGCGTCCTCGGGCTACTCCAGCAAGGCTGCGTCCTCGGGCGACTCCAGCACGGCTGCGTCCTCGGGCTACTCCAGCACGGCTGCGTCCTCGGGCTACTCCAGCAAGGCTGCGTCCTCGGGCGACTCCAGCAAGGCTGCGTCCTCGGGCGACTCCAGCACGGCTGCGTCCTCGGGCTACTCCAGCAAGGCTGCGTCCTCGGGCGACTCCAGTGCATGCGCCGCTGTTGGATATCGTGCCGCCGTCAAAGGCGATTTAGGTAATCTGATTATGGCGTCTGAATACGCCAACAGGGACGGAAAAATCATTCCAATCGGAGGCAAAGCGGATATTGTTGACGGGAAAACCATTAAGGCAAACCAATGGTATATAGTTGAGTCCGGGAAGTGGGTTGCCGTTGACTTCACGGATGGCATCTTTTCTCGTGTTATATCTATCAGAAACGGCGTCAAGAAAGTACGCACTGAAAATGACAAAATTCTGTTCATCGTGTCGGATGACAATGGCAACCATGCACATGGCGATACTATTGTAGAAGCCCGCGAAAGCCTAATTTATAAAAACATAGCAAAGTTCGATGGCAAGCTGCCCAAATCCGCGACAGGCAAGGAATGGATTGGCATTTATCGAGCCGTAACTGGTGCGTGCGCTGCGGGGGTGAAGATGTTTGTCGATCAGACTGGCAAGAGCCTGGACGACACTTATACGACGAAGCAGATTATGACTTTAACCAAGGGGCATTTTGGCGCTGAAGCATTCGCCTCTAAAGTACGTGGGGAAAAATAACATGACCAATAAACAACCATCCATCCTAGCCAAACGCGATGCTCAATTCTTCAAAGCATTGGGCAATGTATCCCGCGCTCAGATTGTGCGTACACTTGCCACTGAGGGAGAGAAGAGCGTGAATCAGTTGAATAAATATGTTGGCATCAGCCAGCCGTCATTGAGCCAGCATCTTCTGAAGTTGAAAAATGCGGGGATTGTTAAAGCGCGCCGTGATAGTCGAGAGATTTATTATTCGATTGACGATAAGGCACGCGTTGAGTTGGCTTTGGCTGTTAATGGGGGGAAATGATGGATACTGAGCAGGCAGTGGAATATCTGAAAAAACACGGTGTCGATATAACGGAAAAGCAACTGCGCGATATGGCATTGCGCGGCGAAGTTGAAGCATGGAAAATCGGCGGGAGATGGAATTATACTGCGCATGCTTTGGAGTATTGGTTAATGACATCAGGGGGCATTGATGGAGATCTGAATCTTAGATGCATTATTTTCATTGCCGTATGTGTTTTGGGTTTGTTTGGGTTTGCAGTGTTTGGGGGCGCATAGCATGAAAGGCATCGGCCCCAAAGTAACCGCAGAAGAACTGAACATCTACGCCAGCATGGCATGCGCTGGATGGCGTGCAAAGAAAATAGCCAATGCATGCGGTACGCGTTATGGCATCGAAACTGACAATATTAGAGTCTATAACACGCTTTATTATCACGGCATGCCTATGCATGAATTGAGGAAGTTTAAGAATGTTGATGTTATGGAGATTGTGAAGTGACCCCCTCTCAACTCCGCGACACTCACCACCTAACCTGGCGCAACCTTGCCGAACGCATGCAAGAGCCAGAGAGATCGCTCTATCGTCACCGCGATGATTCAACGGGAGTATGGGCTTTGGCTGCGGAAATGCTGGATAAAAAGCTGCGTGAAGAAAAGAGTTGACTGTGCCAATTTGGCAGTATATAAGGACCGCATAACAACTGATGAGGAGTGAGTGATGAATAAACACTGGAAGCCAATCACTAATGAAATCGAGCGCAAAGTTCTAGTCACCAACAATATAAATTCTAGAGATTCTTATGGACAAATGAGTCATGTGTGGTGCGTCAATATGGTCCATGAAGATGGCGGGGATTTTTGCGCTTTCGCCCAGGATAATAGAAAAATATGGGGTCTGAAATATTATTGTGAAATCCCCATGCCGGAGACTGCCACATGCGCTTCCTAGCCTACTACTTCAACCTAACCGGCCAAGACTACTACCGTACGATCTGGGCTGACGACATTAACATGGCAACCCGCATAGCCAATCGTTTTTGCAATAAGGGCTATGTGCGCGGGTTGATTGAGCAAGCTAACTGATAGGAGAATATATGTACTACGCAGACACACATAAAGGCGTTTTTTCAGAAGCGCCAACACTGAAAGAGCTAATCAGCAACATTATCACTTGGTGCCGTGAATGGAATAATCCGATTCCGAATATTGTTGAGTTCGGTTCGTATACGGATAATGGCGATAAAACGCCGCTCGACAAACAACGCTGGTACTCACTGATGCACCATATTGAAACGGAGATTTAGCCATGAAAAGTTCTAAATATGAATATCGGGTTGTGACTGCGCCGGGGAATAGACTCAATGTCCAATTCAGAGCAATTGGAAATGAAGAATGGAAGCACGGGCAACATTGTTATACGGTCAACGAGGCCAAGAAGATCGTTTTCGGTAATATCGAAGAAGACAATTTCATCCCCCAAGTAGTGGAGATTTAACATGCCGTATTACAATCGTATTTACCAGCATGCAGCGTATCAACGTCATGTATGCAACTGGAGCGACAAAACAGCACCCTTATGGGCAACGCTGTTGTTCCTATTCGTAGTCATGAGCATGGTTAGCTTTGTATGCTGGGAAGAGGGTTATATTAACAAGATTCATAGTTTGATGGTGGAGAGTGAGTGATGACCAATCCGCAAGAACTGCTGCCCTGTAAGGGATGCGAATTAAACAGTGCTATGCCGCATAGTGCTGATTGTTATTTTCAGCACTTCCTTAGCTATACAGGTTTTGCTGCGCTACCAGAGGAAGAGATTTCTCGTCTCAAAATAGCGTATGAACATGGGGCTTCCCCTCAAGATGCGCAGGGGGAGGTGGTGGAGCGGGTGATTGATGTTCTTGATGAAATAAGTAGCGAATTGCTTACTGCCGGGACTGTCGATGGTTTGTGGGAGCAGAAGTTAGCCGCTTGTTCCGACCTGCTTTATGATTTAATAGGCCGCGATAGATCGCATCTGTCCCCAAGGAAATCTGTTAATCGTCAACGTGAGGCTATCATCTTAACCATTCCTAAGTGGCGGGTGGTAACGGGTGATGAGGCAATAAGTAACTATGAAGATGTTCTAAATAAAGCCAGAGAATCTATTGAGAAAGATATGGAAACGGACGATCCGGGTATTCCATATAATTTTAATGATAAGTGGAAAAAGCTTACCTTGGCTATCGCCGAAATACCTCACACGCGCGCCCTTCTCACCCACCTCAACGGAGATAAGCATGAGTAACTTACAGCCATTTTTATCACTATTATTCTATATCACGGGATTTGCCATATGGGCGGCTGGAGGAATTTTTATTATCATAAGAATCGCTAGTTTTGGCGCTCTTGCGTATCTACGCCATGTTGATACATTCGCCGCCTTTGCCGCATTTTATGCAAAAGAATGGAGGCACAAAAATAATAAGGTCGATAAGAGCATGGATCGCCCTTATCTAAATGTTTATCCCGACAATATTTGTTTTCACGAGACGCTGGAAGACGCAATCGAGGAAGAAACCTATGGTCTTATTGGGCGCTTTAAAATCGCTGATGAATATATAGCCAATCTAATCAAAGGAGACACCCATGACACAGCAAAGTGAACGGGAGGCGTTTGAGAAGTACGCTAAGTCGGAAGGTTATATGTGTCCTAAATATTCTGATGGCAGTTATCGTGCCATCGAATGGCAACAGCAATGGATTGGATGGCAAGCATGCGCTAACGCTCGCCCCCATCAACCGCAAGCCACCATCAAAACCGACAACACCCAGGTGCTATACAACGCTCTGGAGCGCATTAAGGAACTGGAGGCGCAGATTCAACCGCAAGCCAGTGCTGAGGTGGTGGGGCAGGGTTATGCATCTGTTCATGGTGGATGCGCAATCTTGCATCGCCGCTGCCCACACTGCGGTGGCAATCTCATCCATAATCAGACTGGCGTCGAATGTGGAGCTATACATTGCAGCTATGCAGAAGGTGGGGAGAAATACATCAACCCCAAAGCGCAGGCCACCCTCCCGCAGCCCGCTTTGAATGTGGTGGAGGACTGGGAGTTCTTCCGAGATGCGTCCTACTACGATATGTGGGCTGTGCGAAATAAACGGGGTAATGCGGATTTTAATTCCGCAATCCATGTGGCAACAGAAGCCGAAGCGCAATTCCTTGTCGAACGCCTTAACGGAGCATCACTTCCCACGCAGCGGGGGTTGAGTGAGGAAGAGGCGGAGAAATTCATTGAGGATTCTGCGCCTCATGGAGGATATTAGAATGACAAATATCTATGATGCCAAACTTCATGAAATTATCCGTACCGATGATTGGCATATCACTAGGGTTCCGGGCGGATGGATATACACCCATCACAGGTTAGATTCAAATACCATGACGAGCGTATTTGTTCCTTATGATAATGGATTTTATGGGGAGGCCGCCAATGACCAACCTAACTAACAGCGCAGCGATGCGAAAGGTTTTTGAGACATGGAGATTCAAGAAATTTGGTGGCATAGATGAGGATTTGTGCGGATGGAGTGCATGGGAAGGTTGGCAAGCCGCCCAAGACCATACCCGTGAGGTGATGGAGAAGGCTTTGAGGGCGTTGGCTGAAGCATGCGATGAACTAGCTGAGCATGGAGTTACCGATTGCGAATTAAATGAAGCCATCCAAGCTTTGAAGGAGATATTGGGATGAATGACCGCGTAATAAAGGTGTTTTCATATGATCCGGAGGTTGATAGGCTTGCCTCCGCGATAGAAGCGGCAATTTATGAGCATGGTGCCGGAATCCCATTGGCTGTCGTAGTCGGGGCAATTGAGATTACAAAACAATCCATTCTTATGGGTATGCGGGAAAGCGGGGATTAATGATGCAAAGAATAAAAGCGGCAATCTACTGTCTAATTGGTAGATCGGTCATATATAATATGGGCATTAACTTCTATTTGCCAAATGATGTTGATATACGAAGCCGTGGAAAGGGATTCGCACTCGACTGTTCTTTTGATTATGGGAATGGCAACACTATATATTTTAACGGCCATACGATTGGCAAGAAAAACGCGACTATTGATGTACCCGAATGACCACGCACCCCCAAATGGACCACAACATCTCTCGTCGTCCCATCTCATGCCTGATGCACGAGAAATCGCTCATTGTGGCTTTAAAATGCAACTGGTGCTTATCCACGTACAAAGTCCGCGTAGGTTTGCCAACTAGCGAAAATATACTTGATGCCGTTAACGAAAACTCGCATTGTCATTTATGCGGAAGTAACGAAATGCTCTATTTAGGTGAGGTCTATCGTGCACTCTAGTTATCTATGGTATATTATCCTAATTGGCGTTCTATCCGCAGCATTGCTTGGTCTTGCGGCGCTGTACGCATCTCGCGACATACGCGATGAAGATAATAATTGACATCACTTTTACGGCTTGCTAACATTCACATAAGCCCTGAACAGGCTTGCCGTTCTCTCTCAACCTCATCAGTTGGCCTCACCCAGATTTAAAAGTCTGGGTGAGGTTTTTTCTTGACCAATGTTTGGTGCGCCTATATATTGTCGATGAAGTCGCCTAGACAGCTATTCTTCATCGACCAAAGTGAAAATATGAAAGCTGGGGGCGCAAACCTCTGGTTTTCTATTTTCTGGCACCGCAACAATTATCGCCAGTTTACGCCAGCCTGAGCCATACTCAGAGCATGCTAAAACAATCCGACCTACACTATCTCTATAAACTGAGTGATTACGCCTTGGCTGATATCACTAATGGCAACTATCGTCGCGGCATAGCTCGGAATTATGCGATGTGGGTGCTGTCTCTGGATAATACTCCCACGCATTCTTCTGCTCGCAAGCTTCCAAAAGCATGATCGTTAGAATCGCGGCTATGGCTGCTAGCATGGTAGGGTTCATTTCTTATCGCCTATTGCTAAGTCAATTTTGTCCATAACGGATAATCTTTCCTGCCTAATATCGCATCCCAGCTTATTCGCTAGAGCTATAGCATCCGATAAGTTAGTGGAGAAATTTGGAACGCGCGTATCAGGTTCAAGCACGTGAGAGAAATCATCTGAACTATCTGGAGGCGTGAGAACATGCGTAAATGGCACACCATGAAAATCCAGCTTCGCAGTTTTTAACTCTCGCCACGTATATCCGATGGCCTCGGCATAAGCACAATCCTTGGAGCGGATCCGCCCGTATGGCGACATGGTTTTTGTCTCGCCAAGTCCAGTATATTGCTTATCGAACATTTGCCCACGGCTCATTCCGCATCCTCAAGTACCGGATACAGCACTTTGACAACTGCGCGTCTATCGTTGGCATGAGCCATGCACAGCCGGGTCACAGCGTTATAGAGGTGCATCAGTTTAGGTTCGTCATGCTCGCGTGCGCCTAGATCTTGGCTATGCCAAAGGGACGTAATGTGCAGAACGGCCTTACGCACGTGATACCCTAGGGCATCGCGATTCGTCCAGCTTCCAACGCCATTAGAAATTGCTCCAGCCTTCATCGTGGTAGAAATGATATCCACCGCAGCTTTGACAACCTCGACTTGATCGGGGGGTAGGTGGAATTCTAGGGTTACTAGTTCGGTCATCATCTACTCCAATTCAAGTTCAATCAAAGCCTCGGAACGAAGATTTTTCAGAGCATCCCTCATTATGTCCGCCATGTCACTAACATTTTCATGGGCAAACGCAGAATTGAAATAGGCCACTTCGTCTTTCTCAACGATGCACACGGTTATGGCGATTTCTGCGGCGTCGCAAACCCTGATGAGAAAGCGAATGGTTTCTTCGATTTCATGATTGGTAAGGATGGTGGTTTCTGCGCCGGGGAGTTGGATTACTTTGTCGTTCATAAATGCCCCACCCATCGGTTATTTTCATCGGTCAGCATAGGAATGAATTCAGCTTGCCTACCGTTCTTAATGATGCTGCACCCAAGATTAACACTTATAGCCATGTTTTTAGCGTATTTGAAGCAATAGGCGTCCGTGTCTATTAGGCAACCACTGTTGACACCAAAAAGATTACCTTCGTAGCCGATTCCGGCGTAACTATGGATGTGGCCGATGACCACGCTTTTTTTGAAGGCTTTGACGTAGTGAATGTGGGCGTACTGTCCAGAGCGTCCAGCATCCCCGTGAATGTAGAGTACGTCATCAATGATATGGCGAGATTTCCATTGCCATCCATCTGGAGCGTTGAGGAAGGTTGCGTAGCTGGGTAGGAACGATGCGGGTAAGCCATGCTCGAACGCGATTTTCCATGGGCGAACCGTGTGATTGGACTCACATACAAGGACATCGGGAAACTCCAGGTAGAATGGAAGCAAATGCTCGCGAGCTTTAGCCATTTCCTTGCCCGATGTCAAGCCATCGGGATCCTTGGGGAAACGAGAGAAGGCATGAGCGTCTATTTCATCGCCAAGACAGACAATGGTCGTTGGCTGATGCTTGGCCCTAACGGCGCGCAGAAATTCTAGAGCGTCTTGATGTTCGAATGGGCAGTGCAGATCGGGAATGGCGAGAACTATAGAGTCTTTATATTCAACAACATTGTTGTTGGTATCTATTTTTTCATTTCCAAAAAGTTCTTTTAGGATATCATGGGATTTGTCTACAAGCCATTTATCTGGCTCACGCGACCATTTGGTTATTTGATCTTTATCGCAACCGATAGTCCTTGCAACGTCGATTAATTTGGCCCCTCGATTTATTGCCTCTACCGCTTTTCGGCGAGTCTCGATATCATAGGCCATGGCATTACCCTAAGTGGTTATGGAAATATTTGACAAGCTAATATCTTTATGATTATTATTGGTTATGAAAAAGGAACGAAGATCAAGGGCGCTAATTGATAGATTCTGGCCAAAAGTTGAAAAAACTGATGGGTGCTGGTTATGGATTGGCGCTAAGGATTTGGACGGATATGGATTTATAAAGCGCAAGGATGGGAAACAACTTAGAGCCCATCGCTTCATTTTTGAATATGAGAACAACCTATCTCTTTTGAGCAATGGATATGTAATGCATTCATGCGACAACCCATCGTGCGTTAACCCAAAACATTTGTCTTTGGGAGACGCCAGAGAGAATGTGCGTGATATGATAAATAAGGGAAGAAAAAGGGCAACTGATGGAGAAAGAAATGGAATGTTCGGCAAAAGTTGGGCAACTCGATTAAGCAAAGAACAGAATGAATCTATTAGAGGTTCGAAAGAAAGAACACATGTTCTGGCAAAGAGATATAATGTTACTTCATCAACCATAAGAAGGGTTAGGAACTCCTCTTGGAGGACTTAAACGATCTTCCGCCGAACCAATATCCAAGAATGAAACTAAACAGCCCAGCTTGTTCATCGCCCCATACAATCTTGGCAGTTTCTTGAATTTGCCAGGGGAGGCCGCCAGCGGGCAGAATACTCAGCGCGGCATGAGCCAAGTGAACCTCAACCCAAACGAATAGCATAAAGAACCCATAGGTCACCGTGGGCCGCACTGTCGCAGAATAAGTTGCAACCCATTTGTCGGCTAAGGATAGTTCGGTGCGTGATGTTTCTTGCGATGCAGTGAAGATGGCGACATCGGAATCGGCTTCTGCCTTAACTGCGTCCGTTACAATTTGCTTTTCCTGAACTTGGGTAGCGCGGTCAGCAAGCTCTAATTCATGTTTTCTAGCGGCGGAATCTTTAATCATTCCCATGATCTCGGGAACGATGCTAGTCACGAATCCACCGATAGCTGATAAAAGAGCAATCATGAAACCTCTATGAAGTTGTTACCACAAGATATGGCGTCTTGCAAGAGCGGCATGAATATATCTAGTGCTTTTCTGCTGTTTAGAACGGAGTCTTCGCCCCTTGCAAGGCCAAGCAATATGCAGCCTTCAGTGTCAGCCGCAGTGTTGCCGGAATGAATTCTTATGCCGTCGAAGCCAGGCACGTCCAAGAGCAATGGCATGTGCTTTTGGAATCTGCTGCTCCAGTTAATGATAACCTTATAGCTTCCGGCCGGGATGGCCGTCTTTCCTGGAATCTTGGGGCCATCGCGAACGACATCCTCCAAAGTCTGAAAGATTTGATTGCCGATAGACAATGTTCCAAGTGTACAATTGTCTGAAAAACTATCGCGAAGGAGTCTCATGCTGTTTCCCCGTTTCTGCCGCCTGCGCCCCACCAGAATGTACAAGGCTGCTTAAATCAAGCATGCCGTTTGCTGCAAGAAAGATAAGCGCAGCCACACCGCCGCCAAGCCACATGCTTTTCTTGGTCAGACTAGAGATATCTTCCCGGATAGCCGAAACATCCGTTCTGATATCGGCAAGGTCAGTTTTTACATGGCCTAACTCGTTTTCAAGGATGGCGATTTTTACATCATCTTCTCTGCGGTGTGGCTGTGTCATCATATAATCTCATAAATTCCGGACATGTTAATTGCGGTTCCAGTTCCGCCAGGATAAGTATTGTCATAGTATGATACGAATAGCTGATTGCTACTTACTCCAACAATTCCAGAAACCATCTTTCCTGTAGCACCATTTTGCCCCGCAAAAGAAGCCGCCGACGCAGCGGAGAATGGTAGTATAACTTTAAGATACGTTGCCCCTGTTCCGTTTGCGCTGATGCTTAAGGCCAAAGACATGGCAACAGTTTTAGTCCCAAGCTTTTTGTATCTCGCTGTTGCCGTATAAGTGGTAATAGTACCGCTACCCGCCGTCATAGTCACCGTTACATTATCCCACGTTGAATCTGGACCAATCGGAACTTTGGAAAGCGATGATAAGTAGCTATCGCCCATAGATGATACATTAGAGTTTGTATTATCGTGTAGCCTGCCTTCGCACCTGTTGCCAGAAGATGCGCCGCTGGTTGTACCCCAATTTACATCATAGAAATTAGTATCGGCGGCGTTAGCTGAGGTGAGCGTCATAAAGTTGCCGGAGAAATTTACCCCAGAACCAGAAACAAATTTAAAATCTTGATTTGTGTTTTGTTCCATGTAATTGCCAGATACATGAAGGCCCTCGATACCATTCAGCTCAACATAAGGTCCGTTGCAGCCCTCGTAAAGATTGCCTGTGAATGAGCAACCTATGGTACCTGTAGTGGTTTTTAAAAATGGCCCAGATCCCGCTTCGGTACGATTGAGGTGGAAATGACAATCATACATAGATGATGCCAGCAATGAATATGCAGAAGTAGACCATCCACCTATATAGCAATTTATAATGCGCCATGATTGGAGGAAAGAAGATGGAGAATTGACAATTCTAATCCAGCGGAAATAGCAGTTATCGAAAGTTACCTGCATGAATTTTGGTGAGAGGACATAGGCCGCAGTTGCGGGGTCATTTACCTCGAAGTTGATGCCGACAAACATGATGGACGAAACCACTGGAGAAGTGGTCATCGATAAATTTGAATCAAATATATTGATGGCCGTACTGGTGGTAAACCCGCCGCCATGCGAAATGAACCGAAGATAATTCTGCTGCGAACCAACTGCCACATCGTATTTTAAAGAAGATGTGATCTTGCACATGCCCGGCAGATAAATAGCGCGCGGAGTGCTAAAAGCTAAGGCTGCGGTCATGGCAGATTGCACGGCAGCCGTGTCATCAGTTGTGCCGTTACATGCTGCGCCATAGTCTCTAACGTCGATCCACGGAGAAAAGACAGAAACAGTCGATCCCGAGGTAGTTACATTAGGTCCGGCAATAGTAACTGCACTGGTGATGGAATTTACGGAGGGAACTCCGCCGCTAGTTCCATTGGTAGCGGCAGTGATTCTTCCCTTTGAATCAACTGTAATATTGGCATTTGTATAG
>Ga0068856_100000826_pt1 | contig 33438 bp, 27 predicted proteins | sample KBSCornC62_FD_66595 | JGI IMG/M metagenome (GOLD analysis project Ga0068856, IMG submission 66595) | Corn rhizosphere microbial communities from Kellogg Biological Station, Michigan, USA - KBS Corn C6-2 | ecosystem: Host-associated > Plants > Roots > Rhizosphere > Soil ...
ATGAGTTGTGCTCGAAGGTTCGGGAAAACCCCTCCAACATCGGTGAATCGCGTGAGACGTTTGACGTCCAGACCGATCGTGTTAAGGCGGTCCAGGAATACCTCAAAATCGATTTCGACGGTGGTGCCCCTCGGGTCCACGCGTATTTCCGTGATCCGGCCCACCGGCACTCCCCTCAGACGCACCGGACTGGAGACATCTAGGCCAAAGACGTTCTCTGTCGTGTAAGTCACCATCGCGATTGCCGCGCGGCTCCTCAGCCGTTGAATGAAGAAGACGGCGGTTATCATGACCACCGTTAGTGTCACAAATATGAAGAAACCAAGTCGCGCATAGCTCTTCTCGACCGGCATTGTTACCCTCCTTGACCCGTGGACCTGTCGACGCCTGAGCGGGTGAAGAAATTGTGAACAAAAGGAATTTTGGATTCATCGCGAAGTTTCCGCGGATCGCCAGTCGCTACAATGCCCTTGGCGGATTTTTCGAGCACGATGCATTGGTCGGCCACAAGAAAGATGCTCGGGAGCTCATGGGTCACCAGAATGATCGTTATCCCCAAATTCCGGCTGAGTGCGAGGATGAGTTCGTCGAGTTCAAAGGCTGAGATCGGATCGAGCCCTGCCGAAGGCTCATCGAAGAAAAGGAGGCGGGGATCAAGCATCAAAGCGCGCGCGATACCGGCGCGCTTTTTCATCCCACCCGAGATTTCGCCGGGTAAATAGTCAGGGAAGGCACCAAGTCCTACTAGGTCGAGCTTGGATTGGGCGAGCTCCCGCTTAACTACTTCGTTAATCGAGGTCCATCTTGTCAAAGGAAGAGCCAAATTCTCGGCGAGTGTCATAGAAGAGAAGAGCGCGCCCGACTGGAACAGGACTCCAAAGGGTGGCACCCCTTCGTATTGGTGAGGGGCTCCGACGCCGTCGATGGTAATTCGCCCCGTCTCTGGCCGCTCTAGTCCGATCAAATATCGGAGCAATGTGCTCTTGCCGCTGCCTGATCCACCCAGGATGGCGAAGGTCGATCCGCGTTTAACTTGAAAGGAGACGTGCTCCATGAGTACGCGTGTTCCCCAACCTATGCGCAAATCATCGACAGAAATGTGCGGAGCTAATGTCGCCATCTTCAGACGCCAATGAGCGCGAAGAAAAATGTAAAGACCGCGCTGATGAGAATTACAGCAAAGATGGACTGCACCACCGCCGTCGTTGTTCGCCGGCCGACAGCGGCCGCGCCCCCGCGCGTGGCTAACCCGTGACCACATGCAACCAATCCGATTGCGAGTGCCAGAAACGGAGGCTTCGTTAAACTGACGAACAAGTGGGTCACGGTGACATTGTTAGCGGTCAGGGCGAGGTATGTTCGGGGAGACATGCTCGTGAGTGTGGTTGTGGCAAACATGCCGCCCAGCAACGCAAGCAGGTCGCCAATCCAAGTCAAGAGCGGCAAAGTTACTATGAGCGCAAAACAGCGTGGCACGACTAGCCATCTTACGGGATCGAACCCCAATGTGCGGAAAGCGTCGATTTCTTCTGAAACCTTCATGGTGGCGAGTTCGGATGCAAGACCCGCCCCCGAGCGCCCGGCCACTACGATCGCGGTGACCAAGGGGCCCAGCTCCCTGAAATGCGCGACTACAACAAGCGCAGGGACTTTAGAGAGGGCACCGAAAGGCTCAAGCTGAGAGATACCAAGAAAACCAATAATGACGCCCACCAGCAGGTTGGCCGCACTCGTTACGGGCAGCGCATCGGCTCCGACTTCCTGAACAAGTCTCGGCAACGAAGCCCAATCCAGCGACCTTGGTGTGGCCGCTGCCCTCGGCAGCGCAGCGGCACAACGTCCCGTGAAATCGAATGCCTCAGTCGCTTTTTGAGGCATGTCCATTGCAAGCTTTCCGATTCGCGCCATGAGATTTTGCATAGCGACCTTGCGAATTGGCAAGTGCCTCCCCCGTTGGCGAGAGAGCGCAAGCAAGCGTGCAGCTTCGGGGTTGGGACCTTCGGTGACACGAATCTGGAGCCCGTCTGCATCCAGTCGATCCAGAAGCTGTGCCAGGAGAGCTGCTCCGGTACCATCGATTTGCTCGAGCTCCGCGAGATCGACGTCGACCGACACACAACCATGTAAGCGTGCCTTGACGTCTGGCAGTAACCGTGTCGCGGCCATCGTGTGGCCCAAGTCAAATGTGCCGGTCGGCACGAGGCGTGCACCGTTTCCTTCTCGGTAGACTCGGATGGCCACAGCCATAGCGTTTTCGAAACTCAATCCGCGCGAATGTCAATGGTTCTCGTGGCAGTTTCTATTCATGCTAAGAGTATGCATCGAGTCACTGCCACTGGTAGTTGTATCAGTGTGAAAACGACACTCCTCCGGATGACGGCGGAAGAAATTTTAAGTCCGGATTCCGGCGAGCTACATCTTGAGCAGCCGATTTGATCGCAACCTGATTAGCATCGTCGCGCGGGAGAAAAACGATTCCTTGGCGGTGAAGGGTAGAAAGCCACTGCGAGAAGTCAGAACGCTTTTTGAGAAAGGCGGATTTCGATGCCTCGAAGACATTGAAATACGGGACATCGGAGGAAAACTCCTGAGTGACCTGGATCTGCTCGCTTATCGAGACGATGATGCTTTCTTCTTTCAGAGCAAGGTACTCTCTATTCCAGACACTCCCTACGAAAGTTGGAGGGGCGATCAGACGCTGCTTTCCGCAGCTTTCCAAATGGATGTGGTGCTCCTTCACAGATCTCAAGTGCAACAGGCGTGCTAGAAGGACGACCCGACCTTCAATTTGGAGGACAAAAGAATTTCTGCTTACCTAATCACTGACGTGATGGTTCACTCAGGTTTCAAGCTGAAGGGCTATGAAGTAATTGATTTCGACTATTTGCAGCAACTCTTGCGCGGTGGTCATTTCGGCGTGTTCGATGTTTTCACGCAAGAAGTGATTTCAACTTTCAGTGAGATTGAAGAGGATTTTCCGCGATCCATTCTGTGGAGCCCGCTTTCTGTGAATTACCAAGTGCCATCCTTTGATTGTCCTTCTTTTCGGTCTGAAATATTTCAGCCAAAACTATTACACGTTGTTAGACATGGTTCCAGGGAACACTGCGCCGCCCAGCTTGGGAAGAAGGCTGCTTTTCTGCCAGCTTATCTTGTTAGCCACTGAGCGTATGCCCGGATGTCAATCATCGGCACTGTAGCAATGCTCTGAAGGCGGGCAATCAGCTCAAAAAGGAATGTTGTCGCCGGCTTGCCCTGAGGAACAAGACTGTAGCAACCATTGGCATCGCAGCTGAACATGCCTTGCGCAGCCACACAACCGATGTCGAGGCGATCGCTGGCGTCGCCGGCTGCGAGTGCGTCCGTGAGCGGCTCGCCGAGTGCGGGATTCCATTCGCTTTCAAAGGTAAGAATGCCCCCGATGATCGAGTGAAGCGGTTTAGGCGGCAAGATGCCGGCCGCGGTCGGAATCGGAAGACTGGTGCGGTGAAGTTTCCGCACGCTGGCGACCTTCTTTCGAGCGTAGCTTACCTGGCCGGCATTGATGGCCTGTTTCGCCTCAAACACGGCGTAAACGCTCTCTGCGGGGATAATGCTTTCTCCCTGATAGTTGAAGATGAAGGGTGAATACTGGCGGTCGAAAATCACCGCATCGATCTGTTCGCTGAAATCTCCCATGCTGTCGACCACATAGGAACTAAGCGCGGAGTAGCGTTTTGGCAGGTAGGTCTGAAACAGCTCGAGCCAGACCTCTTGGCTGGCGTCACCCTTGGGCGTCGGGATGGCCGAACGTTTTGCGAGCGATCGCAAGGCGCCGCTCGATATCAGCGCGCAGCCTCTTCCCACTTCATTGAAAACAAACCACAAATCTGGTGGCGGCGGTTGGACTCGAACCAACGACCTACGGATTATGAGACCGTCGCTCTAACCACCTGAGCTACACCGCCACGCTGCAAACAACACAAATTAAATAACTTGTCCGGTTTAGCACTTTCGCGCCGTCGCATGTTGTTGCATTTGCCTGCCATCGGTGGACGCCATCAACGCGGCTACATCTACGAGGCTTCGGGTGCTTTTCATGGTTGCTGCTACGTTACTGAGATTCTAGAGGGAAAGCCGGAAAGAGACAACGTTCCCCCCTGGCTCTGCACGAAGCACGGCGCCACCGTCCACGGCTCCCCATCAGCAATGGCCGTTTGTTCCCACTGCTTGAATATCACTGAAGCATTGGCCGAAGTCGAAGGTTGCAAACCTTTATTGCTGAGGGTCAGACAACACCAGTAGACCGCCAACACCTGACGCTTGCCAAGCACTCAGCTTGCGATAGGGCCGGTGCAGGACGCTAACAACTAATGCTCCCCCTTCCCCCGGCCCCCGGTTCGGCATAGTCTCGAACTCTACCGGACAGGATTTCTCGCAATGCCCACTCGATTCGCTGGATCGAAGATCGAATCTCATCCACCTGCTGGTCGTGCCCGTGAGCATACGCCGAGCTAACAATGGTCTGAAGCGCGTTGCGGACGTGATGATTCATCAACTCAATCGTCTTCAATCTCTCGTTCAAGTATTCCGAACGGCCCCGCTCGTACCGATAGACTAGTAATCCGGCGATAATGCCACCGCAGAAATCGTCGAGAAGTCGCTGCGGTTCCGCGAGTCCATAGTGTCTCGAGAGTTGATCGGTGAAGAATAAGAAGATGACAACAATCGAACCGAATATTACGGCGCTAATGCTTGGGAGAAACCAAGGATTCCACCGTCTGGGCAGCCAGTTGTTGTGATTCATAAGCCTTTTTGATGAACGAAAGGCCTTTCACGGTCAATGGGGTCCTTTCCCTCTATTTGGTCGGCTGCAAGCTATTGATAAAGTCCATTGCATTACCCGTCACCACGCGGCCAAGTTCCTTCCACCTGATTGTCTCTGCTGCTGGGCTTCTATTCCGGTCGGGCGGGGTGCTTGCCCTGCCATCCTTGAAGCGGCTGACGGCAATACGCTGTTGCTTATTGCTTAGGCCATGGTGCGCCATAAGACCATGGACGCCACCCCCTAGGCGTGTACAAGCGACAAATCACGCCACAGCCTTTGGTTGCAGGAATGAAACTGTTAGGGGTCACGCACTATCCCACCGGCGGCTGCCGTGGCTGCGTAAAACGGCGTTATAATCCGGCTGCCATCTACACAGACCCGACCAGTACTGAGCGACTAATGATGTTCTTCAAAGCTCTCGGTGCCGGACTTGTGGTCTTGCTTGCCTTTTTAGGTCGACTCTGGCGACCCGGCATGGGAGAGGTTCTCTTCGATACCGACAAGGGCGACTGGATTCGGGTCGTAGGTATCTTCGGTACGCTGCTCGTGCTGATCGCCCTGGCCTAGGCAATGAAGTGATGGTGAGTTCGCCGGACGCGAATTTCAGAAGGCGCTCACCAAGGGTGATGCGGATTGACACGTTACCTGACTAGCGACACGCCGGTGACAGTAAATCCAATCTCCGGATCGCGACCAAATGTGATCCATAAATTGGACTCGCTCTCCGGCAGATGATAAACGAGCACACGCGATGTACTTCCATCTTCGCGCCAGATCAGACGCGCCCTGTTGTTCTCTTTCATGATTGAACATGTTCGAGAATCTTCAGAGTGCAAGTCTAGCAAGATCTGTTCGCAACGGCTCGTTCGCAAGTCAACGATTAGCTTTTCGGCAACTTCTTCCGACCGCCGATTTCGGAAGGGGTTCATAATCGCGAAGGCATGTCCCTGTGGCACCTCTGGCGTTCCATGTTGATATAGCATCGGGCGGTGACTTCGAGCAGCCCATATCAGAGCGCAGCCAATCAAGGCTAAGAGAATCACGAATACAATCAGGAACCGCAGAGCAGCACTTTTCATAAACGGCATTGAATCTATAACAATGCAGCAGACGTCTGAATTTGCTTATGAACATTCTCACCGAACAAATATCAACCAACAAACTTTCACGGTTAATAAATTTCTAGGACATGTAATTCATGGCTAGCGTTTGTACGTTGGTTCTGTTACTGGGTACCCCCGAAGGGCTATTGCCAAACTCTCCGGCTCTGGATGGCAGCAGCAGCCCGGCGATGAGAAGCGCATTTTTGTTCCGTAGTAGGAATCACGAATTGAGCTACACAACAAACTTTACCTTTCCTCACACAATCGCATCGATTGTATACATTTCCTCATGCTCTAATTCAATAGACTGACGTGGTTTGTCTTCGCAATATTGTTGGTATCGGCGGGATGTACGGGAACCTTGATGCGAACTGCTCGACTATATCCAGTCGCGCCAATCAAGCCCTCAGGTCATTCAGTCATCGTCGGGAAGTTCCAAGCAGCCTTAAGTCAGGTTCAGTCTCGTTTGCTTGGACTGATGGTGAAGTCTGTAGAGGGCGATGGAGCCTTGTGCAACAAACAGGTGCGAACTATGCTCCCTCCGACATCGCGCCATTGTGGGATCAGGTTTATGGTTCAGGGCACTACCTCGCGCATGTCGTGGGCACAAGGTTCTATGGCAAAGCCGAGGCCAAAGGAAATCGTGGCAATACTCTAGATATGGAGTTTTATCAATCTGCCACTACTGAAACACCCAACGTCAAGGCCAACTCGGTTAATTCAATCATAGGTATAGCCAAGGACAACAACAACAACGTATATAAACTGACTTTTGACTAGTTCTCAACCCTTGGCTGCGACATTCACACGACACGTCGCGGGTTACGGAACGTATCGGGGGTCCAAGTACAACAAGTTTAGCTTCACCGTTGCGGTGTATGACAAAGAACGCAACTCAAACCGATCGTGGCCGGTTTCCAGTGTGTACCTCGCCTGAATGCAGTTGCAGGGCCGGTCCAGTTATTTCCTTCGCTGTATATCCCGAGAAAATGATTTATTCACCTGCACCGCGTCCTTGATCCCTTTAGAAAGCTGCTGGAGGTCTTTGACGTTCTGTTGTTCCTGCCGAAGCTCATCAGCACTCTTCTCGCCTTCGGCATTCATCCTTTCAAGTTCTTCGCGGCTGATTCCTCGTGGTGAAATCAGGTAGATTTCGGGTGGTTCCATGAGATTAGATTACACCCACGGTCAACGACAAAAGTCCTTAGACATTGACCCGACTTGGTACATGAGTATCCGTCGTCCCCCCCAAAATCTGAGAAAACCTCTACCTGCAACCGTGATTGTCACCTTCCCTTCGGCACCGTCAGCGTGCACTATCAGGAAACCGTGGCGGACGAAGAAACTGGGCCACTCGTCAAAGGTGTAGTTCCCAAAGAAATCTGGGCCCATTGGGGGATGCTGGCGCCTGCCGGCCCCGAGCTGCCGATGCAGCGGGCGAATCCGCGTTTTACAACTCTTTACTCTGCTTGACTACTCTTTACCCACAGTCAGCAACTTACGATTGCGGTAGGCGCATCAGTAGCAGTGAGGCGCCTCCACCTAAATTCTTCAGGAGCCAGAAATGCGTCCGAAGCTGTTTTGGGCGGTAGCTAGCAGTGTTTTTTGTGCGCTCTTCTTTGCAACGGGTTGCGGATCCAGTGCCGCACATATACGAGTTCTGAACGCCACACCCATTCAGTCCAGCATCGACATGCTTATCGACGGCAAGAACGTCGCGAGCAGCATTCCCTACGGAGCTGCATCGGGGTATTCCACCGTGAGTTCGGGGTCGCGCCATCTACAGGTTGAACCGACCGGCTCCACACCATTCGTGGATCAGACGATCACTGTCTCATCCGGAAGCTCGAACACCATTCTCGCAATGGCTTCGGGGGCAACGGTTCACACTGACGACAACAGCGCTCCGGCTTCGGGTGACGCAAAGATTCGGGTAATCAATGCGTCCTCGAATCTGGGGCCAACGGATGTTTACATTACGACCGCGGGAACTGGTCTCAGCGCAAGCCCAACCTCTTCCAGCTTGGCAGTTTCTTCGGCAAGCACCTACGATGCGGTTGCCGCAGGCACCTATCAGGTCTACTTCACTTCGCCGGGAACAACCAACATAGTTCTGAACACCACCGCTCTATCGTTTTCAAGCGGACAAGTCCGGACGGTTGTGGTTCTCGACGGTCAGACAGGAGGAATCACAACATCCGTATTGGCGGACGTTGACTAAGAGTCAGACTTCAAGCACGTGAAGTTTATTGGCTGAAAACCCGGGCCGTCATGATCGACGGCCCGGAACATACGTGGTTTTCGCGCCATTCCGTTTCTGCTCGTTGGCCTCGATGACTTCGGGATACTCAGACGATCAAGTTGTCAGGTTTATGTTGATCCGCTCCAAAATCAGCTTCCTCATTTCGGGAAGCTCGACATGAGCGCAATCGAATAGTTCGATTCGGCAGTCCTGCTCGTCGCCGTGACTGCGGTATAGCGGTAACAGGTAATCTCGGATCTTCTGCACACCAGCGGGTGGGGTCAAGGGGTCGCGGAGTCCGTTCACACTGAGGTGCGCCCGCGGGACAATGAGTTCGTTGATCTCGGCCGTCTGGAAATGTTTGAGCAGAGATGGAACGTAATAGTAGATTCCGTGTCCTTTGAGGCCGCGATTCTTGATCAGCTCTTGGTAATCCGTGAGGCAACAAACGTCCATGCAAAGCTTCACGCGTTCCTCGAGCGCCGCGAGCCACCAGGCCTTGGTGGCACCCATTGACATGCCAAACACTCCGAGTCGTTTCGCATCCACCTCCGGACGGCTAGCAAGGTAATCGAGTGCGCGAAATTCGTCGAAGAGCATCATCCCGAACAGAACCTGGCCTTTCCACAGCATCAATTTGAAAGCATCTTCTTCTCCCTGACGGCCATCCGCTTCGTGTTGGCGCTCTCCGAAACACCAGCTATCAATGGCCAGAGTGACAATTCCCTTCTCTGCACACACAGGTGCATACGCGGGTTGCGCCTCCACCCCGCGCAGAAGCTGCTCCTTCCCGAGGCCATACATCCCAGCGTGCCAGTGAATGTACAGCATGCCGGGGGCACGCTCTTGCCGCTTATCAGGAATGAGAAGCAGCGCCGGGACCGGTTCCTCACCATTGAGATCGAGAACCAGACGCTCTAGCCTGTAGCCATCGTGTTTTTCACTGCCAACCAGCTTTACCGGACCGGGCTGATGGCTCCAAGGAAGATCGCCGAGCAATGCCCACAATTCCTTGCGGCGTCGCTCCTGAAAACCCGAGAACTCGTGATCGTCTTTCATTTCTTTTCTCCCGCTCGATAGGCGCGACGAACCGGCAAGCACATACCCGGAAGCAACTGCGGAACTGCGGAGAAAATCGCGTCGCGTGGATCCTGCTGAGGTTTGCATAGGTTTCCGTGTCTCCCCTGTAATCCAAGATTATGCTCCAGGCAAGGACTTCGGTTGTAGAATGTCGCATCCCTGCGGAGGCATGAAAATGACATCGAGAACGATGTCATTGGCGTTCATCCTGTTCTTTGCCGGACTCTGGTTCGACAAAATGGATCCTAAGATCACGTTTTCCGAGAGGCTGGGGAGGACGTTCGTTGCCTAGGAGCGTATAACCCGTAGTTTTCAGATGCCATGGAACAAACAGGCATGAGTACGCGAATCGCCCCTCGCGAGTCGTCAGACTCTAGACAACCAAGCCTTATTCGCAGGCTCTCTTTGCTCGATGCGATTCTGCTACTGGTTAGTGGCGTAATCGGATCCTCCATCTTTCTTACCGCCAAGGACATTGCGGGCCCCCTTCCCCACCCCACGCTGTTCTTCCTGGTTTGGGTGGTCGGCGGCATCGTCTCGTTGTTTGCGTGCTTTGCCTTTGCGGAACTGGGCGCGATGTTTCCGGACTCGGGCGGGCAGTACGTGTATTTGCGCGAAGCCTACGGAGACCTGGTTGCTTTCCTATATGGCTGGATGCTGTTCACCATCGCCAATGCCGGCAGCATCGCAGCGCTGGCCGTCGCCTCGGCCACCTACGCCGGCAAGATCTTCCCTTTTGTTGGGCCGGAGCATGTGATCTTCTCTGTTTTGGGCACAAGCGTCACCCGGTCGCACTTGGTGGCGATCGCATTGATCACGATTCTCACGCTGATCAATGTAGTCGGCCTTCGCTGGGGGGCACTGCTGAACAATCTATCCACCTGGACAAAGGCCGTTGCAATGGGGGCCTTTGTCAGCCTCGGGTTCGCAATTGGGAAAGGTAGCTGGTCAAACTTCGGCGCACCCGGGGTAGGGCTAGCCTCAGGCCTGTCGCTTGGGCAGCTTGCATCGGCCATGGGTGTGGCGCTGATCGCGGTGTTCTTTGCCTATGACGGCTGGATCTATGTCACTTGGGTGGCGGGGGAGATCAAGAATCCACGGAGGAATGTGCCCCTGGCAATGGTGCTTGGGGTGATCGTCGTCGGCGTTATTTATATTCTGATGAACATGGCGTACGTCTACGCTTTGCCGATTTCGGAAATAGCGAAGCACGAAACCATCGCACACAGCGCCGCGGAAGCCCTTTTCTCTCCGGCGGCCGCAATGTGGTTATCGGCCCTGGTCGCCATCTCCTGCTTCGGAGCAGCAGCCAGTTGCACCCTCTCGGGCGCGCGCGTGTACCTGGCGATGGCGCAAGACGGGGTGTTCTTCAAACGAATGGCGCAGGTGCACCCCCGCTTTAGGACGCCGGCATTCAGTTTGATCGGTCAGGGCATTTGGGCGGTCGTGCTCACCATCAGCGGCCACTATGACCAGCTGTATACGTACGTGATGTACGGAATGGTGTTCTTCTACACGCTAGCGGTGATCGGCCTGTTCGTTCTTCGTCGCACACGTCCCGACGTGCCGAGGCCGTACCGCTGCCTGGGGTATCCATGGATACCGGCGGTGTATGTCCTGATTGCGGCAGCCTGGACACTGAACCTTCTTGTCACCAGGCCACTCGAATCACTGTTGGGTACGCTCATCATATTGGCCGGAGTGCCGGCGTACATGTATTGGAAACGAGCAGGGACACTTGACCGGGCCCGCTGAAGTTTCACCACCGGTAAACTCCTCCGCCTTCCCTCGTGCTAGAGCGGAGTGGCTGTTTTCCTGGCAGGGTTGAAAAACGGCAGCTTCACTACAGTCGCTGACGTCGTCAGCCGTTGGGCCTCAATGGTTATCTCCATTTCGAGCTTGGTGCCCACCTTTGAGTGCTCGGTCGAAACACTCGCCAGTGCAATCAGCTTCTTCAGCAAAGGAGAGAACGCGGTTGTCGTCGCCCGGCCCACCTGCTTGCCGCCAGAATAGACCGGGACTGCAACACGCGAGGCTTGGCTGGGCGCCCCGGGCGAGAGGCCGAAGCGATCAAACTGCTCTTCGACTTCTACCCAGTCCACTTCGAGGCCAACCAATTGACGGGCTACGCCAAGCTGCTGGTCGCGAACCAGCGCCGACTTCCCCACGAAGTTCTCCTTGTCGAGATGCATCATCTTCTCGAAGCCCAGTTCATACGGGGAATACTTCTGCGCAGGAATAAGCGCCTTCTTGGAGCTGATGTAGTCCACCTCGATCAGCAGCAGGCCTGCTTCTACGCGCGCAACGTCGAGCGCTAACATTCCGGCCGCGTGAAGGTCAAAGGCTTTGCCTTTGTGCCAAAGCTCGTCCCAAACCGTGAGAGCTTGACTCCAGGGCACCCAGATTTCATAACCAAGGTCGCCGGTGTAGCCAGTGCGCGAGATGTCCACGGGCACGCCGGCGATCTTGCCGCTGGTCACGCGGAAGTATTTCAGGTTGGCGATGTCGGCATCGGAAACGGACTTCAGCAACCTGCCTGATGTGGGACCCTGCAGTGCGAGTGCGGCCACCTTCTCGGAGATATCCTCGATCTCAACCTCCATGTTGAGGCCGTTCTGCATGAACCAGCGCAGACTGGGATCGGCGGCGGTCCAGCGATAGACCTGCTCGCCGAGGCGCGAGATGGTGCCGTCATCGATCACCTTTCCCTGCTCGTCGCACCAGCAGCAGTAGATGACCTGCCCGACTTTGACCTTGTTGATGTCGCGCGTGATGACTCGGTTGACGAGCTTGGTGGCATCCTTGCCGGTGATCAAGTACTTGTAAAGCGGCGTAATGTCGATGAGGGCGGCGGCGTTGCGGATGGCGTTGTACTCGTGCTCATGATGCACCTCGTACACGCTGACCGTGTAGTATCCCGACCACTCGCGGTAGTTGAGGCTGTGGCAAAGAGGAAAAGTGCGCTCGTGAAATGCGGTTGGGATGGGCATGGGCAGTTCTCTGGGAACCCTGGATTATAAGACCTATTCGACCGCTCGATCCATTAAACGTCCGAGGGCATCCTTGACTGAGTCCGAGAGTTCGATGGTGCTCTCTGAGCCTGAGAGAATTGCATGAGTGAGACTCAGTTTATCGGATACAGGAAGCAGCTCATCTGGGCTAAAATAGGTTGCCCATGCCCCGCCTCCTCCAATGGAGCGTCCTTCCCAGCGGACTTTAATCCGCCACTGTGCGAAGTACCGTTTAAGTTTGGTTCACTTGTCAGACAACAATGTCCGACCCACACATGCGACACTGCTGAAAGCTGACGGCTGAGAGCTGAAAGCCGGAGGCTAGGAGCTGATAGCTACTTGGCTAAATACGACATCATCGTCATCGGCGGAGGGCATAACGGTCTCGTCCATGCGGCGTATCTCGCCAAGGCGGGGAAGAAGGTCCTGGTACTCGAACGCCGGCACGTGCTGGGGGGCGCCGCGGTCACGGAAGAAGTCTTTCCGGGATTTAAGTTTTCGGTGTGTTCGTACGTGGTCTCGTTACTACGGCCGGAGATTATCCGCGACCTCGATCTCCCGCGACATGGCCTGGAGATCCTGCCACTCGACGGCACATTCACGCCGAAGCCCAACGGAGACTATCTGTGGCGCGTGAACGATCATGGCAAAACACATCGCGAGATCGCCCGCCATTCCAAGCTCGACGCCGAGGCTTACGACGAGTTCGGCAAGGCGATGCAGGCGATGTGCCGCTTCGTGAAGCCGATCCTCAGCATGGTGCCACCCGACCCTTCGACGCTCGATCCGCGCGAACTGATGAAGCTGCTGTTTATCGGCAGGCGCTTCCAGAACATGGAGAGCGGCGACAAGTACAACCAGGTGCAGCTCATGACCATGAGCGCCGTAGATTTCCTCGACCAGTGGTTCGAGACCGACGTGCTGAAGGCAACGATGTCGGCGTCAGGGATCATCGGGACATTTCTCGGCGTGCGTTCGCCGGGCACTGCTTATGTTCTGCTGCATCATTACATGGGCGAGATTGATGGCGCGTTTCGTGCCTGGGGATTTGCCCGCGGAGGCACGGGCGCGATTTCGAACGCGATCGCTGGCGCTGCGCGGGAAGCTGGGGCGGAGATTCGCACGAAGGCTGCGATTGCCAAGATTCTCGTCAAGCGGGGGAAGGCTGTCGGAGTGGCACTCACAAATGGAGATGAGTTCTATGCGGATGTGATCTCCTCGAGCGTTGATCCGCGGCACACGTTTATCGAGTTTCTCGATCCTGGAGCGTTGCCGGAAGAATTTGTCGAAGGCGTGAAGCGATACAAGTACCGGGGATCGTCGGGGAAGGTGAATCTCGCGCTCGATGCCCTGCCGAATTTCAAGTGCATGCCGGGCGAAGGAGCGCACCTGCGCGGCGCGATTTCGATTTCGCCCAGCGTCGAATACATGGAGCGTGCTTACGACGACGCCAAGTATGGACACTTCTCGCGGCGTCCTTATATCGACATGGTGATTCCGTCGTTGACCGATCCTTCGGTTGCGCCTCCGGGAAAGCACGTGATGTCGTGCTTTGTGCAGTACGCGCCGTACAAGCTTGCTCCCGGTTTGCACTGGGATACGGAGAAGGAAAAGTTCGGCGACACGGTCATCGATACGATTGCCGAATATGCTCCGAACCTCAAGGACATCATTCTGCACCGGCAGGTGGTTACGCCGCTTGATCTCGAACGCGAATGGGGACTGAGCGAGGGCAACATTTTCCAGGGAGAGCTGTCACTTGAACAGTTGTTCTTCCTGCGTCCCGTACCTGGGTATGCGCGGTTCCGCACTCCACTGAAGAACCTCTATATGTGCGGCTCGGCCACACATCCCGGCGGCGGAATCATGGGAGCGCCAGGGAGGTTGGCAGCGATGGAGATTTTGAAAGGTGGGGTATAGGCTTTCTCACTTCCCGCACAACCGGCGAGAAATGGGATACCCCCGCGTTGAATTGGAATGCCTGAATCTCGCGACATCTTGATCATCGGTGGCGGCCACAACGGTCTGGTCACGGCTTTTTACCTGGCCAAGGCAGGATTCAAGCCGCTGGTGCTCGAACGCAACGATCAAGTCGGCGGCTGTGCAGTCACGGAAGAATTTCATCCTGGGTTTCGCGTCTCGCGGCTGGCGCACTACGCGGGCTTGATCGGCCCAGAGATCACGCGCGACATGCGCCTTGAACGTCATGGGCTGAAGCTGATCCAGCCCGATGTCGCCGTCACTTCGCTCTCACCGGACGGACGTGCACTTAGGCTCTACCACGACAACAACAAGTCCGTTCGCGAAATCGCGGCGTTCTCGCCGCACGACGCGACAAAGTACACGGAATTCGCCACTTCGCTGAAAAAGATCGCCGCGGTCATTGCCGACGTTCTGGCAATGACGCCGCCCGACATCGATAATCCGAGCAAAACCGACCTTTGGGGCATGCTGCAGACCGGCCGCGCGATGCGGAAGCTCGGCAAGCAAGACATGTATCGGCTGCTGCGCTGGGGACCGATGGCCGTGGCCGATCTCGTTGCCGAGTATTTCGAAGACGAACTGCTGCGCGCGACGCTTGCTGCACGCGGGATTTTCGGGATGTTTCTTGGCCCGTGGTCGGCGGGCAGCAGCCTTGTGTTGCTCCTTCGTGCCGCCAGCGATGCCCATCCGGCGGGATCCACGGTGTTCGCCCAGGGCGGAACTGGCGCGTTGACTCAGGCCATGGCTGCCGCAGCCCAGGCTGAGGGAGCAGAAATTCGAACCAGCGCCGATGTCCGCGAAATCTGCGTGAAAGGCGGCGTCGCTACTGGCGTTGTTCTCGCAAGTGGTGATGAGATTTGCGCGCGACATTTAATTTCCAATGCTGATCCAAAACGCACACTGCTCAAATTGCTCGATCCAATCCATTTGGCGCCCGACTTCGTGAAGCGGCTTGTGAACTACCGCATGCACGGAACCATCGCTAAGGTGAACCTGGCATTGTCGGAAGTGCCTTCCTTTACCGGGCTAGGCGAGGAAGCCCTGCAAGGACGCATTCAGATTGGCCCAACCATCGACTACCTGGAGCGCGCTTTCGACCACTCGAAATATGGAGAGCTGTCGACGAGTCCCTACCTCGAAATCACAATCCCGTCATTGACCGATCCATCGCTTGCCCCTGCCGGCCGGCACGTGATGTCCGTTTACATGCAATACGCGCCGTTCAAGCTGAAGAGCAGCGATTGGGATTCGCAACGCGACGTATTACTGCAAGCTGTGATCAGCACGCTTGCAGAATACGCGCCGGGCATGCGAGAGCAGATCATCGCAACGGATGTCATTACCCCGAAGGACCTCGAAGACAAGTATGGGCTCACAGCCGGCCAGATTTTCCACGGAGAACTGGCGCTCGATCAATTTTTCACCATGCGCCCATTGCTCGATTGGGCACGGTACGGCACACCCATCAGGAACCTGTTCCTGTGTGGAAACGGTACGCATCCAGGAGTGGGCTTGACCGGAGGATCGGGTATAAATGCCGCACGAGAAATTGCTAGGCAGTTGAAGGGCTAAAAACCATACCTCAGCGGCGAAAGGCACTTCCTTTTACCCCTCTTTCGGCATGACTGAAGTCGGCTTCCGGTGCAGGCTTGGGGAGATTGTTCTTGATTCACGCAGATGGGTTCAGAGGAGTGCGCGAGACCATGGACCACGATCGCAGTTCTGTCCCACAGGTGAACGCCCGCGGAGGGGGGTGCCGGTTGAAAAGGCGAGTGACCACCCGAGAGGTATCGAACGATGGTTTTGGTAGTTTGATGATTGGAATTATTTGAAAGAAAAACGTAACAGACTTCTTTCAAATCAACTATTTGCAAGAACTTTGCTACAATTATCTTTCAAATCTGGGACTCGATATGCGAGGTCATGCCCTAGAAGTCTGCTGGAGGGAACGCCGATCGTAAGGTTGCATCTGAAGTTCCCAGCCGCGCATTTTCTTACCTACCTATGTTCCTGTCCTTGTGAGGATACTTGTTCATATGTAGGGCTTCTTCTAGGTTGTGTGGGCGACTTCTGTGACTCTAAACTTCGCTTGCTACTCGGCTGCGTCACCGTCCGGTGCAACATCGCGGCTGAGACTCTGGGCCAATTCGCCCGTGTCGTTGGTAGTTACAGCGCAGACTTCCTCGAGAGCTTGCTTAGGCGACCCACCACGAACCGGTCCAGCGCCATCAATAGTTCTTCCCGATTCGAGTACGGGCCCGGCTTGTAGCCTTTCGACGCGATTCCCTTCTGCGCTCTCTCGGAAAGCTCCCAATCCTGACGGTTGGTGATTTCCCAGAACTCGATTGCATCTTTGGGATCGAACCCAGGCGTCGCGATCTCCGAAGGATGGAAATGCCACTCGCAGACAATGTCAGTCCGATCGACTGCTCTCGGCCACATGGTGAAGGTCAACATGTAGTCGGGATGCAGGTTCAGCAAGAAGTTCGGAAGGAGGCAATAGTAGTAAACGTGCTTGCGGTCATTGTCGTTCAAATGAGGCAGGCCTCTGCGATTCGAACGACCGCTCATCGTCAGGGTCGTAACGCCCTCTCGCAACTCCATTCTTCCGCCCAGGATCGTCTCACTCGGTGGGGCATTGTCGCCACTCATATAGTGCGAATTTTTTTGCAACTGGGGATGAGCAATCGGGCAGTGCAGACATTCCGAATAATTCTGGATGATCAGTTTCCAGTTCGCGGCGAGTTTGTACACGCGCCTTTCGACCAGCTTTAGCTCTTCCATGCGCCAAGGCCGAAATTTCTCGTCGAGTCCGTCGAGATGTTTAGCAAACGGGATAGGACTTTGCGAGAGGTTCACGAAAATGTGTCCATCCCACTCCGCCGTGTGTACCGGGTTAAGCGGGAAGTTTTCTTCGCAGAATCCTTCCACTTTTTCCATATGGGGTGCGTTGGCCAGCGTGCCATCCAGGCGATACGTCCAGGCGTGATATGGGCACTGAATCCGGCCAGCCAAGTTGCCATGGTCAACGGCACAGAGCAGGGTTCCACGATGCCGGCAGGTGTTGTGGAAGGCGCGAACCGAGTTGGAATCGTCCCGCAGAACGACAACGCTGGCGTTAGCCACCTCGCAAACAAAAAAATCCCCGGGCTGCCTCAGTTGTTCCGTCCGTCCGGCGGCGAGCCACATGTCGAAGTGAATCGCCTCCATCTCTCGGCGGAAAAGACCCGGATCGCTGTAGAACTCCTGCGGAAGAGTGGTGGCCTCGGTGACAACGACCGTAGGTCTAGCATTCCTGTAGCTTGTAGACATTTCCGAGGCTCCCGTGAAGAAGGTATCTTGCGAATGACGGCAGAGCAGGCTCGCGGGACTAAGATTGATCCTCTCTGCTCTGTGCCTCCCCTGAAATGAAGTACGCTTCGGCGGCGCGCATCAGAGACTCGCGATCGAGTCGTGGCTTGCGGCCTTCATAGCGGGCGGCCCAGGCAATCTGGTTGAGGAGATCGCGCGGATAGCACGGTCTCAAGGGCTCCTTGAACCGGTCGCGCAACAGGACCATCAGCTCCTGAACCAGAGCGGGATCGTAGTTGACGCCCACTGCATTACAAACCCGGTGAAAGATTTCTGCAAACTGCTGCTCGGTGGCCATGCCGACCTTGACCTTGGTTTGGATTCTCCGCAGGAAGGCAGCATCGGCCAGATGTGATGGGTCCATATTGGTTGCGAATACGACAAACAGTTCGAAGGGAACTTCGATTTTTTTTCCGCCAACCAAGGTCAAAAAATCAAACCTGCGGTCAAGCGGCACCACCCAGCGATTGAGCAACTCTTCGGGTTTGACCCGCTGGCGGCCGAAGTCATCGATGATCAGCACGCCGTTGTTGGCTTTCATCTGCCCTGGAGCGGCATAAAACTTGGTAACCGGATTGAATTGCAGGTCAAGCATCTCGATGGTGAGTTCCCCGCCCACCACGACTTTAGGTCGCTCGCAGTAAACCCAGCGGGAATCCTCTTTCTGCGACGTGCCCCGCTGAATTTTTTTGTGAACGATCGGATCAAACACTGCGATCACGTGACCATCGCTTTCAACCGCGTGGGGAATCCAAACTCCATCCGCGGCGAGAACTCGCGGCAAGGCTTCGGCGATTGTGGTCTTCCCTGCACCGGTCGGACCATAGAGAAAGATCGATCCACCCGAGGCAAGAGCGGTGCCTAAGCGCGTGAGTGTCAGATCATCTAGAACCAGGTGCTCGAACGCCTGCTTCATTGCCGCGGGATGTACTTCCAAATTGCGCACGCTTTGCAGGCGGACCTGGCGGACGTAGTCTTCGAGCAAAACCGGCGCCGGACCGGCGTACTGATTCAGAGACATGAACTCTGCCGCCCGAGCCCTCCCCTGCGAGGTGATGGCCACCCGGCGAACATCTCCGACCATGCCGACGACTTCGCAGAGTTGCTCAGATCGGAGACGCCGAAACAGTTCGTCCATGATGAGCGGCCCGAGACAGGAAGTGTTCCCCCATTCGGTCATGGTTAGCGGACCCGACAGATAAAGAATCTTTAGGAGTAGGTGTTCAAGGAACGTGCGACGGTTGGCAATCTCCTCGATCGTCTCAGGAGCGATCGGGGCCGGCAAAGCTTTGGATTCGACGGTGGCGGATTCCATGTGGGGTTCATTCCTCAGTGCTCTCGATTTTCAACCCTAAAGCACCCATACCGCAAGCATAGATCGGACCAGCAGCGAACCGTAAACTCGGGGTCAATCCCGTGAACGGTCTTCGGAGAAGAGCGATTGGCTGCTCTTGCGGATATTAGGGAAAAAAGATGAGGGTCGAAGAGGAGTTTAGGTGGACAAGAAAAGCGCGAAGGAGCTCTTCCTTCGCGCTCATAGGTTCGATTCTCGCCCTAGAAGACGATCTTGGCCACCAGTTGAACGTTTCGGCTGCCTCCCGAGAAGACAGTCGGCCGCAGAAAGTCGGGATTGCCGCTGGTCGCCAGATTGTAAGCTGGGTCGGCCAAGGCATTGGTACCCGTGAGAGTCGAGAATACGCTCAGTGCACCGGCTACTGTGTAGTTCGGGTGGTTCAATGCGTTGTACATCTCAACCCGAAGCTGCAAGTAGGCATTCTCGGTGAAATGCGTGTTCTTGAAGACTGCGAGATTCCAGATGCCGAAGCCCGGGGAGTAGTAGCTGTTACGACCCACCGTTGATCTGGAACCCACCTGGGTCGAGACATATCGCGCACTGGGATCGATGGCAACGTAACCCACGATGTTGCTGTGGCTGCACCCGGCCCAATCTCCCGTAAGCGGGTCGATGGACACAACGGAGATGGCCCCGCCGGCCCCTGCGTTGCAGAGCGCATTCACATCTGTGCCGGTGTTACCGATGCCTTGGGGATTGAAGATAGCTCGATCGCCAGCGAAATCGGCATTCGCGTTTGCATCGTATGGCGACAGAATGGTCACTGGCTGGCCGGTCTGGGCAATGTAGGCACCGTTCAGTTCGTAGCCGTTGAGCAGGACTCTCATCCAACCCGTTCCGTTTGCGACCTTAGGCAGCGCGTAGGTCCAGGCAATCGCCAGTTTCTGCCGAACATCCAGCGCGGAATTCCCCCGCTCGGTCCTGAGGTCGAATGCTTCCTGGGGCCGGCGTGGGTTGAGGAACGAGCTGAATAACTCAGCGGTTGAGTCATCGATCGTGTGCGAATAGGTGTAGTTGGCCCGCAGGGTGAGGCCATGGCTCAGACTTTGCACGAAGGAAAGCGCTCCCCCATGGTAGGTACTGGAACCGATCGGCTGATGTTCGGTGACATTGCCGAAGAATCCGTACTGTTCAAGAGGAAAAGGGTCGTATGCGTCAAAGGTTGCTAGCGTGCTTGCCGGATTGGCGACCGCGGCTGGCACCTGGGACGGGTCAAGATATGTGGGTAAAGGCGTCAGGCCTGCGTTGAACGCCCCCTTTGAGTTCAGGCGGATTTGAACGGGCAGGAACAAGCCACGAGTTCCAAGGTAGCGGGCTTCGAGCACCCCGCCCCGATAGAGTTGGCGCTGCACGCTGAGACTCCAGTTGAGTGTTTTGGGAGCCTTCTGGTCAGGGATGCGACCTTGCGTCAACGCCCTGGTCACCGAAGGGTCATTGACCAGGGTGTAGGTTGCCGGCAAACCACCGTTTGCCAGGAATGCGGTTCCGGTTGTGCACCATGAGGGCGCTGGATTGAATACGGCACAAACCAGGCCTTCGTTTTCTTCGGTCTGGTATTGCGGAGGAAGCGCCAGTTGCGGCAAGTTGCCGAACGTCGTGCCATAGGCGATTCCGAAGCCGCCGCGGACTGCCCAGGTTGAAGCGCCTGTCGGGTCCCATGCAAATCCGAACCGCGGCGCGTAGTTGTTCTTCTGTGTCGTCGGATTGTGGAAATCAATCACCCCAGGCACGCTCGAAATCGCATTCAGAGCTTGCGTCTTTGAGGAAGCAAAGTTGGTGTTGAACTCATAACGTAGACCGAGGTTGAGCGTGAAGCGAGGGGTGAGTTTCAGGTCATCCTGTGCGAACCAGTAGAAGCTGTCTTGGTTTTGGCTGAACAGGGCCGATCCCGCACCTCGTAATGTGTTGGCAGGATCTGGCGCCAAATCGTTCACCAGATCCTGCGTAGAGATGTAGTTGTACTCGCCGTGAGAACGGGAAAGGAAGAAGGTGGGTGCAATGTAATGACGATACTCCGCACCCCACTTCAGCGTGTGCCGCCCCAGTTGGAATGTCTGATTGTCGACGATCTGATATTCGTTTTGCAGGCTGCGCTGAGTATCGTTCGGACCGATGGTGAGCGTATTCAGGTCGCGCAGAATGTAAGTGTTGTAAGAGTCGTATTTCGCGGGCGTGGCGATTTCTTGCAAGAAGCGCGAGTACGATAGCCTGAAGTCGTTCACGAATCGTGGAGAGATCACCCAAGAATCCGTAAGTGCAACCTTGCGGTTGTTATTGATGCCAGGCTGATTGAACTGTGGCTGTGGAGTTACAACCGGATAGATGGTGTTCTGGTTGGTGAACAGAAAGCGAGCGCTGATCTGATGGGCTGCGAGCTTGTAGTCGGTGTTGACCTGAGCGTCGTGTTCCTTAATGAAGAAGGGGCTGAACAGGATCGTAGTGCCGGTTGGAATCGAGGTTCCATTCACCGTAATCGAACCATTCGCCACCGATGCCGTCGGCAAGACGCCAAGCAACTTTGACACTTCCGCGTTGGCTGCCATGGACAGCAGCGACTGTAGACCAGCCGAGGTAGGGGCCGTCACCGTAGCGCTATTGCCGTCCTGCCTGAAATTAGAGAACTCATAAGCACCAAAGATGAACCAGCGGTTTTTTTGAATGGGTCCGCCCAGGGTGCCGCCAAGGCGAGTCTGGTCGAGACGGGGAATATGATCAAGGTCGCCACTCGCTAAGGCCGCCTTAGTCAAATTGTCCAAAGCATTCAGGTTGCGATTCTGTATGTAGGTCTCAGCGGACCCGTGCCAGCTATTCGTCCCCGACTTGGTCACGATGTTGAACTGGCCCGCAGCCGCGTTCGCATATTCCGCGCTGAATTGGTTCGTCACCAGGTTGAAACCGGAAACCGCGTCTTGGATTACGTTGCTGTTGTTTCCGGTCACGCCCGTGTTGTTGTCATCTACACCGTCCACGGTGAATGAGTTCATGTCGGGGCGTTGTCCGCCAACCGAGCCCCCGACACCGGTGATCCCGCCCTGCGACGCGGTAGTGTTGGGTGCAAAGATTGAGAGTTGAAGGGGGCTGTTGTTGCCGGTGGGAATATCGAGTACTTCCTGAGTCGAGTACTCATTGGTGATGGTGGAAGTGGTGGTTTGCACCTCGGTTACACCAGCATTCACTTCTACGGATTCGTTCGGTGCACCAACCGAAAGGGTTATATTGCGATCGGCGACGCTGTTTGCAGATACCAATACATCGGTGGTTACGCTCTGCCGGAAGCCCGCGCTCTCGACCTTGACCGTATACGGCCCCGGAAGTAACGTCGGGAATTCGTATCCTCCGCTTCCGCTGCTGAGGGTGTGTTCCTCAACACCGGTCTGTTGGTTCGTGGCAGTGATCTTCGCACTGGTGACGGCCGCGCCATTTTGATCGCTAACCTGTCCCCGGAGCGTCCCCGAGATTCGCTGCGCGCTCGCACTGGACGAGACTATCGTCAGAAACACTACGAGGCTGGTGGCGGCTGGTACAAAGCCTGAAAGCTTCAGAACACACGGCACCCTTTTTGCAAGAGATCTCATTCCATCCTCCTGGTGGTTGAAGGCGCAACCGGCACGAACGCGCCAACCAAGGAAAAGCACGCGTTCGTCCCACCTGGCTTTGGCTTCCATTTTTGGGATGGGTCGCGGCTCACCAAGGACGTAATGCCGAGTTCGTTGGACGAGTAGCAGGATTTGTTACCCACGGCAACCAGCAAGGATGTTCACCACGGATACGCGATCTACATCATTTGGAAGATTCCTTGAACGTTAGCTATGAAAACGTGGAATGTTGCTCGGCAGCTTGACCCGCACCTTCGAGGTCAACGCAGCAAGTACAACATAGGGATGAGTGCACTTTAAATAGGGATTAATCGTGGATGACGGATTGGTATGATCTCAGAACGAAAGCCTCAGAGGGGGGACTCTTTATGACCGAGAGCGCGGTATTTCCAAACGGGCTTTTGGTGATGAAGGGCTCTCCTGGTGAACATTCCCTGCCGGCCAGTGAACAACCATTTTCCCTGAAGGATTGGCGGCCGTGGGCCGCAAGCTTCGGCTTCTTCTGGTCCCTCTATCTTTGTGGCGCAATCACCATGCTTTCGTTCGAGCACGTGGGGGGAAGCAAGTTCATGGTGGAAGAGATTTTGATTCTGCCGATCATTCAAGACACGGTTTTTGCAGTCCTCGCCCCCCTAGTCTTTATCATTGCGACGCGCTTTCCAATCCAGCCTCAAAACCGGATCCGAAGATCGCTCCTGCATGTGGGTGGGGGCATCCTGTTCACCGTCGTTCACGTACTGTTGCGCGCTCTCTGTTATCCCGCATGGGAGGCAGAAGCAAAGAAGTACGAGTGGGCGCTTTTCAATTGGCCCGCCTTCCATTTTTCCTTTCACTGGGCTCCTCTTGAGCGCCTACTCCTGTGGAACCTGGTCGAGGATGTCTTCGCCATCTACATTCCGATCGTGGTGATCGCTCACGCGGCCTTGTATTATCGCCGCTTTCGCGAGCGCGAACTCCGTACCGCGCACCTTCAGGCCCAGCTCAGTGACGCCAAGCTGCTGGCGCTCAAGAACCAACTTCAGCCCCATTTCCTGTTTAATACCCTGCACTCCATTTCTTCGCTGATGCTCACCGATGTGCGCGCAGCCGACACCATGATCGCCCGTCTCAGCGACCTTTTGCGCATGAGTTTGAAAGACGATGGCCGTCACTTGACAACCTTAAAACGCGAGTTGGAGTTCACCCAGGCTTATGTAGACATAGAGAAGATCCGTTTTGGGCGAAGATTGACGGTGAACTTCGACATCGAACCCGAGGCCCTGGACGCCGAGGTGCCTCATCTGTTGTTGCAACCTTTGGTTGAAAACTCCATCAAGCACGGGATTTCGAAGTCGAACGCGGGAGGCGAGGTCATGGTGCGAGCGCAAGTAATCGGGGCCAAAGTCAGCCTGAACGTAACCGACCGACTCTTCGAACCCGCAGAAAGCAACCCGACCGTTCCGAAAACAGGCATCGGACTCGCGGGAGCGCGAGAACGTCTAAGGACGCTCTACGGTGAAGACCACGGCTTCGAAAGCCGCGCCATGGCTGGTGGTGTCTTCGAAGTAAATATCTTGCTACCATTTCGCACCCACGAACGTCTGATGCCCTATGGATCTCGAATGGAGGGAGTCGCAATCGTTGGGTCCTGAGCTGTCCTCACTTCCCGCTTCATTGCGTACCGTCATCGTGGATGACGAAAAACCTGCGCGTGAGAAGCTCTCGATCCTGCTTGCGCCCGAGTCCGATATCAAGGTCGTCGCCGCGTGCGAAAATGGCGCTTCTGCCATCGCGGCATTGCAGGAGACCAAACCCGATCTTCTTCTCCTTGATATAAGCCTGCCGGACATGGATGGTTTTGCAGTTTTGAAGGCTTTGCCTGCTCAGGAATTGCCGGTGGTCATCTTCACGACTGCCTATGACCACTACGCCATCCGAGCATTTGAAGCGCACGCCCTGGATTACCTTCTGAAACCGTTTGACCACCAGCGCCTGCGGGAGGCTCTCCACCGGGCCAGGCTAGCGGTTCGCACGCAAACCGAGCGCGTTCTAACCAACAAATTGCTCACGATTTTACAGGGCACTCGTGCGGGTTCCGCGGACCGCCGCTTTCTCGTCAGATCCGGCGGGCGTGTGGTTTTCCTTGCCTACGACGAAGTAGAGTGGGTCGAAGCCGCGGCCAATTACGTTCGGTTACACGCTGGCAAGGCTTGTCACACGCTGCGCGGGAGCATTGGCACGATCGCCCTAAAGCTCCCAGACAATCAATTCGTCCGAATTCATCGCTCGACCATCGTGAATGTGAAAACCATCAAGGAATTGCAACCTTGCAACAGCGGGGAGTTCATCGTGGTACTGCAAAGCGGCAAGGAACTCTCGTGCAGCCGGGGTTATGCTGCCGAGCTGCGGCGCCTTATTGAAAACACTCCTGTGCTCTAGGGAGATTGTTCTGCGGACTTTCACGCGCCAACTGCCAGACCGACCTGCCGTGTTCGAAGCCGCGCACTACCAGATGACGGTGCTCCATATTCCGCAGCACGCTCATGACTGAAGCCATCGGACATTTGTGATTCACAAGCAGGTCGGGATCCAGTTTGTTCACGGCGGCGCAAACATCGCTCACAGAATACGGATGGAGCGCGTATTCGAGCACAGAATGGCAAGCTTCGCTCAATCCTCGCTTGTACTTGCGGGATTCCGGACGCGCGAATTTCAGAACCTCAGGGCTCGCGACCTGCGGGCCATAGATCAATGACAATCCATAGAGGGTTGACTTGATCGCTGCAATCTGGCTCTCCAGGTCCTTCAACTCTGCCGTCAATGCTTCTAGTTTCTGCCGGACGGTGCCTCCCGGGAACTCTAGGAGATTGGGCGCTCCAATCTGAGCTAAGTACTCGGCGATACTCACCATGCCCACGACTCACCTCACAATCGCAAGTATAAGGAGTTATTAGATGAATTCATGGCATGAGGGATGAGCACAGCCTGGCCTGCAATTGGAGCTCTCCTCCTGGTGACGAATGCACGCCGCCCCAAGGAGGATCCCCCGAGAAGAGCGAGCCGGCCGTCCAAGTCCCCGAGAGCACAATTCGTCCCTATTCACGCAGTGTCTGCACCAGTAGGTCGCCCGCCCACTCACCCGGCATGACACAATTTCTTCTATGCCCCGAAAGGATCCCGAGCTCTCACAGACGGTTCCCGACATAGTTCGGGATCTTGTGCGGCGAGCAGAATCGAAACTAGCGGAACTCGAAGCCAGAAAGCAGTACCTTCGTCGCCGCGTGCAAGCGCTTCGGTTCCTGGCGAGCCACAATGCAGAAACCCAGCCCGCGGAGCGGCAGGAAAATACGGCTCCCCCTCTCGCCACCTCGGATTGCGATTTCAAGCGGAGCCCCAGAGACCGCGAGTCCGGGAAACTCACCACCAGGTTGCGGCGGGCCTGCCGCATCGCGCTGATGGAGAGCGACGTACCCCAAACTTCTCAGGAAATCTATGCCCGAATCTCGAAACGCGGATCGCTTCTGTTTCAGGGTTCTATGGATCCTTTGCACGTAATCTCTCGAGAACTGGAATTGATGGCGAAAGAATCCGAGATCATTTGCCGGGTCCTCGATGGAGAGAAACACTGGCACCGGCCCTCTGTAAAATAGCCACCCCAAGTAGCTTCCCTGGTTTATCTCGATTGCCGCGATTGGCTTTTCCTCATCCCTGTCCTAAACTTTCAACCGTGTCTGGAGGGCAATGTGAGAACGATGAAAGGACCGGCGATTTTCCTCGCCCAGTTTGCCGGGGATGCTTCGCCATTCAACAATCTGAACGAGATTTCCCGTTGGGCTGTGTCTCTTGGCTACAAAGGGGTGCAGATTCCCACTTGGGATACCCGCTTATTTGACCTAAGCAAAGCCGCCGAGAGCCGTGGATATTGCGACGAAATCCAAGGAATGCTGAAGTCGAATGGAGCCGAGGTAACGGAACTCTCTACCCATCTGCAGGGGCAGTTGGTTGCCGTCCATCCGGCTTACGATGAGGCGTTCGATGGCTTTGCGCCACCATCTGTTCGGGGAAATCCTTCTGCTCGCCAGAAATGGGGGGCAGAGCAACTCCGCCTCGCGGCCCGTGCTTCGGCGAATTTCGGATTGAAAGCCCATGTCACGTTTTCGGGCGCCTTCGCATGGCCCTACATTTATCCCTGGCCACAGCGTCCGCCAGGGCTGATTGAGACTGCATTCGACGAGTTGGCCAAGCGCTGGAAGCCGATTCTCGACGTGTATGAAGAAGCCGGCATTGATCTCTGCTTTGAGTTGCATCCCGGCGAGGATCTCCATGATGGCATCAGTTTTGAGATGTTCCTCGAGCGGGTTGGCGGACATAAGAGATGCAACATCCTATTTGACCCGAGCCACTTCGTTCTCCAGCAACTCGATTACTTGGAATTTATCGACCTCTACCATGACCGGATCAAGATGTTTCACGTGAAAGACGCCGAGTTTCGCCCGAGCGGACGCCAGGGAGTTTACGGCGGATATCAGTCCTGGATTGCTCGGGCCGGCCGATTCCGCTCGCTCGGCGATGGCCAGGTTGATTTCCGTGGCATCTTTTCCAAACTTGCCCAGTACGACTTTGAAGGGTGGGCGGTGCTTGAGTGGGAATGTTGCCTGAAAAATAGCGAACAGGGCGCGAGGGAAGGTGCGCCCTTCATCGCCCAGCACATTATTCAGACAGCCGAGCGCGCCTTTGATGATTTTGCAAAGTCTGGTGCTGACCTCGAGGCGAACCGTAGAATGTTGGGCTTAAGTCGAAAGGAAAGCACTCATGGCAATTGAGGGCAGCAGTCAAGGACAGAGCGGGCGCTTACGGCTGGGGATGGTTGGTGGCGGACCCGGTGCTTTTATCGGCGCCGTTCACCGCATCGCGGCACGGCTCGACGACCGATATGAGCTGCTGGCAGCGGCTCTGAGTTCGGATCGCGAGAAAAGCCTCGCAGGCGCAAAAGAGCTGAATATCCCGCGGGCCTATGGCAGCTTTCAGGAAATGGTCTCTGCCGAATCGAAATTGCCCGACGGCATCGAAGTGGTTTCAATCGTCACCCCGAACCACATGCACCATGCTCCCGCCAAGGCGTTCCTTGAAGCCGGCATCGATGTCATCTGCGATAAACCCCTAACCACGTCGCTCGAGGATGCTTTAGACCTGGCCATGACCGTAAAGCGCACGGGACTCGTATTTGGCCTGACGCACAACTACACCGGACATCCACTGGTACGACAAGCACGCGAAATGGTGGCGGCCGGAGAACTCGGTCCGATCCGGCTGGTTCAAGTCGAATACGTGCAGGACTGGCTTTCCACTCCGCTTGAGAAAACCGGACAAAAGCAAGCTGCGTGGCGTACCGACCCTGCGCGCAGCGGGCCGGGCGGGTCGCTCGGCGACATCGGCACACACGCTTACAATCTGGCGTGCTTTGTGACGGGATTGACTTGCGAGAAGGTCGCCGCCGATGTGAGTACCTTTGTTCCCGGGCGACGCCTGGACGACAATGTTCACATGATGCTTCGGTTCTCGGGTGGGGCAAAAGGCAGCCTGTGGGCAACTCAGGTTGCGCCGGGAAACGAAAACAACCTACGGCTTAGGGTTTATGGAGAAAAGGCGGGGATGGAGTGGCAGCAGGAGAATCCCAACGAACTCAGCTTTACACCGCTGGGGCAACCGAAACAGACGATCCGGCGTGGCAGCGCTGGCACGGGACGGGCGGCAGCCCATGCGACTCGTATTCCCAGCGGACATCCGGAAGGATATCTGGAGGCATTCGCGCAGCTGTATGCCGATTTGGCAGAGCAAATCGTTTCGCGTCGCGAAAAACGTGCCCCCAATCCGTTGTCATTGTTGGTGCCAAGTGTCGAAGATGGGGTGGAGGGCGTGAGATTCATCCAAGCAGCGCTCGAATCATCCCGCAATGCCTCAGCCTGGACTCCGATTTCGCGGTGATGGTCGAAAAAATCGGCACTACGGAATTGTGAAATCGCGCTACTCCCGTTATCATTTCGCGAGATGGAAGCCCACGTTGTCACCCATCCGGAAGGGCAGTCCCGTTCGTCCACTTCCCAACTCAGCCGGCGTGAACTGATTCGAGCTGCGCTCTTTGCTAGCGTCGCGCCGATCTTAGGCCCAACCTTCTCGGTCGCGCAGGCCGTTTCCTCTGGACTGACCGCGGCGGCGCGGGGGGAGGACGGATCAGAGTTCCTAAGCAACCCCAACTGGAAACCCGCCTTTTTGAACGAGCACCAGAACCTGACCCTGATCACTCTGAGCGATGTGATCATCCCTGCGACCGAAACTCCGGGGGCGAAGGAAGCTCTCGTCAACCGCTACCTCGACCTTCTTCTCTCGGTCCAGCCAGCAGAGTTCCAGCGCCGTTTCACCGATGCTTTGGCCTTCCTTGATGGCGAAAGCCAGAAAGAATTTGGAGGCGACTTCCTTAAGCTCACTCCCGAGAACCAAGTGTGGGTATTGAATCAATGGGCATATGCACGTGAAAACAGCCGCTGGACCGAACGCCACAGCAGACATGGCGAACCCCAAGAGGCAGGTCAGCAAAATTTCGAACTGCTCAAGACGCTGATCGCAACCGGGTATTACGAATCGGAGATTGGCCAAAAGGAACTCGGCTGGGACGGCGAGATGACCCACGGCCCTTATCTCGGATGTCAGCACCCTGCAGCAACTCATAGCTAAGCGATGCCAAACGACGCCTTGCAACCAACCTACGATGTGATTGTTGTCGGCTCCGGTGCTACCGGCGGCTGGGCGGCAAAACGGCTTTCCGAAGCAGGCTTGAAGGTCGCTCTCCTGGAAGCTGGACGGGCGGTTACGCCCCGGGAATTCACCGAGCACATGCCGGTGTTTCAGCTGAAGTATCGGGGCAGAGATCCTGAGATCGCAAAGACCCGCCCCATCCAGCAGCAGTGCTATGCCTGCATGGAATACAACTACGAATGGTTCGTCAACGACTTGGAGAATCCTTACAGCACGCCTCAAGACCGTCCGTTCACCTGGCAGAGGCTTCGTGTGCTCGGTGGGAGGTCACTTGTCTGGGGACGCCATAGCTATCGCTTGAGCGACGTGGATTTCAAAGCTGCGAGCCGGGACGGCTACGACGTCGACTGGCCCATTTCCTACGCGGATCTGGCGCCTTATTACGACATCGTGGAACGGTACGTGGGGATCAGCGGAGCTGCCGAGAAAAACGAGATGCTTCCCGATGGGCAGTTCCTGCCGCCCATGAAAATGAGTTGCGGAGAGGTGCGCCTGCGGGAAAGCATGCAAAAGAAGTTTGGACGCACGATGACCATGGGGCGGGTAGCCATTTTGACGCAGCCCCACAACGGCCGCGCGCCGTGCCACTACTGCGGGCCTTGTGAGCGCGGCTGCATGACGTTTTCCTATTTCAGCAGCCCGTTCACCACCGTGAAGGACGCTCTCAAAACCGGCAACTGTACTTTGATCACAGATGCGATCGTCAGTCATATCGACATGGACACCGCGAGCAACAAGGCGAGCGGCGTCACTTTTGTGACTCGCACAACCAAAGAAAGCAAGCAAGTTCGCGCCCGGGCCGTGGTTGTGTGTGCACAGGCGCTAGAGTCGACGCGCATCTTGCTGAATTCTTCGACCCGCGAATATCCCAAGGGGCTGGGGAATTCAAGCGGACTCCTGGGGCACTATCTGATGGACCATGTGGTGGGTGGGGGGGCGAGCGGAACGTTCGAGGATTTGAAGGCCGAGCCCACGGCAAATCCTCCACATCGTCCTACCGGAGTTTACGCGGTGCGCTTCCGCAACACTCCAGCGACAGGCAAGCACCCGCACTTCATCCGGGGCTACGGCTATCAGGGAGCCTCGATGCCTTCCTTCAATTTGGAGGCACCCGGAATTGGGGCTGCGTACAAGAAAGCGGTGAAGCAAGGCACGTACGGCGTTTCGCTCGGCGCCTTTGGAGAGTCGCTCGCACGATTCGATAATTTCTGCGAAATCGATCCCAGCCTCAAGGACGCATGGGGCATCCCCGCGCTGCGCATCAGCATGGCACACGGAAAAAACGAAGCCGACATGATGCAGGATGCGGCAGTCAGCGCAGCGGAAATGCTCGAGGCGGCCGGGGCAAGAAACATCCGAATCACCACCGGAACGGAAATGCCCGGCATGGCGATCCATGAGGTCGGAACCGCACGAATGGGCACGGACAGTAAGAAATCCGTCCTGACTCCCTTTTGCCAGTCGCACGACGTTTCGAACGTGGTCGTGGCGGATGGGTCGTGTTTCGTTTCCTCGGCGTGCCAGAATCCAACGCTTACCATGATGGCGCTTGCGGTTCGCGCCTGCGATCATCTGGCGGAGCGATTTCGTCGCAATGAAGTCTAGAAAAAAACACCAGGCGGAATTCTATGAGACATGAGTTCACACGTCGTCAGTTTGTCGAGATGGGAGCCGTTGCCGGATTGAGTCTGACGGCTTCAAGAGGGCTTTTTGCCGCAAGCAAAAAGTCCGTACTGGTTTTTACCAAGTCTTCAGGGTTTGAACACGACGTCGTAAAACTCCGAGACGGCAAACCCAGCATCATGGAGGATGCGGTCTCTCAATTGGGGCAAAAGCACGGCTTTCAGGTCACTGCGACCAAAGATGGCAGGATTTTCGATTCCCCAGACTTTCGCGAACACGCCGCGGTCATCTTCTTCACCACCGGCGATTTGACGACTGCAGGAACCGACAAGAATCCGCCCATGTCGGCAGCAGGAAAACAAAAGCTGCTCGATTCCATTCATGGCGGAATGGGGTTTGTTGGCATTCACGCGGCGAGCGACACCTTTCACACCCAGCCCGATCCCCAAGATCGCTCCAACCGCTACATCGCTCATGGGGAACAATCCGATCCCTACTTGCGGATGTTAGGGGGAGAGTTCATCACTCATGGCAGCTCTCCGCGACTGCAGGATACAAATCTGGTTGTGAACGATCCAGGATTTCCAGGTCTTGAAGGTGTGTCCTCTCCCGTCAAATTCAACGACGAATGGTATTCACTCAAGGATTTCAGGACCGATATGCACGTAATCCTGACTCTCGACACAAAAGGAATGAGCGGTAAGCCTTATGAGCGCCCTCCCTACCCTATGACGTGGACGAGGATGGAAGGCAGGGGGCGTGTCTTCTTTACGGCAATCGGTGATCGTCCTGAAAACTGGTTGAGTCCGTTCTTTCTGAACCTTCTCGGCGGCGGAATCCGATGGGTGATTGGAGATGCCAAGGCATCCGTCCAACAGAATCTCCAGCAGGCTGCACCCGGATACGCGGAAATCCCGCCCAAAGGCTAAGGAACGATCAGGAGCTTTACCGTTCGTCACGGGTCTAAGCCGTCCTGAGCTTTCTTCAACAAGGCAGCCCTCGCGCCTAAGAACGTATCGCCCGAATCACCGGTCTTCCGGAATGATTAGGAGTTGTTCAATAAGCGCAGCTCTTTGCATACTTGGTTTATAAAACGCTTTTCTAGTTTCAGCGATCCCCACTTCTGCTATCAAAGTCGAAGCCCGTGTTGAAAACATGGGCCTTTTCACATCCTTCTCCATCACAAAATTATCAGCCCTAGCACGATTGTGGTACTTACCTTGCTCTTGATTAGCAGCAAGCGCCTTGCGTAGCTTTCACCCCCCTGTCCGCGCAAGGTGTGCCGTCTCCCGGACTAGAAGATTTGGGCATTTAGCCGGTACTTGGTCGTCCTGACAGCTGAGGGACCTTCGCATCCGGCCTTAGGGGAAGTGCCAAGCCCGTCCTCCCTCACTCGGGCCTTCCCAGCCTCAAGTCTCGATTCCGGCCACAACGACGACGGTGTCCGCACGCCATGAAACGAGGTCGATCATGAAGTTCGTCTCCAAGTATCTGTGGATCATCTGCGTCTTTGCCGGTCTTTTCACTTTGGCCGGAAGCTTGAAGGCAACTTTGCCGCAACCGGTAATCGGAACCTGGAATTCCACCAATTCGCTGACGCAAGCGCGGGCGAATGCCGCCAGCGTCCTGCTGCCCGACGGACGAATCTTGATAGCAGGTGGAGAAAGCGGTGGCGGCCCCTTGCAATCAGCCGAGATCTTCGGGACGAACGGCATCGTGTCGTCTGCGACCTCGATGAATGTAGCCCGCAGCCATCACTTTGCCGTTGCGCTCAGTGACGGCCGCGTGCTCGTTGGAGGTGGGACAACGGCAGGCGGGGGCACTACAAATTCGGCCGAGATTTATGACCCAATGAGTGACACCTGGGCATCGGCAGCGGCAATGACCAGCGCGCGTGCTAATGCAACCGCCGTGCTGCTTCAGGATGGCCGTGTACTCGTCGCTGGTGGCGACAACGCCGGCGCCCCCAACAATTCGATTGAAATTTTCGATTCCTCGTCTGGCACCTTCAGCTTTGCCGGAACCATGTCCGATTCGCGCACTCAGCAGGCCATGGCCGTGCTGCAAGATGGCCGCGTCCTGATCGTTGGCGGTACCGACGGCACCAATCCTCTGTCTTCATCCGATATTTACGATCCGTCGTCGGGCGACGTCAGTGCTGGACCGAATCTTGCGACCCCACGCTATGCCGCGAGTGCGACCACGCTGCTCAATGGAGATGTCGCGGTGGTTGGCGGTGCCGGTAGCGACGGGAACGGCGGAACGGCTGACATCGCTTCTATCGAAATCTTCGACTCGTCTTCCGGTGCGTTCAAATCTGCGGGTGCGAGCCTGGCCACCGCTCGGGAAGGACATCAGGCGTTTCTGCTTCCGAATAACAACGGCGTCCTCGTCGTAGGTGGAAGCTCCGGCGGGACGGCCCAGGCGTCTTCGGAACTCCTGATGCCACAAGTTTCGACCAGCAACGGCGCATGGTCCTACGCGGTTTCCGCAACT
>Ga0068856_100000833_pt1 | contig 33226 bp, 24 predicted proteins | sample KBSCornC62_FD_66595 | JGI IMG/M metagenome (GOLD analysis project Ga0068856, IMG submission 66595) | Corn rhizosphere microbial communities from Kellogg Biological Station, Michigan, USA - KBS Corn C6-2 | ecosystem: Host-associated > Plants > Roots > Rhizosphere > Soil ...
CAAGCGGACCACCTCGGCGACGTGGCGTCGGAGGAAGTCGCTGCGCAATTGGCGATCTCGACGATGCGAGAGGCCGCTGTTGTCGGAGCGTCTGCGGAGCGCCATTCCATTTTCCGCGATGAGGACCGGCCGGCCATATTCCTCCGCATACCGGCGGGCGAAAAAGTGCAGCCCCTCCGGCAACATACGCCAGTCCCACCATTTGCTCGTCATTCCGTCCATCAGCCAGGCCCGCAAGCTGCGCGTGGGAAACTCGAGATCGGCAAATGACGGAGGCCGGAACATGTGCCCCGCAAAGGGATCGTAATAATCGATCGCCACGTAGTCGAAGACCTTGTCCCGCCTGGACTCCGAGAGTTCGCGCAAGACGTAGGTAAACGCCTCCTCCGTGAACCACATCGGCGAAATGAAATCCACGATGCGGTGGAACAACCGGCCGAGCCAGACGAAGATGCCGGCGCGAAAAGGCAGCCCCGAGCGCCGGATCGCCCTGTTCAACGACGCCACTCCGACGCGAAAGACGGGCCCCACCTTGGTACGCCCCCGCTCGCGCATCGAAAGCACGTCCAGAATCAATTGCTCGGACCAGTAAAGGTCGCTGCAGAATGTGTTCACCGTGACCATCGGACTCGTCCATCCGTTTGCCTCGTAGATGTCGTGGATCGCGTTATAGGCACGGATGTGCGAGGCCAGCAGCCGGTTGAGCGCCTCGATGCCCGCCGTCGGCCCGCGCTTTCGCCCCGGGAAGCTGGCTGCCAAATAGGTATTTTGCACGAGCACGTTCGGCTCGTTGATCGTGATCCACCAGTGGATCGGCTCGCAGCCATGCGCCTCGACCAGCCGGCGGTTGATATGGGCAACCGTCGTCGCGACATATCTGGCGAAGCGCCCCACCGTCACGTCGTCGTTCCATGCATCCACGCCCAGCCATGCGGGATGGGTAAAGTGCTGGAGCGTGACGACCGGCTCGAGTCCTGCCTGGCGGCATGCCGCGATGCGGTCCGCATAGGCGTCGAGAGCCTCCGTGTCGAATGGAGGATCTTCGCGCACGGATTCGTGGGATAGTGAAGGCTGCACGCGCGCCCATTCGATGCCCAGGCGGAAGGCCGTGCAGCCCATTCCCTTTGCCAGCTCGAAATCGCCCCTGTAGCGCTCCCAGAACTCCGCCGCCCTCCCAGTGCGCTGCACCCGGCCCAATCGCTCCACGGCAGACCAGTTGTTCTGGGGTTGTCCCTCCCCATTGTAGCCACCCTCGCTCTGATAGCCGGAGGTCGAGACACCCCAGAGAAATCGATCGGTCATGGCTGGATGGATGGGAGTCGAACGGCGCGATTCCCATGCAGCGTGTGCACATCTTGGGATCGACCGCCATGTAAGGGGCATTCGTTACGGACCGGGCAACCGGACGGGAATTCGAGCATCATGCGCCCTTATTCCTCGACTGCGGCACGCATCTTTTTCTCCTCCTTGCGCGAGATGCGGCGCGGCTCTTCCTGGAGCTCGTGGAGGACAGTATCTGCGATCACTCGGGCGGCATCCGGGCGACCGAGGCGCCGGGCATTGGCTGCCATGTATGCCAGTCGCTCGCGGTCTGTCAGCAGACCTCCGAGCTTGTGGGCCAGCACGGTGACTTCCGCGCACTTGATGGCGGCGCCGTTCTCGAGGAGCATATCGGCATTTCGCTCCTCCTGCCCCCCGATCGGATCGAGGATCACCATCGGCAGCCCGCTGGCAAGCGCCTCGGCTGTGGTGAGGCCGCCCGGCTTGGTGAGAATAAGGGTCGCCACCCCCATGAGTTCCCGCATTTCGCTCGTATAGCCCATCACGCGGAACCGGGGATCGCCATTGGTGATCTCCTCGACCTTGGCGCGAAGATCGTCGTTCTTGCCGCAAAGCACGATCGCCTGGTATGGCACTTCGAGCCTCTGTAATCGCTTGACGACCGCCGCGGCCGGGCTGAGCCCAAGCGTGCCGCCAGATACGATCAGGATCGGGACATCACCGGCCAGGCCGTGTCGGGCCAGCACCGCGGCACGGTCCACCGGAAGCTCGAACGACGGATCGACAGGAATCCCCGAGACGGTGATCCGGTCCCCAGGCAAGCCGAGGGCCTCCATGTGAATTTTATCCTCCTCCTGCGCGACAAAGTAGTGGTGGAACGCGCGCGCCAGCCACATTGCGTGGAAGTGGTAATCCGTCACGACGATCGAGAGCTTCGTATCCAGTGCCTTGCGGCGGATCAGATGCGCAATGACGCCCGCGGGCATGAAGTGCGTGCACACGATGTGGTCTGGCTCGAAGTCGCGGATGAGATTCACCAGCGGCAGGGCCTGCGGGATATCGAGCAGCAGCCGCACCCTGTCAGTGGCCCAGGGATCGTCGCTGGTTTCATACCACCACCCGAGGAACTGCGGAGTGATCTCCGAGAGCCTCTTGTAGAGCGTCGAGTAAAACTGCTTGTGCAGGAGATTGGTGTGGTCGAGCGAATCGTCGCAGAAAACTTCACTGACTGCGGGATGGGCACGGAAAGCGCGCTCGAGAGCATCGGCTGCCTTCAGATGGCCGGAGCCGACCGAGGCGGAGAGAATCATGACCCGTTTTTTCTTCATCGGGGAATCAAGGCAGCATGACCTCGAACGGATTGTGATGCGAGCCGGAAAACGGTGCGCATCCTTATCGAGCAGCCTTCATCAGAATGGGCACCGGCGATCCGGCCGGTGATTGCGAGGGTTTTAGCGCGGCTGCCGGGACATCCCGGCGCGCGAGCGATTGCAATTCCCCCACAGACCATGGCTCGGCTCGGGAGGCGGTTTGCTCACGAATCTCATGGACGAAGCCCGCAGGGATGGGCGGCGAATGATTCCCCCACTGACTGCGAACGTACGTAAGGATAGCGGCGATTTCGTCGTCCCGCAGGATATTCCACGGAGGCATTGCCCCATTGAAGGTCGTGCCTTCCACCTGAATTGGCCCCTGAAGGCCCCGCAGAATGATCCCCGCGAGGTGGCTGTCCCCGTGCCAATCGCGACCCTCCACCCATTCGCTACCAGCCAGTGGTGGATAAACATGCGGGATACCGCCACCACTGGCCTGATGGCAGAGGGCGCAATTTTGCATAAAGAGGCGCTTGCCGAGTTCCGCCTCGCTCATCGGCGCGGCCGGGCCGGCATCGCCAACTGTGGATGGAGTGAACACGTCGGAGCGGAAGCCGCCGCTGTACCATGCGAGATACAGTCCGCCCCAGAAGATGAGAACCATGGCCAGCGTGACGAACCATAGCGGAATGGACTCCCGCCCCTCCTTGGGCTCGTAGTGCTCCCTGAGGATCGAGCCATGAACCCTGGCGAGATCGATCTCCGAGCCTTCTGACTCGATCGCATCCGGATGCGGTGCAGCCGGTGGCTGCGGGGAGATCGGCTCTCGAGGTTGCTCGGAGTCGCTCATGGCGATTTTCCTCCAGCCTCGGGAAGCGGGTAATTGCGTTTCAGCGAAAGCAGATATGCGACCAAGTCCTTCGCTTCCTCCGTCGGGACCACCTCGTAGCCGGCAGGTGGAGCATCAGGTCCACGAATGATCAATGCGTCCGGACTCCCCTGCCCCCGGATCGGCTGCACGCGGAAAAGGAAACGAAATGCGGGCATGATCGAGCCCGGCGTGACGATGTCCGGCTCATAGAGGTGCTCGTAGTTCCAGGCCGTGCTCGGCTGCCGCACGCCGATATTCGAGAGATCCGGCCCGGATCGCATGGTTCCCAGAAATGGAGGACGCTCCCAGATGTAATCGCGAGCCACCGTCTGGCGCGGTCCCCATCCCTTCTCGATATCGGTGGAGAGCCAGGCGGGGCGCACCTGCTGGCTGTGACAATAGATGCAACCATTGGCCGCGTACACATTATGCCCAGCCAGAGCAGCGGGTGAAAGCGGCGCAGGCTGCTCTCCGTTCTTCGCAGTGTGCACCGGCTGGAGGTGGCCCAGTTTCAGATAAGGATATGCGACGAGCCCCAGCCACGATGTCGAGAAGACGATGAGGATGCCGATGAAGAGAAGCGGAAGCCGATTCATACCGCGGGAGTCGAGACCTCGGGTGAAGCAGGATTGGCGAGAAGAGTCGGGCCTTCCCGGCGCTCTCCATGGCGAAGCAGCATGCGAATGAACAAGACGGCAAAAACCAGATGGGCCGCCATGAGCAGGATGCCGGCGAATGTCCTCACCACTCGAAATGGCGCCACGATCTGGACGGATGTGATGAATGAAACCTCCGGGTCGTTGAGCTCCAGCCCCTGGAGGAATCCACCAAGCGTCAGCGCCGCGAACATGAGCGCGATACCCGAAGCCGAGAGCCAGAAGTGCCAGCGGATCATCCTCGCGGAGGGCCACTCCCAGCCGACGAGGCGCGGGACGATGTAATACATCGCGCCAAACATCGTCATCGTGAAGAATCCATAGAGGCCGAGATGGGCGTGGCCGATCGTGTAATCGGTGAAATGCGTAATCGCATTGAGCGAGGGAATCGCCATGAGCGAGCCCTGGAAACTCACGGCCGTATAGGTCATCGCGCCCAGCACCGTGAACCGCAAAGTCGGACTCCATTTCAGGTAATCGAAATGCCCGCGCATGGTCATGTGGTGGTTGATCGCGACAGTGATGACCGGAATGAACATCATCACGCTCGCCACGACGCTTGCGCTGATCATCCATGCGGGGAATGGCCCTCCGATGAGGTGGTGCATGCCATTCCAGCTGTAAAACAAGGCCAGCGACCAAAAGCCGAGCATCGAGAGGTAGTAGCTATGCACCGGCCGCCCGAGGACCTTCGGGATCATGTAGTATGCACTGGCGAGCCCGATCGGTGTGAACCAGAGCCCCAGCACGTTGTGCCCGTACCACCAGTTCACCGCACCCACGACGGAGCCCTGCACGGGATGCCAGATGAGGAGCACGTTGGCCGTGGCGTAGAGCCATGGGAACCAGAGGAACGCCGCGAGCAGATACCACTGGGAGACATACACATGCCCCGGCTGCCGGAAGCGGAACATAATGACGCCCCAAACACCGATGAGCGCATAAGCGATGAACAGGACGGGCGTCGCCCAACCGGGAAACTCCAGCCATTCGATCGATCGGCTTTGGCCGGCGAGAATCCCGATCGTTCCTGCAGCCACCCCCATATTCCAGATGATGCCGGCCGCGATGAGCAGCCCGCGATGGCGAAGCGCGACCCGGCACAGCCGGCCCATGAGCCAGATGCCCACTCCGATTCCGACTGAGGATGCCCAGCCGTAAATCACGGTGTTCAGATGCGCAGGGCGCACGCGGCCAAAGGTCAGCCAATCCGCCGAGTCGAGGAAATGCGGCATGCTCATCTTGACCGCCGAGAGCAGCCCCAGGAGAGAGCCCAGCAGCAGCCATGCGATGCCGGAGACGAAGAAGAGCAATACCGGCGCGCGCAGCGATCGGTCGATCTCGGCCCGCTCGGCACAGGCGATCGCATCCGTCCTCGGAGCGGGATTGAGAGAATCCAGCAGACTGCTCATGCGTGTCCTCCGGCTCCATCCCTGGCCGCGCGGCTGGCAGCGTCGGGGAAGCAATCGGAGTCCTCCCTCATCGTCTCGTCGGCATCGAATATCACGCTCGAAGCCCCATCCAGGCCCTCGAATTGCCCGTCTCGCGCCGCCCATGCGAAGGCCGCCAGCGCGCTGCCGCTCAAGAGCACCAGCCCGGCGATCAATAGAAGGATTCCGGCATCCATCACCTGCCTCCTCCCGGGAAGATCGCCAGCATCAGCACGGAGAGCGCCGCAAAGACCAGCAACATTCCCAGCGCGACGAAGAAGAAAGACCAGATCGCCGACGGGCGGATGGGAACAGGCTCAGGCATTGCAGCACATAGGATGCATCAATCCGGCTCAGGCTCAATCGTCTTTGCAAATTCCATCTCGGCAGCTTTCGTCGAAACCGCCGACAGAAAGTCTCCTCCTCCCGCGCTTGCATTTGCCCATGTGGTCGCGATCATCGGCATGCATGCATCGTCTCTCGGTCGCAGGCTGGCCATCGGAAGCCGCGCTCGTTCGCGCGGTAGGCAGTGTGCTCACCTCGCGGATCGAGCCATCGATCGATCCGGCGAATACGGACCATGTGTGGTTCACAATCGATGCGGGTCTGAGCGTCCCGATCGAAATCTCGATCAATACCTTCTCCCGTCGCAACCGCGATGCGGAGTTTGATCCTCGCGTGAGGCTGGCGCAGCTCCCGGAAACCTGGATCGAGCTGCCTGCGATCGGCGTGGCCGTGATGCCGAGCTTCGCCTATGCGAATTTTGAAGCGCGGCACCATGTCGCCTACGAGCTGCGGGAAAGGGCCGAGCTCGAGTATCTCCTGCTCGGGGCGGCCCGGGCATGCGCCCGGATCGAGGTGATCGGGAAGCCGTATCACCGGCGGCCAATGGTGGGGATTCACCAGATTCACTCGCGCCGGGCGAGTTGCGCCGTGCCGGAGAACTATATCGGCCATGATGGCGCGCTGCGGTTCTACTTCCCGGACCACGAGGCGCGCTGGATGTTCTTCAAATTCTGCGGCCAGCCGTGAATCGCATTTCGCCCTTCAAGCAACGGCTCCCTTGCGCCGGTCTGTTTCTCTGCGCGGCAGCAGGTGTGCTGGCAGGGCGATGGATTCCACTGCCGGGATGGGTATTCGCAGTCGGCGCGGTCGCAGCCGTGGCTGCCGCTTGGAGATGGAGCATTGCTGTCTTTCTCGGAGCGTCCCTCATTTTTGCCGCAGCCGAGACATGGCAATTCCGTGAATCCCCTGCCGTGCGGCTCGCGACGCACCTGAGCGAGTCGTGGCAGACGTGCGAGGGAGAGATCGAGGTGCTGGAGGCCCCGCATATTTCTCCCACCTTCCCGCAGAGGTGCAGATTCACAGCCCAGCTCGCGACGCTTCGCCTTGCCGGTGTGGAATCGCATCCCGATTGCCGCGTGATGATCACGTGGAATGGCATGCCTCCTGCCTATGGGAGCCGCTATCTCGTCCGCGCCGCGATCCGGAATTGCCCGCCCGCGCGCAACCCCGGCGCATTCGACTATACAGCCTGGCTGGCCAATGCGGGCGTTCGATCCGAGATGGATATCCTGAGGACGGGCGACACGCACCTACTCGCAACCGGCGGCAATCCGATCGTGCATGCCGCGATCGCCGCGTGCCGGTGGATCGAAAAGACCGTCTCCATCGGGATCGATGGCACTCCGGAAGCATCTCTCATCCGCGCGATGACGGTCGGCGACACCTCGGATGCTCCCGATTCGATCAAGGACTCCTTCCGGGAGACAGGCACATTCCATCTCTTTTCCGTAAGCGGCCTGCATGTCGGCATCGTCGCCATCATCCTCTGGGCAGTACTCGGAGCGTGCGGCCTGTCCCCTCGCCGGTCCGTCCTCGTTATCATTCCTGCCCTCTTCTTCTATGCGCTCGTTACGGGCCTGAGCGCGCCGAGCATTCGTGCAGCCGCGATGCTGTCCGTCATCGCCGCAGGGCTACTGCTCGACCGGCCGCCGTCGCCGTTGAACAGTGTCGGCGCGGCCGGCGTCGTCATTCTGGCGCTGGATCCCAGCCAGATCTTCAACTCGGGATTCCAGCTTTCCTTCGGCGCAGTCGCGATGATTCTGCTGTTCGCATTGCCGATCCAGAAGCGCCTCGGTGTTGTCTGTCAGTCCGACCCTTTTCTCCCCGCCCGCCTGGTTCCCCCAGCCTTGCGCTTCTGGCAGAAGCTGGCGGGCGGCGGCATCGCTCTCATCGCCGTCTCCCTGGCCGCGTGGATCGCTTCCCTCCCGCTCATTGTCTTCTATTTCCATCTGGTTTCGCTCTCCTCCATCGCGGCCAATTTCATCGCGGTGCCGCTCTCGGGCTTTCTCATCGAGCTCGCCACGGTCTCATTGGTCGCGGGTGTCTTTTCGCCATGGCTGGCAGGCATCTTCAACCAGGCCAATTTCCTGCTGGCGCGGATTCTCCTCCTGATCGTCCAGGGCTTTGCCTCGATACCCGGATCCGCGATCTATGTCGGACCGCCGCAAGCTCCCGGCACAGTCGCCAAGGTCGTCGTTTTCGATGCCGGGCGCGGCGGATCGGCCGTGATCTTCGCAGGCGGCCAGAGCTGGCTTGTCGATACCGGCCCCGAATTCTTTGCCGATACGACAACGCTCCCGTTCCTCCGCGCCGCGGGCGTAAACCAGCTCTCGGCTCTGGTTCTCACGCATGGAGACACCAGCCACATTGGCGGATTCGACGCGATTGACCAGGCGCTCCATCCGAAGCTCATCCTCGACTCGGGACTCAAGGACCACTCGACCGATCATTCGCGCATCCTCTCGGCGCTCCGACAGGTGCGGGCGCCGCTTACACTCGCGACGGCTGGCGCGGCGTTCCCGTTGGGCCCGGCAGCCCGGCTCACGGTGCTCTATCCGCCGCCGGATGTGCAGGGTGCCTGCGCGGACGACAAAGCTCTCGTCTTGCGGCTCGATGCTGGCAAGTTTTCCGCACTCTTCATGTCGGATGCCGGCCTGCCCACCGAGCAATGGCTCCTCGCGCATGCTCGCGCGGCGCTCCCGTGCGACGTGGTCGCCATGGGCCGGCACTCGTCGGGCTTCTCCGGCGATCCCGAGTTCCTGCGCGCCGTTTCGCCGCGTGTGGTGGTCGCTTCGGCAGCCTCGTTCCCGAAGACCGAGCAGATCCCTTCGGATTGGGCTGGAACAGTGCGCGCAATGGGCATCGATCTCGTGCGCCAGGATGAGAGCGGCGCGGCAACAGTGACGGTCACCGCCGACTCCTTTACGGTCACTCCGTTCCTTTCCTCCGCCGGCTCTTCACGTACCTTCCCAGATGACTCCCATCCTCTCCGTTGAAAATCTGAGCATCCACCGCGGGTCTGCGTACCTGGTGCGAGACATCGGCTGGTCCGTCCGACGAGGCGAGCATTGGGTTATCCTGGGGGCCAATGGCTCCGGCAAGACCTCTCTGCTCCGTGCGGTGGGCGGCTATCTCACCCCCAGCGAGGGAGAGGTCCATCTGCTCGGGGAAACCTTTGGCGAGGCCGATTGGAGGGAATTGCGCACGCGGCTCGGCTTCGTAAGCGCCAGCATTGCCAATCTCCTGCACGACGAAGATACCGCACTGGAAATCGTTGCCGGAGGGAAGCAGGCCATGATGGGGTACTGGGGAAAGATTTCCAAAGCCGAACGTGCCGCGGCAAGCCGCCTCCTCGCATCCGTCAATGGCTCTGCTCTCGCGGAAAAACCCTGGCAAATTCTTTCCCAAGGAGAGCGTCAGCGCGTCCTGATCGCCCGCGCGCTGATGTCGAAGCCGCGCGTGCTCCTCCTGGACGAACCCTGCGCCGGACTCGATCCCGTGGCACGGGAGCGGTTCCTGGCATTTCTCCAGGATTTCGGCTCACGCCCGACCGCCCCGCCCATGGTCCTCGTTACCCACCACGTGGAAGAAATTCTCCCGATCTTCACGCACGCCCTCGTCCTGCGCGAAGGCCGCGCCCTCGCCTCGGGCGAAATCCGCCGGGTCATCACGGAGGACATCCTCCGGGAGGCCTTCGACGGACCGATCAAGCTCTCGATCCGCGAGGGCCGATACCGGCTGAAGATCTGAGACCGGGAGAACGGGTGGATCGTCCACAGATTGCGCAGATTTTCGCAGAGGGACTCTGAGATTTTCCGCGGTTCGTTAGTGGACGCCCGCAGGGAATCTCTGCGGCTTGGCGAGTCAGAAGGAGAAGTGTGCAGGTCGGTGTTGGGACTCGCGCAGGGACGCAGGGGGCGCAGAGGTTCTTTGAAATCTTTCCCTGAAGGGAAAAAGGAGTTTGGCACCTCGGAATACGGACTTGTGACCAAGGGACGCAACTGGTAAGAACACCCCCGGTTTGAGAAGACAGTTCCAGCCTTTCGTTCAGCCCCGTCTTCGTGTTCAAAGGCGGCAGTGTCTCGCTTTTGCTTTAAGAATTGTGGAGATAGCCGAAAAGGTACGTCTATTCAAGATTCGGATTCCTCCCCTAGATGTTGTTTAATCAAAAAGTAATAACCCCTTCCTTACCATGTTTGAATCATTCGATTTCGCTCCCCGATACATCATCTTCCGCTCCTTACTCAATCAGGTTAAGTCAAACTCAGGTCTCGGCTTTCACAATTGCGATCAAGGCCACCCAGCCTACATGATTCGATCTGAAGAAAGTCCTGGCGATTATAATTTCGGAGATTCTCCTGAACGCAATTCGATGTATCAGATGCTAAAAGAGTTATCTGAGTCCCTCAAAGACTGCGATGACTTTCGCCCCGAAGATTTCATCCATTCATGGAATGACTTTTGCAGAATCGCTAGGCACGCCTATGAAACACACAAGAATACATAGACCAAGCGAAACACAATACTAAATCTCATTGGACATGAGCGAAACACAGGCGCAACGCCGTAATCGCATAAAGCGTGAATTAATTATTCGCCGAGGTGGCAAATGTAAAGCCTGTGGATATGACAAATCCCATTCCGCACTTTGCTTCCATCACATTGAGCCTCAACAGAAGGGATTCAATATCAGCGGAATAAGATTGACCAGCATATCGCGAACATTGCTTGAAGCAGAAGCCGATAAATGCGACGTGTACTGTTTGAATTGCCATTCCGAGCTACACGACAAAGAGGGCTGGGTGCATGAGGACGGAAAAATTACTCCAAAATTGCCATCCTAATAGCTGTACTTAGTCGACCTCACAACCGACCCTTACTCCCCCAACTCTACTCGAAGGGGCGCACCTTTTTCTCTTCCTGTCGAATTTCGAGGCAATGGCATCATAAGAACTTTAAGCGTAGCACAAATATAAGTAGCTAATTCGCGCATGCAAAAAGTCAGCTTCACAATAAAAATTATCGGCCAACCCCCTCCAGATCTGGATATTGCCTCTATTCGGAGGCGGAAGTCCAAACTTTGGAGCATACCCCGAGATCCTGAGACATTCTCTCTCTCCGAGAATACAGATTTAGACGGTTGGGGATTTTCAGATGACCTTTTGAACCGTATAATTTCAAAAGACACCAGCACAAATGTGACGTTTTGCATTTTGAACGTCCCCCTAGAGGATAACTATTACTCAAGACGCATCGATACAAACGTTGTTTGCTTAACTTTTTTTGAAATCGCAGAGATTTTACGACATCACAACATCCCTCAAGTAAATGCAATTTACAGAATGCTTTATAGCTTCACGTTAATTTATAGACGTCGCCAAGAATCGATCCCGCCTACCCACACCCTTTATCATTACGCACATCATGAAGCCAGGGGGTGCATTTTTGACATGAATGGAATTAAATCGGAAATTATTCATTCTTGCCATGAACCGAAACTCTGCAACGAGTGTCAAACTGATTCAATAAGAGATCGAGTTTCGAATGAGTTCCTAAAGACATTTCAAACTGAGATAAAAACCATCCGGAAGACACTCTTCTTTAGAGCGGCCGATTTTATCAAGGCCCACCCTGTGCTGGCCTTGCTAATCTCCTCTATATTTGCAATCCTGCTTGGGACAACTGGATCTTTAATTGCGTCGCTTATTTACGAACGGATAAAATGAACCGAGAACAGTGAACTCATGGAAGGTCGACATGAGATCCGTCAGAGAAGACATTTCTGACGTATTGTCTCGGATTTTTCATTCAGGCACCCCAAGCTAGAAAAGCAAAAAAGGGGGTAGATCTTCGGACACTTAAGTCGCACACCTGAGAGTTCAACCTCGACAATTTCACATATTGTCCCGATGAGCAGCGAAAACATACTGGGTTTTCATAGTCGTTCAATTTCGATTATTAGACCCGAGGGAGCGCCCCATTCCTTTCGGTATAGGGGTTTTTCAACAAGCGAAGAGATACTTGCAAAGACGCCTGAAACTAAACCAGAAGGGAACGCGCATCATCAGTATGTAATATTTTTCAAAACCCAAGTTGAAAGTGAAGCGGAAGTTCAAAAAAAATGGTCAGAATTTCTAGTATTGAAATATGCAATCGATGCGATTTGGCAGTTTGTATTTGGAACACCTTATGGCACCGACGTTCGGAACAGCACGACAGCTCCGCAGATATCAGGCTGGTTTACCAACCGAAATGCCGTTCTGCCTAAATTACCAAGGGCGGCAATCGACATAAGTATAGAAACCCAAACCACCTCTGTTTTTCAAGTCAAGGATTGGCCACTTCCAAGGCTTCTTCATGCCGTTGACAGCTACTTAGCATCGACTCAAACTTTAAAGTTTTTAATGGAGCTTCACGCAACCGCATTAAGCATGCAGAATGAAAATATCCGTTTTACATTATTAGGCAAACTCGCCGATCTTTGCGAAACATTACTTCCTGGATCAACACGTCTCGAGAAAATCGCCATGCTGGATCCATTTTTCAAACGTAGGCTGGTATTTGATGCAGAGATTTTTAGACTGGCAAATACGCGCTTTGAAACGCGACATGCCGCGGAGAAAGGCAATAAGGAATTGCACCCAGGAATGAGCGAAGGTGAAAAAGAAGACTTCCAATCCGATGTCGACACTCTGGTAAGAGCGTTAGTTTTTCAGCACTTCGGAATTCAGCCAGTTTTTCATGAGGGATGGAGATTTCCAGCAAACTGCGCCGTAAGGTGGTCGGGAAAGATTGGAAAAGAAAGGTCCCGACAAAGAGATGAAAGGAATGCCACCCGAGACGCTGCAGCTCCTCCTGGCGATATGGTGAGCTGACGAATTGAATCAATCGACAGAAACCAAGCCGCTTCCCCATTCCGGGCGGACGGCTTTTTTGTTTCCAGCCCCTCCACCTAAGATCACCGAAACTCTTCCTCTCCCCTCCTGAGTTCCTGAGTTCCAGATTCGCCCCTTCTTAACCGCCCTCGGAAGCTCTTCCCCTTTTCCGGATTCCACATTCCCCCGGCATTCCCTCACCCTTCAGCTCTTCCGAATTTCGATCGCCTCGCAGGACTCGCGCCAGCCGGGGAAGTTCCATTCGTTGGGGAACCCCTTGCACTGGTGCGGCTTCACGACCTGGATCGTGCAGTCGATCCCGTCGAGGAAGATGCATTCGCCGTTGGGCTTGTCGATGAGCGCCAGCCCGTCCCGCTGCGGGCGGAGCCGGGTGTAGCGCTGGATGAAATCGTGCTCGGGAAGGCCGAGAAAAGCCGAGATTGCAGTGATGTCCGCATCGTTCAGGCGCACGAAGCCGGGCCAGCGGCAGCAGTTGCCGCATCGCTGGCATTCATACCAGACCGTTGCAGACCCGGAGCCCGCTCTGCTAGAACCCCCGCCATGCGACTTCTCATCACCGGTGGCTGCGGGTTCATTGGCAGCAATTTTGTGCGCTTCATTCTGGAACATTATCAGCCGGAATTCGTCACCAACGTGGACGCACTCACGTACGCGGGCAATCCTGAAAATCTCGCCGGCATCGCCGAACAGTATGCCGATCGATACGAATTCCACCGGGCCGACATTGCCGATCGCCAGGCCATGGATGAGATCATGTCCCGACACAAGTACTTCGCGGTCATTAACTTCGCCGCAGAGTCGCATGTCGACCGCAGCATCGATTCGCCGGAGAATTTCATCCATACCAACGTCACCGGCACCGAGATCCTGCTCGCCCTTGCCCGCAAGCATGGCGTGAAGCGCTTCGTCCAGATTTCCACCGACGAAGTCTATGGCTCGCTCGGGCCCGAGGGCCGTTTCACCGAGACATCGCCTATCGATCCCAGCTCACCCTACTCTGCCAGCAAGGCAGCCGCAGACCTGCTCGCCCTCGCCTCGTTCAAAACATATGGCCAGGAGGTCGTCGTCACCCGATGCTCGAACAACTATGGGCCGTATCAGTTCCCCGAGAAGCTCATCCCCCTCATGATCACCCGCGCGCTACGCGATCAGCCGCTGCCGGTCTATGGCGATGGCTTGAATGTCCGCGACTGGATCCATGTGGACGACCATTGCCGTGCTGTGACCGCCGCCCTGCTCGATGGGCGTCCAGGCGAGGTGTACAATGTCGGAGCCGACTCCGAGATGCGAAACATCGACGTCGTCGAGCTGATCCTCGAGACCTTGGGCAAGCCGCGCTCGCTCATCAACTACGTCACCGATCGGCTCGGCCATGATCGCCGATATGCGATCGATTCCTCGAAGATCCGCACCGAGCTGGATTGGAAGCCGATCCACGAGGGCCAATCCGGCATCGCGGAGACCATTCAATGGTACCTCGACCACTCCGCATGGTGGGAACCGCTCCTCAACCGCTAAGAGACTGTCTGAAAACTCCGGAAGGCCGCGTTGAAAAATGAAAAGAAGAAGAAAATCCAAAGGGGATGAAGTGTTTTCACCCCATGAGGGCGAAAGCAGAGAGGGCCGTCTGGCGGCGTTGCGTCTCGCTCACAGCCCCATAGGGGATGCTCGCTCGACGCGCAAGATAGGGGAGGGTCCCTGTCTTCCCTCCAACGGCCAACCCTCCCTGCTTTCGCGCGACCTCCCGCACCTTTCAAAAAGTCTCTAATATGAAGATTGCCATTCTGGGATCCCGCGGCCGCCTCGGCGCCGCGCTCCTCCGCGCATGGGGCGCCGAGGGAGTCACTGTTCCATCCATCCGCGAGGTACGGGGCTTCGCCCGTCCGGCCTTCGATCTGCTCGATCCGGCCAGCATCGATCGCTGCCTCGACGAGACCGAGCATTTCGACTGGGTGGTCAATTGCGCGGCAAATACGAATGTCGATGCCTGCGAGCGACAGACTGAGGAGGCGCGCCTTGCCAATACGGTCGCCGTCCGCCGCATCGCGGAGCGTTGTGCGAAGACCGGCGCGCGGCTGATCCACGTCAGCACGGACTACGTCTTCGACGGTCGCCAGCGCGAGCCGTACGCGGAGGACGCGAATCCCAGCCCGCTCAGCGTATACGGTCAGACGAAGGCCGATGGCGAAGTGGCCGCACTGTCCGCGCTTCCCTCCACTCTGGTGGCCCGAGTCTCCTGGGTCTTCGGCCCCGATAAGCCGAGCTTCGTCGATATGCTGCTCAGTCGGGCGCTCGCACAGTCTTCAGTCGCCGCGGTAGCCGATAAGTGGTCCACGCCCACCTATACCGAGGACCTCGCCTCGTGGCTCGGCACGCTCATCGCGGCGGATGCGCCCGGCGGCATCTACCATCTGTGTAATTCCGGCGAGTGCACATGGCGTGAATACGGAGCTCACGCGATCGAGTGCGCCCGGGAGCTCGGATTGCCCGTCAAGGCCAGCGACGTCGCCCCGCTCTCGCTCTCCGATATGGAGGCATTCGTCGCGGAGCGGCCGGTCTATACCGTCCTTTCCACCGAGCATTTCCAGGAAGTCGCCCAGGTGACACCACGCCCCTGGCAGGATGCCGTGCGCGACTACATTGCGACTTATCCTCCCTGCTGACTCGAAAATTCGTCTCCGCCGCGCCACGTAGGCAATCTGCAGCGCAGGAAAATCTACGGAACCCGACGGCGCGGCTTCCCTACCGCAGAAAACGAACCCGGCAATGCCGGGTGTCCCCGGCGCGAGCTATTCTTTTGGATGGTAGGGCGCGTCCGGCAGCTGCCGGACCGCCGTAGATTCCTATTTTCATTCGGCGCGGAGCCCCGCCTGCGGGGCATGGCTATCTAGCCTAGCTTCCTATTTTCATCTCGCGCGGAACTCCGCAGGCGGTGCATGCGAATCCAACTCGAAAATTCAAAAAGTCGGCGGCCAAGGGATTGTCCTCCGGACCTGCCAAGTGACTGATGGAGAGGACGTGCGCTTCGCGCAGGGCAGTGACGGCCCTACCTTGAGGCGAATCGTGCTGCCGCACGCCGCGTCATCGACGTCCGATCGAGGGAGTGTCGCATGAACCATTGCTCTCTTCACGGGAGGAGGGCATTCTCTGGCGCATGCCCGCGTTTCTCAACCACTGGCTGACGTGGTCGTTGCTATCGGCATTCTTCGCCGGGCTCACTGCCGTGCTCGCGAAGGTCGGCGTCGAGCACGTGGACTCCAATCTCGCGACGGCCATTCGCACCACAGTGATCCTGCTCTTCACATGGGCGCTGGCCACTGCGGTCGGCTCGCTGGGCAGCCTCCCTCACCTCTCCCGGCGCACATGGATCTTTCTCGCGCTCTCCGGCCTCGCGACGGGACTGTCGTGGGTCTGCTATTTCCGCGCGCTTCAGCTCGGGCGCGCTTCGCAAGTCGCCCCGATTGATAAGCTCAGCGTCATTTTTGCCATCGTGCTGGCGGCGGTCTTCCTCGCGGAGCCGGTCCACTGGCGCCAGTGGCTGGGAGGAGCCCTCATCCTCGTGGGAGCCGTGCTGCTCGCACGCCAATGAATATCGGTAGAAAATTGACAATTCTGTCATTCCATCGGATGGACCGGGTTCACGTCACACGACTAAGAATCCACGATGAGTTTTCGCGCTCCGACTTCAACGTCGGAGAAAACCTTCGGCGTCGCTCGCTAGCCACCAATCAGCTTTCACCCGCTTTTCGACAATAAGCCTCGCCATGATTAACGACACCGCCACGCTTTCCACTCCCAAGGCAGACCCGGCCGAGGAGATTCTCAGCAAGGTTCCCGAAGTCACTCTTGTCTTCTGGATCATCAAGATCCTGGCTACGACGCTCGGAGAGACCGGCGGCGACGCCGTATCGATGTCGATGAACCTTGGCTACCTCGTGAGCACGGCGATCTTTGCCGTCGTGTTCATCGTGGCTGTGGCCGTGCAGATCACCGCGAAGAAGTTCCATCCCGTGATCTACTGGCTCACAATCGTGGCGACCACCACAGTCGGCACGACTCTGGCGGATTACGCGGATCGGTCGCTTGGGATCGGCTATGCGGGCGGATCGACTCTCCTGCTCACCCTGCTCCTGCTCTCGCTTCTCGCGTGGCGCTTGACCCTTGGGACTGTGGCCGTGAATTCCGTCAGCACGCCCAAAGCAGAGATGTTTTACTGGGTGACCATCATGTTTTCCCAGACGCTCGGCACCGCGCTGGGCGACTGGATGTCGGATGACGCCGGTCTCGGCTATGCCGGCAGCGCCGGGGTATTCGGCGGAGCGCTGGCGCTCCTTGCTGCCCTGTTTTTCGCTACGAACATTTCCCGCACAGCACTCTTCTGGGCCGCATTCATCCTCACTCGTCCGCTCGGCGCTGTGGTCGGCGATTTCCTCGACAAGCCCCTGGCGCAAGGCGGCCTGGCTTTGAGCCGTTACTGGGCGTCCGGACTACTCATTGCGCTGATGCTCTTCTTCATCTTCGCATTCCGGCACAAGCCTGCGAGGCGAGCGCACTGAGGCCGTGGGGCGGGCTTCGCGCCGATCCGGTCGCGTGATTACGAGCCGATCCTAGCGAGGTAAAGGCGAGCGTTCTGTTCTTCTCGAGAGTCTGATATGATTCCCGATTACGAATGAGTTTCCACCTGTCTCAATATGAATGGGACCCGCGCCGCGGCATCCGCGAGGTCGCGGCGGTCGGCATCGTCCTGTTCGTCATTTACCGGCTGATTCGTAGCTGGCTCGGGAAGCGTCGATAGTTGGGGCTCCATCGCGAGTGCTCACATTTCCCACCCAGCCAGGCTCGCAGCAGGGCGCCGCTCCATGTGACCGTTTGTAGCCGCATTCGATTTGCTCGCTAGCTACAGCAACTTAGAGCCCATTTTAGACAATTATCGCAAAGATTCGCTTTGCGGAATTTCATATCCTCTGCGTGCGATGAGATTCGGCCCCCCGGCATCCTCTTTGAAAAGCTTCACAGCATTCGCCCGTTCTGGGCCCGAGACGGGATTCCCGACCCAACCCTAGCCCAAATACCAAATGCGTGTTTTCATCACTGGCGGAGCGGGTTTCATCGGATCGCATCTCGCAGAGTATCATCTGGGCAAGGGCGATCAGGTGGTCGTTCTCGATGATTTGAGCACGGGTAGTGAGGAGAACGTGTCTCCATTTCTCGCGAACCCCCATTTTCGTTTTGAGAAAGGCGACATTCTCACCTGGGGGGGAATGGAAAAGGAGATTCTAAGTGCGGAGCGGATCTATCACATGGCAGCCGTGGTTGGCATGTTTCGTGTGCTGCAGCAGCCGGTAGCCGTGAGCCGCGTCAATGTGTGTGGAACAGAAAGGCTTTTGGAATATGTCGCCGCGGCCAGGCACAAGCCTCAGCTCGTCATTGCCTCGAGTTCCTCGGTATACGGATATTCGGATTCCATCGATCTGAAAGAAGATCGCAATCTCGTCTTTTCTCCGGAGCTAAGCGGCGTCGGTGGCTATGCACTGAGCAAATTCACCAATGAATTTCAGGCCGCCTCCTATCGTAAGGTTCACGGCATTTCGGTCTGCATGCCTCGCCTTTTCAATGCGGTCGGCCCGCGCCAATGTGGCAGCTATGGATTTGTGCTTCCCCGATTCATCAAGCAGGCGGTTTCCGGCGAACCGCTCACCGTTTTCGGCGATGGCACTCAAACCAGATCCTTCTGCGACGTCCGCGACACCATAGTCGCGCTCGATAGCCTGGCCGGTAGTCCGGCCGCGTATGGCGAAGCCATCAATGTGGGCAGCCCGGAAGAGATCGCTATTCTCGATCTCGCAAACTTGGTGATCGCCCGTGCCAACAGCAAATCCCGCATCGCGTTTATCCCATTCGATGAGGGCTATGGCGTGCATTTCCGCCACATCATGCAACGCCATCCATCTCTCGAAAAACTAAGAACTCTTACTGGATTCGAGCATTCCTGGAATCTCACCCAAACCATCGACGACCTCCTGAAAAGAGCACGCACGTAAACCGCGATCACATGAAAATCTCCCTCTCCAAAGCACTCCTTCTTCTTTGCGTCCTCGACCTTGCGGCTGTGCCGCTTCGTGCCGGGACAATGCTCGCGCAGGAACACAAGCCCTTCTCGGAAGCCGAGACTGAGAGCACTTTCAAGCATTGGACGGTCGTCCCGATGTATAGCTACAGCTTCTTCAATAAGGGCCGGCAGGCCTGGCAGGAAGAGGATGTCCAGATGTTCTATAGCATCAATCGCCAGCTCACGATCGGAGGCGAGATCGATATTATGGAACGCCCTCCATCCGGAACGAATATCTACTATTCCGGCCTGGCCTCCTACTATCCCTGGAAATGGCTGGAGGTTCACGGGCGAATCTCCATCTGCCCCAATCCGACATTCGCCGCGAAGCAAATCTACGGTGGCGGCTTCCAGTACCAAGTGATGCCCCGGATAGGTCTTCTCTTCGATTACCTGCAGTCGAATTACATTCAAGGGCCCATCGAGCAACTTACACCCGGCGTCGCCTTCAATTTCACGGACACGACGTACCTGACCCTGCGCTACACCCGAGGCTGGGCCTATAATACCTTGGAGTACAATTATTACTCGGCCGTGCTCAATATTGGCATGCCGTATAAGGGCCGCCTCTCCCTGGCGTTTTCCTACGGTACGGACCCCGACGCCGAAGCTGGCGCAAACAGCGTCATTACACTTCTAAGCCCCGCCTACACCTACGCGATCTTCTACATGCAGCCGGTGTGGAAGGACCTGAAGCTGATTGCTGGTATTCAATACGTCTATCGACTCAATCAGTCCGGAGGGGAGCTGTATCAGCAACTCACTCCGACAGCAGGACTCTCGTGGAGGTTTTAACCGTGAATGTCATTACCCTGGCACTGTATCTCGCCGCGCTCTTCACGATCCTGAGCGCCATACTCGTCATCGTTATACTCGCTTTGCATTTCATAAAGCGACGGGAAGTTCTTCACAGAGAGGCGTTTACTGCCGAAGCGACTCCGATCGTGAAAGGCTACTTCGCCGGGAAAATCTCGCTTGAAGAAACGGTGGATTTTTTGAAGCGGGATCCTTCGGATTCCTTGGGGCTTCTCATTCGCATTTCCGAGGGAGCCACTCCGGAGGAGTCTCCGCGCCTCAAAGCGCTCCTGGCGGCATTCCCTTTCCAGCAAAAGGAGATTGCTGCATTGAAAAGTAAACGCGCTCCCGTCCGGCTGAAAAACGCCCAAATCCTGGGCTATCTACGAGATCCGGCTGCCATTCCTCATCTTCTCACCGCACTGGACGACGAAGTCCTCTCCGTGCGGCTGGCCGCCGCCCAGTCTCTCGCGCTCCTGGGAGATCCAGACACCGTATTCCCTATATTGCTCGCGCTCGATCTACCCGGAGAAGTGCCCCAGCGACGTATAGCCGAAGCCCTTTTCGCATTCGGCCAGACGGCGGCCGAGCCGATGCTGGAGGTACTGAATTCACCGGACACGCCGCATTCGCAACTCACCATTGCAGTCCGCGTATGCGGAATGTTGCAGGTCCGGCAAGCCGCACCCCGGCTCGTCATGTTACTCCAGCATGACGTCATGCCCGTGCGTCTCAACTGTGTGCGTGCATTGAGTTCCATTGGAGATCGATCGACGATTTCTGCCATCTCACAGTTGGCCGATGACCCCGACTGGGAAGTCCGAAATGCCGTGATGCGGGCGATCGGCGCAGCCCAAGCCAGCGAGTATTCCTCGCTTTTGTTGAGAGGACTCGCGGATGCAGCCTGGTGGGTGCGCTACTCGGCGGCACAAGCTCTCTACCAGCTCGGCGCCCCTGGAATCCAGGCATTGAAAGATGCCGCCTCCAATAATCTCGACCGATATGCGCGAGATATCAGCACTCAAATCCTGCAAGAGCACCAGCTGCACGACAACCATTCCCCCACACGCCCATGAATGCCGTTCACATCATTCTTTGGTTCATTCTGATCTATTATTTCGCCCTGCACGGGCTGTACCTGTTCCTCATCCTTCTCGGATCGGTGCAGATGCGCCGCTTCTACAACCAGATCACTTTTGCGGAATACCATCGGATCGCGCATTCCACACTCACGATGCCGATCTCGATCATCATCCCTTCGTACAACGAGGGCAAAATCATCGTCGAAACCGTCTCGAACGTATTGAAGCTGAACTACCCTCTTCATGAGGTGATCGTGGTCAGCGATGGCTCGACGGACGATACCATGAAGGTGCTGGCGGAGGCCTTCAACCTTCGCCGCGTCGAGAAGTATGGCCCAAAGCATCTCCAGACAAACAGGGTACTCTCAGTTCACGAATCGCTGGATATTCCCAATCTGGTCGTCGTTGAAAAAGAAAATGGCCGACGAGCAGATGCCATCAATGCAGGGGTTACCTTTTCCCAGTACCCACTGCTCTGCATCACGGACGCGGACTGCTATCTGGACAAAGATGCGCTGTTGCATCTGGCTCGGCCATTCCTTCGCGATTCGCATGTGGTGGCGACGACCGGAGTCGTGAGGCCGTCTAATGGGCTCAAAATCGAGAACGGCGAAATCGTGGATAGAGCCTTTCCGAAGACACTTCTGGGCCTGAATCAGGAAGTGGAATATGCGCGCAGCTTCCAGTGGGCTCGCACGGGCTTAAGCCGATTGAACAGCATGCTCTGTATTTCCGGCGCACTCATGATGATCAAAAAGACCACTTTCGAAGCTCTCGGCGGGTCGAGCGCAACGGCGATCACCGATGACATCGAATTCACTGTGCGCCTGCATCAGCATGCCTTCGACCATAAGCGGAAGGAAAAAGAGAAGCTCGTATTCGTGCCGGATGCGGTTTGCTACACGGAGGTCCCGGAGAAGTTTGGGCTCTATGCGTCGCAGCGCAATCGCTGGCAACGCGGGACACTGCAAGCCCTCTTCCGAGGCTGGCGGATGATTTTCAATCCTCGCTACGGCCTTACCGGGCTGTTCGGCATGCCCTTCTTCTTGATTTTCGAAGCCTTCGCAGCCCTTGTCGAATGCACGGCGTGGATCTCGATGTTCGTCCTCCTGTTTCTAGGAGACGTCAATATCTGGGAAGTCGTTGTGATGCTCTATTTCGCCTATATTTTGAATGTTTTCATTTCTCTCTCCGCCATCCTGCTATCGGAGACGACCAAGCTACGCACCGGGCGGTGGGGCGAACTCTGGAAGGAACTGCTTGCCGTCTTCCTGGATAATCTCGGCTTCCATCAGTTTCACCTCCTCGCTCGTGTCCTCGGCACAATCGAATACGTGATCTTCCGCCGGAAGGATTTGGGGGCGCATATGGATCGCATCGTTCTCAGCTGATCCCGACTATGATTCCCAAGCCCCCAGGATGTCGTTACGAAGTCGCAATCATCGGGTTGGGATATGTCGGGATTCCTTTCGCCCTGGCCTTCGCGGAAGCCGGTTGCAGAACACTCGGCTTCGATCTCAACAAAGACCGGATCCGCGCCCTGAAAGACGCGGCCTCCCCATTGATACATATTTCCGATGAAAGACTCGCCGCCGGGCTACGGCAGCATGATTTGACCTTCACCGACGATCGGGGGCTTCTGGCAGAAAGCGAAGCCATTGTCATCTGTGTGCCGACTCCGCTCCGGTCGCACCTCGATCCCGACCTGGACTACATTCTCGATGCAGGCAGAGCTATCGCCCCCTACCTCCGGTGCGGAATGCTCGTTTCTCTGGAATCGAGCACCTACCCGGGCACGACCCGGGTCGACCTTCGCCGTGTGCTGGAAGAGGGATCCCGCCTGAAAGCGGGCGCCGACTTTGCGCTCGCGTTTTCACCGGAGCGTGAGGATCCCGGCAATGAGCGAAGCCTGCTTACCGAAATGCCCAAAGTGGTCGGTGGCTTGACTGATAGCTGTCTCGAGCGGGCGCGAGAGCTCTATTCCCGGGCCGTCAAGAATGTCGTTTGCGTGAGCAGCGTCGATACCGCGGAAGCCGTGAAGCTCATGGAAAATATCTTCCGGTTCATCAACATTGGATTGGTCAACGAACTCAAGTGCGTCTACGAGCCCATGGGCATCGACATCTGGGAGGTCGTCCAGGCAGCGAGCACCAAGCCTTTCGGCTTCATGCCCTTCTATCCCGGCATCGGCGTCGGCGGCCACTGCATCCCCATCGACCCGTATTACCTCACCTGGAAAGCGCGGGAGTTTGGGCTGGAGACGCGTTTCATAGACCTCGCCGGGCAGATCAATCGCTCCATGCCCCGATATGTGGTCTCGCACCTCGTGGAAGCTCTCAATACGCATTCTCAACCGGTCCAGAATAGTTCGGTACTCGTACTGGGGGTCGCATACAAAGCCAATATCGCCGACGATCGAGAGTCTCCCTCCTACAAGGTGATGGATCTACTCCGCCAGCAGGGCGCCATTGTGGATTACTACGATCCTCTGGTCCCAGTCATAGGCTCCCACTCGGACTCGGCGTTTTGGATCGGGCAACGATCCATCGAATGGACTCCTGAGAATCTCTCGCGCTACCAGGCAGCAGTCGTTTGCACCCCGCATAAATGCGTCGATTACGCTGAACTCGCCGCGCATGTGCCGCTCGTGATCGATGCGTGCCATGTTGTGCCGAGGAATCGAGCCGCCGAAGTCATCGCAGCTTGAATCTATGCGCCATTTGGGGTGCAGTCACTGCCCGCCATTAAGAGGCTGATTCTGGCGCTGGTTTCGGGATGGCAAGGTTGCGCACCTCGCGCAATAGGTCCTCCTTACCGCATGCGTTCTTGTGAAGGACCTTCGCTACCAGACCCTCGAGTGCGAGGCGATCCTCCGACGTGAGCTCCTTCGCGGTGAGGACAACGACCGGGATGTCTCGCCATTCCGGTCGAGCGCGCAGCTCCCGCAGGAATTCGAAGCCGTCCATCTCCGGCATCATGAGGTCCAGCAACACGGCGCCGGGAATTTCCTTTGCAATGCGGTCCAGCGCGACGCGCCCGTTTTCCGCCGTACGTACCTGGAGCGATTCCTTTTCCAGCGTGCGCTGCAGCATCTCGCGAGTGGGCGGGTCGTCCTCCACGATGAGCACACTCCCTTTTTTCAAATAATTCCGCACAACCGAGACGAGCCGATCGCGCTCCACGGGCTTGGTGAGATATTCCTGAGCGCCGAGCGTGTAGCCGAACTCACGGTCATCCAGAAGAGTGGCCATGATCACGGGCACGGGATTCAATTCCGGATCGTTCTTCAACTCTCCAAGCACCGCCCAGCCATCCATGCCGGGCATCATGACGTCGAGTATGATGACGGCTGGCCGCGTGGCGCGCGCCATCTCGAGACCCGTCTTCCCATCCGAGGCCTGGTGTACGTCGTAGCCCTCCTTCGAGAGGTATCGACCAAAAACATCCCTCACCGCCGGGTCATCGTCGATGAGCAGGACCACTGGCTTCCCGGTAAGCGGCGCCTGACGAGCCGCTGCCGCTGGCGTGGCGGCCTCGCTGGCAACCTCGGCGGGCAGCCAAACCGTAAAGGTCGTGCCTTTGCCGAACTCGCTAGCGACCGAGACGTCGCCGCCCATGAGCCGGCAGAATTTCTTCGTGATCGCGAGACCGAGGCCGGTGCCACCGTATTTGCGCGTCGTCGAGACGTCGGCCTGCGAGAAAGCCTGGAAAAGCTTGCCAAGTTGCTCGGGCGTCATGCCGATGCCGCTATCGTGCACGCTGAAAACGATGCGCTCCGCCTCGTTCTCCGGCTGCTCGCGCCTCAAATTCAACGAGATCGTTCCCTTCTCCGTAAATTTCGCGGCATTGCTGAGCAGGTTGAACAATGTCTGGCGCACCTTCGTAAGATCGGCCCGCATCGTTCCGATGTCCGCGGGGCAATCGACCTCGAGCACGTTGCCGTTCTTTTCAATGAGCGGCTGAATCGTGGCGGCGATATCGTCCAGCATTGATCGGATCTCGAATACCTCGATGTAAACCGTCATTTTCCCGGCCTCGATCTTCGAGAGATCGAGCACGTCGTTGATGAGCGCAAGGAGGTGCTTGCCTGCGCCGTGGATCTTCTTGAGATCGGGAACAAACTCTTCCTGGCCGAGATCCTCGGCCTCCTCCATGAGCATCTCGCTGTAGCCGATGATCGCGTTCATGGGCGTGCGCAGTTCGTGGCTCATGTTCGCGAGGAAGGCACTCTTCGCACGATTTGCCTCCTCGGCCTGATCGCGCGCGGTGGCGAGTTCCCGAGTGCGATCGCTCACACGTTGCTCGAGATCCCGATTCATCGCCGCGAGCCGCTGCTCGCGCGTGACGATTTCGTCCGCCATCGACTGGAACGTATGCGCAAGCCCGCCAAACTCGTCCTGTCGCTTCGCAATGGCGTCGATGCTCGAACGCTGGAATTTTCCCGTCTCGATATCCCCTGCCGCCCGCTGCAGCCCGGAGATCGGCTCGGTCATCCGCTCCGCGATCTTCGTGACGACGATGAGCATCGCGATGACAGCGGCTATATTGATGAGAATCGACCGAAACGCAAAGTCCGTGACCGGGCGGAAAATCTCCGATTGCGGGACATTGAGCACGACCATCCAGCCGGTGAGCGGCGCCTGAGCCCAGAAGATGCGGCGGAGTTCCCCATGCATGCGAAGAGTCGCGGTCCCTTTCTCGCGAGAGCCGATCAGCTTGCCATCTGGCAGATCGGAAACATCCGCGCCCGCAAATCCCTTCTTCAGCATCAGCTTCTCGTCGGGATGCGTGATGATCTTTCCCGAACGGCTTACGAGGAATGTGTATTCGGATGACTTGTCGGAGCTCCGCAGATGCAGCTTGCGCACGATCTCGACGAGCCGATCGAGCGCCACGTCCGCACCTGCCGTACCGATGTAGTGGCCGTCCTTCCCGATGGCTGGCGCCGTCACGCTCACCATCGTGATGTTCGAGGCTCCATCGTCGTAGTACGGCTCCGTGACATAGACCTGCCGCGTTTTTCGCGGACCCACATACCACTCCTGCTTCTGCTCGTGGTAATCGTATCCGATGTGCCCTTCATTCGGATAGGTCGCCCGGTTTACCCAGGCGCAGGCAAGCGGCTCGTTCCACCTCATCCCTTCGAATGCGATATAGATGCCGTACACCTCGCTGGCCGGCACCGAGGCCAACTCGCTCGCCAGATAGGGAATGATGCCGGCGTCCGGGTAATCGCCAATCGCCTCCTGACGCGCGGCGATACCCTTGGGGAGCATTCCCACCTTGCGGATGAAATCGTCGAGATCGCCCGCCGCGGCGCTCACCTGCTTGATCGCCTCCGACTCGGTCTGCTGCTCGATCGCGTGAACGCTCGATTTGTAGTTCAGCCATGCCGCGCCCGCCAGCACCGCGCAAGCCGCGATACCCACGGTCCATTGCAGCTTCCGGGTAAATGTGCGGGGCACGATCTGCATCGTCGGGAGGAACTGATAAGGTGCCCTGAGGCTAATTCGCCCAAGGAAACGAGGCGAGAGGCTTTTTAAGCACACACCGCGGTCTGTCCTGACACCAAAGTGGGCAAGGCCTACTCGAAATCGAATCCGGCTCAGGCCATGGGGATGGACTCGCGCTGCAATGCCTCGGCGGCAGCCATCGTGAGGGCGGTACGCACGTCCGCCCAATCGCGGCTTTCGCTCACCCATACACGGAGCTCGAAGGTGAAAGTCCCGCCGCCAGCCTTGGCAAGATCGACCTTCGGCGCAGGCTCCTTGTCGATGTCCGGCAAATCGCGGGCGACATTCTCGAGAAGCTCGATTACGCGGGAGGGATCGACGGAAGTCGGAGTCGCCAGGGAGAGGTCGATCTGCCTCAGTCGTCCGGAGAGCGTCCAGTTCGTCACGGGGTCGGATATCAGCTTGCCATTGGGCACGATGACCTCGGAGCCGGAGGTCGTCCGGATGACAGTCGCCCGGATACCAATCCGCTCCACGGTACCCATATCTGAGCCGACCTGGATAACGTCGTTGAGCTTGATCGGTCGCTCGAACAAAACGATGAGCCCGGAAACGAAATTGTTGATTACGTTTTGCAACCCAAAGCCTACGCCTACGCTGAAAGCCCCCGCGAGAATGGTGAACTTCGTCATGTCTCCGACGAGGACGGCGGCCGCGAGATAGAAGCCAGCGAACAGGACGGCGTAGTTGAGCATCGTCGAGATTGCAAAAGGCATACCGGCCGAGAGATGCAGCCGGGGATAGACCTCCTCGTCGAGGAAGAATCGTGCGAGTCGCGATACAAGAAATGCTGCCCAGATCGTCAGGCAAAATTCGAGCAAGGTTGCGGCGCTCACCGGTCCAAACCGCAGCTGCTGAGTGAGCAGGATCCCGAGCCCGTCGGCGAGCGGCTTCGCAAGGTTCACCTGTGCCAGGGTGAACCACGCCCATCCGAGCACAGCGATCACACAAAATGCGATGGCGCATTTTCTCTCGATAAGCGGCCGATGCCTGCGCACCACGAAGGAGAATGAGAGTGGCGGGATGCTCAATGCAAAATCGACCAACCCCATTGCGATCCGCACTGCCGTGTACAGCAGGATGGCGGCATATGCGCTCCCCAGAATCGCGCGCGTGATAAAGAGCGCAAGCTGCACGTAGCCGAGAAAATTCGCGACCGCCGCAAAGAGGAATGCGCCGAGTCCGAACCGCGCTCCGATTCTCACCCAGCACCAAAGCCGTCGGTGTGTCTGCATGCGAGTGCGAGAGAGCCGCAGAAGCCAGATGGCGCAAAGGATTGCGGCAAGCGCCTCGGCGAGAAGGATGAGGCGCGGCACGACTGGCAACACGGTCATCGCCTCCTGAATGCGATCGATCAGATAGAATATCGCGAGCGCCCAGACAAGCGGCGCGAGCGAAGGCTCGATGAGCCGGCGGAGAAGAAGCATCAACGGAATCAACAGAAGACTGCCGAGCAGAGCCGAAAGCAGATGTGGCGGATCATGGAATATTGGGTGGGCCAGGGCCAGGGCAGCCAGGAAGGCCACAGCGATCGGCGCGTCAAATATCCGGGTGGATTCAGCAAGCTGCGGATCACCTTCCCTCCGCAAACGGAGCCCGCGGGCGGCCCAGGGGAAGCAGACCAGCAGCGCCGCGGTGACTGCCAGGAACAATATCCCCTCGCCCATCTGCGATTTCAGATAAGTCAGAAGTCCGCTGGTCTCCTGCTGCTCGCCAGCAACCCCGGCATTCCGAAGGCTGCCATTCGACGGCCGGAAGGCATCCCCGCTCCACAAAGGGGCGCTATCCTGCACGCCGAGTCTGTTTATTGCCGAATCTTGCGCCTTCTCGATTGCTCCGACCATCCGATCAACCACACTCGCGCTATCGGCCTCCTGACTTTGCAGGCGCAGAAGCGTCGCTGACCGATCGGAAAGAACGCGATCCTCCTGCGCAATTCGGGCGACAATGTTCCCGACTCGAGCGGACACTTCCGGCGGCACTCCGGACAGGTTCTCCTGGGTGACTGCCCAGCGTTCTTTGAGTTGCTCGAGTTTTTGCCTCTCGGCGTCATTTGCAGTCACAGCCGCATCAATCCCACCTTTCAAATCGACGAGGCGCCCCTTCAAGTCGTTCCATGCGTTGGCTTCGGATTGGAGAGCCGGCCCGGCCTCGGCCGAGCGGAGCACCTGACTCGCGGCCAGCATTCGGCCGTCTATCTCGGTGGAGAGGTCCCGCAGGCGCTCTGCAAGTTTGTCTGTCGAAGAGACTTTGTCATCCGACGCGGGCGCCTGACTGAGGACGGCAAGATCGGACTGTGCCATGGAAACGATATCCGCCGTGGGCACTGGGGTGGCGCTCGCCGCAGGTGAAGCGGATGGGGTCGGTGATTGCGCCCACCCTCGGAAGGCCATGGTAAGCGAGGCAAGGCCAAGGCAGAGCAGAAGGCGGACGGATCGACCCATAACGGGCTATCGATTCTCCGGCCTTCGCCAGATGGGTATGACCTTGGTCGGCAAGGAGCGTGGCAATTCCGCCGTACCGGCCGAATTGAGAGCGACCTTCACGCATCGCTCCTTCTTCTCGTGGAAGATCTCGTATGCGTGTGGCGCGCTTCGATTGGAACGTCCGCGGAACTCGGGCATACACCTCGCCCGAGAGTGTTCTGAGTTCCTTTTGAAGTTTTTGTAACCTGATTGCCATTTGCATTTTCTCCAGCCAACTGGGATTCTTAATTCTTCAGAACAATCGAGGTATGGTCCCAAAACGTTTCGCCTTGCTGGCGGCTGCCATTCTCGCGGCCGGCTTTTTTTTCCCTTCCTTTGCCAGAGCCGCCGGAGATCCTGCGATGCCTACCGGGCCGGGCGGCGGCCAGCCCGATGATGGCGTGCAGCCCTTCGATTCCAACCCTGCGGCCTCTGGCTCGAAGACCCGGGTGTTCATGACCTATGGAACGGATTCCGATGGAAATGCGATTCCGCTCAAAACCCTGCGGATCACGAATAATACGGCGGAGACGATCTATCCCATCCTCCGCGATCCCAACTCGAACACCCTCCAGAGCAACTCCGCAATCGGCCTGTACGATCCCTACGATCCGCCGAACAAGGAGTACCGCGCCTACATCGGCTACCAGCAAAACGGAAAATATTATTTCGGCCTGCAGAAGGGGCAGAGCATCCTCGTAAGCGTGCCGCTTGTTTTCTGGAATGGCGCCCGCATCGGTATTGGCACGGATGGGCAATATCTCACGCCGGCCGCACTCCCCAATCCGCTGCGATATGATTCCAATGCATACCGCTCCATTGCCAATGCCCAGTCCGGCCCCGATACAATTTCGAATGGCGTGGTGATGTGGTACCGGGCCAACGTCGCCCAAGCGCCCAATGACGACACCGAGGATCAGCTCGCGGAGTGGACGATCCGGGATCACACGTACCTCGTGAATCCGCAGATCACGACGAAGACCAACGGCGAGATTCCCGACAATCAACTGGTCACGCTCATCAACTACGACGTCTCGAATGTCGACAACCTCTACCTCCCTCTGGCCATGGCGGCCAATGACGTCTGGGTGATTCCCCAGAAATCCGGGACAGGGCCGACGCCGAACCGAACCGGCTGGGCCCCCGGATCGGCGCCCGATATCTTCGGATGGACCGGCGCGATCAATACGATCGACTTCCTGCAAACTCGCATTCGGGAATTCACCACCGATAACAACCAGCTCCTCGGCAACTACTTCGGCGGGAAGGGCTGGCCTCACTATAACATTCCCAATCCGACGAACGACCCGAACGCGCCGCAAAAAATCCCGTCGGGAGCCAACATTTTCGCGCAAAGCCCGATCAAGGCCGTGCCCTCCAGCTATGGCGATGGCCAATGGCAGAATGACAAATACATGCTCTCGAGCGGCGGCACGAAGCCGATCTCGGCAACCATTGGCTGGGCCGGTGGCACTCCGGACAATACGGGCAGCACCCTCCTGCATCTCAGCCTCGCCGAGCCCGACAAGCTTGCGTTCATCGAGAAGGATTACATCGTGACGGGCCGGCCGCCGATCAGCCCTCCGACAGCCAATCCCATTCAGGACGGCACCACCGTACTCTCGGTCGATCCTGTGGCCGGCACCGTCACTCTCAGCAAGCCGCTCATCGCATCGAGCGCGAATTGCGCCTTCTCCTTCAGCCGACCTGTGGATGACTATGCCTCGGACGCCATGATCAAGCTCTGGTATTCCTGGGCGCAGTATTACCTCGCGCATTGGAAGGATCAGACGCCCTCCGCCCCCACGGCGCCCACCGCGATCATCGGCTCGATCGATGCGACGACGGCTACCCTCACCTTCAACCAGCCACATCCCGAGCTGGTAGAGGGCATGGCAGTGACAGGCACAGGACTCGACGATGCTCAGACGGAGGTCGGCATTCACCAGGGAAATGCCGTAATCCTGGAAATCGCGAGCGACAAAAAGTCCGTCACCTTGAGCCAGGTGGCGACCACGACCGTCACAAATGGCACGTTCACGGTGCATCCACCACAGGCCCTGCTCTGGACGCCCTCGGCGGCAGGAGATCCGGGCTATCCCCTCATTGGAAATAACTTCCAATTCTCCAATGAGCCGGCCTGGCACGACCCGTATCAATTCTCACAAACGGTTTATCTGATCATGGCCTCCATGAATCAGATCGGTCAGCCGAACAACGACAGCATCTCCAAGTTCATGCAGGACATCGTGGGGGCTAACATGGGCTATATCTTTACCAACGCGGCGAAGAAGACGGACGATGCCCAGACGGTCATCGCCGTGATCCGCGACATGATCAAGTCGGTCCTGCGCGGTGTGAGTGATTTCACCAAATACCCGGATGTACTCGACGACCATGGCAATCACCTGAGCTGGTATCCGAATCCGGCCGAGTCGCATGGCAATCAGCCTTTCAACGTGTACAACCTCGACCCGTTCGTCTGGTTCGTGCATGTGCGCTTGGGGTTCTCGGGCTATGGCTTCTCCGTCGATGACGACACAGCCGACGTCGGCGCTGGCGGTGCCTCACAACTCCAGCTCTCCGTGACAGGCACGGGCGGTCTGAAGAATACCAACCCCTGGAGCATTCAAGCGCCATATGGCCCCTTGAAAAATATCCCCCTCCAGTACTCGGGGCCGGCGAGCGCTACGAATGGCGACACCCTTTACAATGCCATCTCGAGCGTAAGCAATACCACGCCGATCCGGATCACCACGCCCGCACAGCATCACCTCTCCAATGGCGATACGATTGTGGTCGATCAGGTCATCGGTGACACGGCGGCCAATGGCACCTTCAAGGTCGGCAATGCTACGAAAACGACGTTCGATCTCTTCGATGCTGCCACAGGCACAACACCAATCGCCCCGAATGGAACTTATGTGAGCGGCGGCCGATGGAGCTATCCGCTCCATGCCTACATCGACACGGGCGCGGATCTCACGAAGGTCTTTTACCGAGTCACCGGTGACGACGCTTTGGGCACCTTCCTGGGGACATTCATTTCCGTAAATGGAGTGGACCGAAATAAGGTAACCGGCGAGAAGTTCCGCGTCTGGCAATTGGGACAGCAGAGCACCGGGCGTCTTCTACTTGGCTCCGATCTCACCGATCTTCTTGGCAAGCCGCTGCCCGCCGGGATCTATAATTTCACATTCTTCGGGATCGCTGATACGGCCGCGGCTTCGGTACCGCCGACCTCTACACCTTTCCAGGCCAGCCCGGCGTATCTGGATCAGCTCAGGGATAAGATCAATAGCGCGAAAAAGATCGAAGACCCGGGCAAGCAGGCCAGGACCCTCCAACGTCTCCAAGCCTGGTTGAAGCTCGTCGTTCGCGGAGTCGATCCGAACTCCCCGGAAGGCCAGATCGAGCGCCAACTCGTGAATGCTCGCACCATTCCAGATCCCGTGCGGCGGGAAAAAACCGTAGACCGCCTGCTCGCCCGCCTCGAAAGGCTGAAGACCGAATAGGAAGGCCCGTCGGGCGAAACTCCGTTGGCCCGCGCGTTTATCCGCGAGTGATTCGCGTCGGCCGGATATACCGCGCCGGGATCCAGAGGAAGCCCTTGCCACCCGGGGTCGCCTCTGGTTGCGGACGCTCCCCATATTTTACCCACCTTCATGCCAAAAGGACTAACCGGCCCCAGGCACGAGTACGTGACCATCCTCTTACAATTATGACTGCTTCGAGCACAGAACCACGTGGCATTGGCGGCTGGCTGATCCTGCCGATCATAGGCCTTATTTTTACTGTCTGCCGTTTCTCCTTCACTCTGACGACTTATGCCGCGCTCTTCACGGGACCCGCATGGGCGCGACTCACTACCGAAGGCAGCCCGGTCTATCATCCACTTGTTGCACCGCTTTTGATCTTCGAAGCCTTTGCGAATCTTTTCTTCGTGTGCACTGCCATCGCTCTCCTGGTCTTCATTTTTTTGAAGCACCCTCTGGTCCCTAAAATCATTATCGGTTTCTATACCCTGAACCTCGTCTTCATCAGTCTCGACGGCGCGCTCGCTAGCTTCACCCCACTTTTCGAAAACGCCATTCCCGCGATAACAGGAGAGTTCACACGCTCCATTATCTCGGCAGCGATTTGGATTCCCTATTTCCTCAGATCGCGACGGGTCAAAAATACCTTTGTCAAAAGGGAATCCTCGCCATGCCCGACCGCGCCCCCACTTCCCAACGAGCACACTCCCTCCCCATCAGCCCAGTCAACGACGGATCCTTCCTGACCCGGCTCGAGAACCCAAAAGTCTGGGCATGGAACCGCCCAGCCCAGCCCGCAGCGGATCGCACTGCCGTATGGCCGCTCCGGTGTGACGCCCAATCGAGGGTGCTTGGCAATGTCAGGTGGAACCGTTGTCGCTAACGCGTTTCGTTCATATATGCCGCGCGTAGCGCGGGATGACCTTTAACGAAA
>Ga0068856_100000836_pt1 | contig 33208 bp, 24 predicted proteins | sample KBSCornC62_FD_66595 | JGI IMG/M metagenome (GOLD analysis project Ga0068856, IMG submission 66595) | Corn rhizosphere microbial communities from Kellogg Biological Station, Michigan, USA - KBS Corn C6-2 | ecosystem: Host-associated > Plants > Roots > Rhizosphere > Soil ...
TGCAGCGCCGCGCGGCGCGACGGGTCGTGCGGCGCGGCGGCCGCTGGCGGGTGTTTCGGCGATTTCATGACGCAGCTCCGTTGAGTGGGGACGTGCGTCGTAGGAGATTGTCGAGGGCGCGGTTTTATTCCCGCCGCCCCCTCACCCAACCCTCTCCCCCATCGGACGATGGGGGAGAGGGCTGAACTCGGCGGGTTTCGCGGAGGCAACAGTGCTCCCTCTCCCCCGACGTCGTCGGGGGAGAGGGTCGGGGTGAGGGGGCGGCGCGTCAGCCGCCGCGCGGTCCGACTGCGGCGGCTTCGTTCGAACGTGTGACAACGGTGCGTTCGAGTGTGCGACAACGGCGGGCTCCCTGTCCCCCGACATCGTCGGGGAAAGGGTCCGGGTGCGGGGGCGGCGCGTCAGGCCGCCGCGAGGTCCAGCTGCGGCGGCAGCGGACAATGCAGCGTCGCGCACACCGTGCGCAGCAGTTCCGCTTCCGTCAGCGACACCTTGCCGTCCGCCCCGATCGCTTGTGTCAGGCCGCGTACGATCATTTCCTTGCCGGCGGGCGTGAGCTGGTCGAGCTTGGGCAGCGCGCGGTCGAGCGCAAACGCCCATTCCGCCACCGGCGCGTATTCCTTGATCGCGTCCGGCATCACGTCATGCATGCCGAGCAGGTAGGCGCGCTGCGCGTCGGCCTCGTTGTCGTTGCCATAGCCCGCGACGATCGCGAACAGGTCGGCGATTTCTGCGGCGCAGGCGCCGAGTTTGAGCGAGCCGTTCGGCTTCGTCTTGGACGGATCGAGCGCATCGACCACCTGCACCGCGATCAGGCGCGCGAGGCAGTATTCCTCGAGCTGCACGCTGCCGTCGGCCTGGATCATCTGGTTGAGCACGATCAGGAACGCCTGCAGTTGCGGCCGCGGCCGGCGGCGCAGGCACGGGAACGTGAGCTGCGCCAGCGGCAGGCGCTGCAGCGGATGCAGTGCATCGACTTCGGCCGCGATCTCCTCGACGCCGGCGCGCGTGGCCGCGTCGGTCGCCTGCGCGATCAGGCGCAGCTGTTTTTCGCGCAGGGCGGGGTCGCTGTCGAGCGCGAGCGCGTAGATCACCTGCGTCGCGCGTTCGGCTATGTAGGCGAACGTGCGCAGGCGTTCGGAGATCGTGGTGCTGATCGCGCTCGCGGCGCGGTAGTCGTCGGTGCCCGGATGTGCGACCTGCTTGACCACGCTTTTCGGTGTCAGCGCCACTTCCGCGCGCGCATTCGGCAGCGTGTCGCGCGCGGCAGGCGGGTGCGCTGCCGCACGTGTGCCGGCACGCGGCACGGCGGCAGTCGGCGCGAGGCCGGCGATCGAGACGTCCGCGCCGAGGCTGTCGCCGTCGGCCGCCTCGACCGGCTGCGACCACGCCTGTGCGATGACGACGAATTCCTGCGGGTTGAACTGCGGTTCGAGCGCCTTGATGCGTTGGACCAGCGGCGGATGCGTCGCGAACAGCGCGCCGTAGCCCATGCCGTCGCCGAACAGCATGTGCGCGACTTCCTCGGTCTCGGCACTGGCGAGCTTCGAGCCCGAAGCGAGGCCGCCGATTTTTTTCAGCGCACCGGCGATGCCCAGCGTCTGGCGCGTGAACTGCACCGCCGACGCATCGGCCAGGTATTCGCGCTGGCGCGAAATGCCGGCCTTGATCAGGCGCCCGAAAAACACGCCGATGAAGCCGATCGCGAAAATGGCGAAGCCGAACGCGACGATGCCGCCGGAGTCGCGGCTGCGGCCGGTGTTCTCCATGATCTTGCGCCCGGCGATGCCGATCACCAGGATGCCGAACAGCACGCCCATCAGGCGGATGTTGAGCCGCATGTCGCCGTTGAGCACGTGGCTGAACTCGTGCGCGATCACGCCCTGCAGTTCGTCGCGCGTGAGTTTTTCCAGGCAGCCGCGCGTGACCGTGATCGCCGCATCGGCCGGCGTATAGCCTGCGGCGAACGCGTTGATCGCGGCTTCGTCTTCGAGCACGTAGATTTCCGGCACCGGTACGCCGGACGCGATCGCGATTTCTTCGATCACGTTGCGCAGGCGCTTGTAGGCGAAATTCGTGGTGTCGGGTGGAACCAGCGTGGCGCCGAACTGGCGCGCGACCGCACCGCCGCCGCCGCGCAGACTCGCGATCTTGAACATCGTCGCCAGCCCGATCACGCCGAGCACGATCAGGCTGGCGACCACGACCGTGCCCGACTGCAGGTGCGACGTGTCGTAACCGCCGTGCCGGCGGTCGTGCCCGATGGCGCCGAACGCGATCAGCAGCGCGATGTCGACCGCCGCCACGATCGCGGCGACCGCCAGGAAAAACAGCAACAGCATGCGCTTGGTGTGGCTGCGCGCGCGTTCTTGCTGGGCGAAGAAGTTCATCGGGGCGGGAGCGGGGAAGCGGGAACAGGGAATCGGAAGAACACCGGGCGCCTGGGCATCGACAACGCCGTTGCGGCTATGCGCGGCGTTCGATGCTGCCGCACCGCGTTTTCCCGTCGCCGATTCCCCAGTCCCGGCGCTATCAGCTGAAACTCACCTTCACCGCCTGGCGCGCTTCCGGCGTCTGGATTTCGAGCGGCGTAGCCGGCGTGAACGCGTACATGTTGGCGATGAACGAGTTCGGAAAGACTTCGCGCCGATTGTTGTAGTACATGACGGCGTCGTTGTATGCCTGGCGCGCGAACGCGACCTTGTTCTCGGTCGAGGTCAGCTCTTCCGACAGCTGCATCATGTTCTGGTTGGCTTTCAGGTCCGGGTAGCTTTCGGCGACCGCGAGCAGGCGGCCGAGGCCCTGCGTCAGCTGCGTCTCCGCGCCGCTCAACTGCGTCATGGCTTGTGCGTCGCCCGGATTGGCGCGCGCGGCGGCGAGGCCGTTGATGGCGGCACCGCGGGCGGCGATGACGGCCTCGAGCGTTTCGCGCTCGTGCTTCATGTAGCCCTTGGCGGTCTCGACCAGATTCGGGATCAGGTCGTAGCGTCGCTGCAACTGCACATCGATTTGCGCGAACGCGTTTTTATAGCCATTGCGCGCGGTCACCAGCCCGTTGTAAATACTGACCAGGAACAGGATGACGCCCACGACAATAGCCAGAAAAATTAGCAGGCTCATAACACACGAATCCCCATTTGGCGGTAGTATCGGACCTCGTGCGAAAGCATAGCACGGCTCCTGGATGCAGCCGTTAGCCCTATAACTAGAGACAACACTGCTCCGGTGATTCCATGGTTTTGATGCAGAGGTCGGCCCTTGTGCTGGCCGTCGTTTTCGCGGCCCTGTGCGCCACTCCCGCCGCCGCGCGTTCAACGCGCGCGCACAAGTCGTCCGTTCCGAAAGCCACCGCCGCGCCCGCGACGCACACCGTCGCGAGTTCGCTGGACGGCATCGTCGCGGACTTCAACAGCTGGCTCGACGCCGCAGCGGCGTCGGATCAGATCTCCGGCATGGCCGCGGTCATCGTCAAAGACGACAAGGTCTTGCTGCAGCGCGGCATCGGTTTTGCCGACGCCAGCGCGGGCCGCCCGATGACGCCGGACAGCGTGTTCCGTCTCGCCTCGCTCTCGAAGGCCTTCGCCAGTGCGCTGACCGCGATGCTGGTCGACGAGGGCATGCTGAGCTGGGACACGCACGTGACCGGCGTTCTGCCGACCTTCGAACTGCAGGACGCCGCCGCGAGCGGCCGCCTGACCGTGCGCGATATCCTGAGCCAGCGCGCCGGGTTGCCGCACAACACCTACGACAACCTTCTCGAGGCGGAAACGCCGTACGAGGAACTGGTCGAAAAGCTGCGCGAAGTGCCGATGGCGTGCAATGTCGGCGAATGCTACGGCTATCAGAACGTCACGTTCTCGCTGATCGGCGACATCACCTACGCGGTCAGCGGCGACTTCTTCTATCACCAGGTGGAAAAGCGCATTTTCCACCCGCTCGGCATGGACACGGCGACCTATGGCCGTACCGCGCTTGAAGCGAGCGCCGATTGGGCGCGTCCGCACACCCGCCGTACGCACGGCTGGACGCCGATCCCGATCAAGGAATCGTACTACCACGTGCCGCCCGCGGCCGGCGTCAACGCCAGCATCCGCGACATGGGCAAATGGCTGATCGCGCAGATGGGCGGCCGGCCGGACGTGCTCTCGCCGGCGCTGCTCGACGTGCTGCATTCGCCGCAGATCGAAACACCGATCGAGCGCCACTTCTCCGCCTGGCGCCAGGCACGCGTCCACGGCGCAAGCTATGCGCTCGGCTGGCGCGTGTACGACTACGCCGGCGAGACGCTCGTGTTCCATGCCGGCGCGGTGCAGGGCTATCGATCGATGATCGCGTTCCTGCCGAAATACCGGTTCGGCGCGGTCATGCTGTGGAATTGCGAATGCTCGCTGCCGAGCGGCCTGATGCCGATGCTGCTCGATCGATACCTCGGCTTGAACGAAGTCGATTGGGCCGGGATCGATCTGCCGAAACGCACGCAGCTGGTCGCCGGCGGCAGCAAGTAACGCCGGCACGGCAGGTGTCGCGTCGCTGCATCCGAGCCGGCGCGCACGCGATTCCCTGACGAACGATCCTTCCGTCCGCGGCCGTTGCACGGCCAGGGGATTCTGGCATGATGGCGCCTCGGTTCGAGGGGCCGCGCGATGCTCATCGTCGAGCATTTCTTCTTGATCGCCTGCGATCCGCGTGCCGGTCTGCCGACCTGGCCGCGACGCACGCAAGGCGCGGCGCAACTGGCCGCTGCCGCGCTGTTGCTGGATCTCGCCACGCAAGGGCGCCTCAGCCTGCGACCCGACCTGCACCTCGTCGCCGATACGCGCCTTCCGCTGACGCATCCATTGCTGATCGGCGCACTGCACGCCATTGCCTCGCACCCGGTCGCACCGCAGGCGGCACTGGAGCAGATCGCGCGCAAGCTCAACCCGCTCGTCGAGAAGGTGCTCGATGCGCTGTTCCGGCGCGACCTCCTGCACCGCAACGAAAGCCGGCGCTGGCTGCTTCTGCGCCGCGTGCGCTATCCGCTGCGCTCGGTGCAGGCGCGCAACGAAGCCGTCGCCAGTCTCAAGCACGCCGTGCACACCGACGACGTGCATGGTCTTGCGCTGCTGTTGCTGTCGGACCTGAGCGGCCTGCTTCCCAGTCTTCTGGACGCGCGCGAGCACGAAATCGCGACGCGCCGCCTGCTCGCCTTGAACGATGCCGGCGACGCGCGCGACGAGACGCACGCGATCCTGGCTCGCGTGCGCGCGGCTTTGTTGGGGTGAAAGAGCGGAGGGGATGAATCGCACGCTGCGCAGCGCGCGACCTTTTTGCAGGCTTTCGCTTCATCGTTTCCGGGTGGGCGTCCGCCGCTACCCGCACCAAAAGAAAAAGGCGCGCCGAGGCGCGCCTTTTTTCGTGATCGCCGGCAGTGCCCGCGTCAGCAGGCGCTCAGCTCAGCTTGAACTCGATGCGGCGCTTGACGCGTTCTTCGACCGCCTTGCCGTTTTCCATCTTCGGCTTGAACGACCAGCGCTGCACCGCACGCAAGGCGGCTTCGTTGAACACGCGCGGCGGATTGGCGCCGGCAACGGTGGCGGCGGTCACGGTGCCTTCCGGCGTGATCGTAAACTCGACTTCCACCCAGCCTTCGGTGTGCTTGATGTACGCCTCGCGCGGATATTCCGGCGCAGCCGACTTGACCAGCTCGGCCGGGTGCGACTCGCCGGCCGGTGCGGCGGGCGCGGGTGCCGGTGTGGGCGGCGGCGCGGCGGCCGCCGTGGCGGCCGGTGCCGTTGTCGCAGGACGCGCTGCTCCGGTGCTCGCCGGTGACGCCGCGGCGGTCGTTTCCGGTGTCGCGGCGGGAGCGGTCGGCGTGGCGGTGCCTGCGGCCGGCTGCGCAGCGCGCTGCGCGGCGGCGGTGGCCGCGGCTTCCTTCTGTTTCGCTTCGTTCTCGACTTGCTTGCGCTTGGCGTCGAGCTTGCCGCGCAGGATCGTCAGCGTGTAGTTGTTCGGATCGGCCTTGGCCAGCGTCTCGATTTCACGCAGCGCTTCGTCGACGTTGCCGTTGTTGATGTTCTGTTCCACCACCGGCGTCGCGAACGGGAACATCTCGCGCAACGCGTCGGTCGCGGTGGCGTTGTTCGGGTCCTTCTGCAGCACGGCGAGGTAGTACTCGAGCGCATTGTTCCCCGCCGGCGACACGTAACGCTGTTCGCGGAACGCGGCGCTCGCTTCCTTGAGCAGCTGCTCCTTGCTCAATTCCGGCACCGGCGTCGCTGGAGCCGGCGTGCCGGGAGCCGTCGCGGTACCGGCTGCCCCCGGCGCGTTCGCCGTCGGTGCCGGCGTGTTGCTGCCGCGCGGAATGAAGAAGTAGGCGGCCGCGCCGAGGCCGAGCAGAATGATGACGATCGGCAGGAACTTCAGGATCGGATTCGGGGCGGGCGCGTTACGGGATCGGGGGTTTCGGTCGGCCATGGTCGGGATTCGCAGCTCGAAGAAAAAAAGGTCCGCGCGTTTCCCTTATGCAAATTCCTGTCCAGTCCGCCCGGTACGATCGCTCCGTGCCCCGACGGCTGCAGCGCGGCGTCTTGAAAATAGCGCATTTCGGTGCGCCTGTCCGCAGTTTTTTTCGCGCCGTTGTGCTGCCGTCGGGGTGACCTTGTGCGGCACTATCCGCCAAAACCGTCTTTGAAGATCTCGTCCGCATCGGGGATCACGAGCAGGCTCGCGGACATCGGCGGCAAGGCGGAGACGGTCATGGCGCTGCCGTTGATGCTGCCGCTGCCGGTCTGCGCCACGTTGCTCGCGCCGGTGAAGCCGTAGAGCGTCCAGCTCGCGACGTGCGGGCTGTTGAAACTCAGGTTCGCATCGTGCGTCACCGCGTCCTTGTTCGTCAGCAGCACGAACGTGCGCTGGTTGCCGTGGAACGCGTAGGCGCCGACCTGATCGATCGCGCTGCTGGTCGCGCGCACGCTGTCGCCCTGTACCTGGCTGCCGGCGCCGTCGTAGTTGAGGAAGATGCTGAAGCCGCGCTCGGCACGCGTGTTCGCACCGGGTGCGGTCCAGCGCGTGGCCATGTCGACGCCTTCGCGCGCGAAGATCGCGAGCGCTTCGGCTTGCGCCACGGCGCCGTCCGGCGTCGCGTCCTGGTCCCAGGCGTACTCGGTGATCGCGAGCTTCGTACCCGGACAATACTGGTTGATCCACGCCTTCACGCGCGGGATCAGGTTCGGATTCGTGTAGTGGTAGGTCGGATCGTTGCCGAGCGTGCTGATCCAGGACTGCGAGGTCCAGCCGCTGTCGTACAGCTCGCGCAGCGAGGCGAGCCGGCGCGCACGCGTGGCGCTGTCGTCGTTGTTGCTGTAGATCGAACCGGATGCGCCGTTCGGATCCTGGGGGTAGTAGTGCAGATCGAGGTAGTCGACCAGGTGCTTGCCGCCGGCGAGCGGATTCGCACACACCTGCTGCAGGTACCAGGCGACGAACGGCGTTCCGCCGTGCGCCTGGCGGTCGCTGCCGTCGAGACAGTTGTCGGCGGCCGAACCGAACAGGTCGCAGTAACCCCAGGTGACCGGACCGGTGACGACTGCGTTCGGATCCTGCGCCTTGATCGCGGTGGCATAGGCCTGCGTCTTGTTCCAGATCTCGGCATACGTCGGCGCGACCGGGTGCACGTCGCGGTGCGTCGAGTTCCACAGCATCACTTCGTTGTCTAGCGAGTAATACGTCACGCCGCCGGCGCCGGCATTGCCGAAGCGCCCCTGCAGGTGCGCGACCCAGGCCGCGTCGTCGCTCGGCGCGTTGGCGCTCGAGGTGTCGGCGGGGTCGTTGCCGACGATCTGTCCGGCCACGCAGAAGCCGGTCGTGTTGCTGGCGTCGCAGTAGCCGTTGCCGGCGTCGCCATGGCACCACGGCGGCGGGTTCGGATTGTAGAAGCGGCATTCGTCCAGCGTCTGCGGACCGTACTTCGCCTGCGAGAAGCCCCACACCACCTGGGTCGGATTGCCGGCGCTGAATTTCTCGACCCAGCCGATCGTCGGCACCGCGATCAGCGGCTGCTGTCCGCCGGCGAGTGCGTTGGTGACGAACGTGTCCGCGTCGTCGGTCTGGTCGGTGCCGTAGCCGAGGTAGAAATAATCGCTGGCGGCGTTGTGCGCCGGACCGCGCCAGTTGTAGCGCGTGACCGAGTTGCCGCCCCAGCGGTCGACGGTATAGCGCATCTGCTGGTTGCGCGTGGCATCGCCGAAGGCCACGCCGAAAATGAGCGGACTGACCGGATGCACGTCGGCGCTTTCGTCGACGCTGACCGCGACCGCCGCGCCGCTCGGCAACGCACCGGCGCGCGGGTTGAACACGATCTGGTCGATGTACAGCGCCGGCTGGCCGGCGGCATCGTTGTTGCCGTTGGCGTCCATGATCACGAGACAGTTGAACGTGCCGAACGTGAGCCCGGCGCTGCCGAAGTCGAGCGTCGCCGTGGACCAGGCGTTGACCGGGACGTTGCCGCCAGCGATCAGCGAGCCGAGCGGACGCACGCTGTCGACGTTGCCGTAGTTGTCGCAGACGTAGACCTGCAGCTGCTGCCCGCCGCTGGCGCCGCCGTTCACGTGCAGGCTCAGGCTCTGGTAGTCGGCGAAGTTGAACTCGCCGTTGGCGACGAACTGCAGTCCGCCCCAATTGCGCGCGACGAACCGGATCGCGTGGCTGCTGCCGTTGAACGTCAGCGTGGTACTGCTCAGGCTGTAGTCGCCGCTGCTTGCCCAGCTGGCGTCGCCGAATCCGTTTTGCAGCGCGTCGTCGTACAGCACCAGCGGCGGGACGGCCGCGGCGGCAGAAGCAGCGAACAGCGTAGCGATCGCGAACAAAGCGCGCATGGTGAGCCTCCTCCCAAAGCTGCGCGCAGGCTAGCAAGGCGGCGCCCGGGTGTCCGGCACTGCGTCACACCCGGACTGCGACCGCGGGCGCAATCGGCTACTGCACGGGAATCACGATCCGGGTCTTGAGCTGTTCGGCCGGCGTGTTGCCGGGGTCGGTGATGTATTCGGAGATCAGGCGGCCGTTCGGCTTGTAGCCGAGCACCGCGAGCCAGGCGTACGCCTTGCGGATCGTATCGCCGATCGTGGCGTATGGACCGACATGGATGAAGTGCACGGCCTTGCCGGCATAGGTCTCGCCGCTCTTGACCGTGTCGTCGCCGGGCACGTCGTTGCGATCGACCGGCACGGCGGCATCGAACTTCCAGTCGCCGGGTTCGTAGCTGTCGGTGATCGTCAGTGGCGCTCCGGTCATGGCGATGCCGTTCGCGCTCAGGAACGCGCCGAGCTGGCGGTAGACGTCGGTCAGCGTGTTCTTCGCCGAATCCGAATCCGTCGCGCTCTGGCCGGCGATGAAATAGATCTTCTGTGCGCTGCGTTCGGCTTCTTCGCCCTGCACGCCGCTGACATCCGCCGGCGGCATGTCTTCGAGCAACGCCTTCAGCTTGGTCAGGCCCTGCTCGTAGTCGGAGCCGATCATCTTGTCCATCATCAGGCCCATGTAGCGGCCGATCAGGTTGCGCGGGAACTGCGCGTCGAACGCGAGCGGCGCATCGGTCTCGAAGGTCCAGGTGACCTTCGTGCTGGTTTCGTTGTCGGCCGTCAGCACGAAGCGCGCACGTGCCTGCATGTCCTCGCCGAACGTGAGCGCCGTGCTGATCGATCGGTTCGGCTCGGTCGCGACGATCGCCTGGCTGCCGGAGCCGACCGTTTTCGGATCGCCGACCCATGCCTGTTTCGCGCCGACGCCGCTGACGGGTCCGGAAACGGTGTATTTCGCATGCGCATCTTTCGCTGCCCACGGCGACCATTCGTTGAAACGCCGGTAGCTGTCGAGCACGGTGAACACCTGCGACACGGGGCGGTTGATCGTGATCGAGCGCTCGACGTGGCTCGTCGACGGCAGTGCGAACGCGGCGCCGATCAGGAGCACGACGAGCAGCAGCAGGAACAGGATCAGGTTCTTCAGAAAGCGCATGGCGCTCGTTCTCCCCAGGGCAGGCTTCGGCCGGGGCGCGACGGTAGGTGCGCCCGGCGCCATCCTAGAGCAGGCGCGACAGCCGCGCTACAGCAGGCGGCGGCGGAGAGGTTCGGGGGCGGAGCAGGAGGGGTAAGACCTCTCCCCGTGCTGGGCAAGTCACGGGGAGAGTGAATCGGACTTTTACTGAAGGTATCGTAGTTGTCGCGTATTGCGGTGTTGCCGTATCTGTTGCCCGTCGCCGGCGTGAAGCTCGTTGCCTGCGACGAAACCGGCCGCTGATTCCTCGGCCGGTTCGTCTCGACCCATCCGTGGGTCTTGTAGAGAGACGCTTACTTCTTCTTCGCGGTCTTGCGTGCGGTCTTCTTCGCGGCTTTGGCCTTCACGGTCTTCTTGACGGCCTTCTTCGCGGCTTTCTTCGCAGGTTTCTTCGCAGCTTTCTTCATAGCCATATCGCGTCTTAGCTCCTCGTCGGTTGGTAGTTGCTGCCCAGTAAAAGCGTGCAGGAATGCCTCGCACAACAGATCGCTGTTCGTGGCATGCCTGAGATTGTTCACTTGTCGGCGGGTGCGTTCATCGGAGAGAAGCTTGAGCACGTGAAGCGGGATGGACACCGTCACTTTCTTCACGGCTTCGGCCTTGTGGCCGTGCTCGATGTAAGGCTTGATGAACTTCGCTACCGGCATGGATCCTACGCATTCGTTACGCCGGGACAAAAAATTATTACCGGAAGGTTTTGCTGTCAACATCTTTATAACGCTTCGCGACGCCGGCGCGCGCGTCGCGAACCGGACGGAACGCCAGCTGCGGCGCGGCGCGAAGCCGCCTCGCGCGCGGCGCGTCCGGCAAAAGTGGACATCTATATGTCTATACGTTGATACGATGCCGCGTCGGAGAGGTCGGCGCGCAGTTTCTCGCGCGATGCCCGCAAGCCCTGTATTTATGCGGGTTGGAGCGCGGTCGGCCATTTTCGTGCCTGACCAAAAAGATGCAATTTCCGCTTTTGCGCACTTGTACACTCGGGCACATCGCGTGTGCGCGCAGATCGCGCGCGGTGCCGCGCCGGAGTCGCCGCCGGACGCCGCCCATGCCCGCCGCGAGGGCAAAAAAATTTTTTTCGCGGAAGGGTGCCGACGTGCCGATTTCGGATCGATTTGCGCAAAATTGCGCAAACGCGCGCGACCTCGGCGCGTCGCGCGACGGGTGCGAAACGCACTCGCACGCACTCGTGCGAACCGTCGAAGCGGATCGCGAATGCGTCGCGCGCGACGTCGATCGCACCGTCGACGCGCTCGGTCGACGCGCCATCGACACCGTTTCCGCGGCGCCGCGTTCGTCGCACACCGACGCCGCACGGCATGCAAATCGAAATCCGGAATGCGGGCGTGATTGCGCGCTGCCCGATGCAAGCCGGCGTCGCCGGAGGGCGGCGGTGAGAACGATTCCGGCTCGCGCTATCGCGCAACCGCCGCATGGCGCAGAGCCGCAAAAACAAAACGGCCCGGACTAGCCGGGCCGTTTTCACCGGAGCGCGCCGCGCGCGCCGCGGTCAGTGTTCCTCGTTCTCGATCAACTCGGCGTACGCATCCGGATCGAGCAGGCCTTCCTGGTCTTCGGCGAGGTTGGTCGGCTTGACCACGAAGATCCAGCCTTCGCCGTAGGCGTCCTCGTTGATCGTCTCCGGCTTGTCGGCGAGCGCAGTGTTCACCGCGGTGACCTTGCCGGAGATCGGCGCGTACACGTCGGAGGCGGCCTTGACCGACTCGACCACGGCGCAGGCGGTGCCGGCCTGGACGTCGTCGCCGACCGCGGGCAGTTCGACGTAGACCAGATCGCCCAGCAGGCCTTGAGCGTGATCGGAGATGCCGACCGTGACGCTGCCGTTGTCTTCGATCCGCGCCCACTCGTGGGACTTCATGAATTTCAGATCGCCGGGGATTTCGTTCATGGATGTTTTCCTGGGGTGGGTTCGGACCGGGCGCGACGATTTTACACGCCGCTGCGCCCGAGCAAAATCAGATGCCGTCGATCGGCTTGCCGTCGCGCACGAACGGGTATTTGACCACCCGCACCGGCACCAGCTTGCCGCGGATATCGACCGACACGCCGTCGGACGGCACGCCATCGGTTCCGGCCGGGACGCGCGCGAACGCGATCGCCTTGCCGAGCGTCGGTGAAAAGGTGCCGGACAGGATTTCGCCGTCACCCAGCGGCGTCACCACGCGCTGGCCATGGCGCAGAACGCCCTTGTCGTCCATCACGAGTCCGACCAGCGCTCGCGGCACGCCCGCGGCCTTTTGTTTTTCGAGCGCGGCGCGGCCGGTGAAGTCGCGCCCCTCGTCGAGCGCGACGGTCCAGGCCAGGCCCGCTTCCCACGGCGTGACGTCTTCGTCCATGTCCTGGCCGTAAAGATTCATGCCGGCTTCCAGGCGCAGCGTGTCGCGCGCGCCGAGTCCCGCCGGCGCGACGCCGGCAGCGACCAGCCGGTTCCACAGCTCGACCACCTGGGATTCCGGCACGATGATCTCGTAGCCGTCTTCGCCGGTGTAGCCGGTGCGGGCAATGAACAGGTCATCGCCTTCGGCGGCGACGAACTTGCCGATCTTGGCGGCCTTTTCGCGCAGCGCCGGACTGAGCAGCGACTGCACCTTGGCGCGCGCGTTCGGACCCTGCACCGCGATCATCGCCAGGTCGCGGCGCTCGGTGACCGTCACGCCGAACGGCTTGGCCTGCTGTTCGATCCACGCCAGGTCCTTGTCGCGCGTCGCCGCGTTGACCACCACGCGGAAGAAATCCTCGCGCACGAAATAGACGATCAGGTCGTCGATCACGCCGCCGCGCTCGTTCAGCATGCAGGTATAGAGCGCCTTGCCCGACGTCTTGAGCTTGTCGACGCTGTTCGCGACCAGCTTGCGCAGGAACGCGCGCGTCTGTTCGCCGGCGAGGTCGACCACGGTCATGTGCGACACGTCGAACATGCCCGCGTCGCGCCGCACGGCGTGGTGCTCTTCGATCTGCGAGCCGTAGTTGAGCGGCATGTCCCAGCCGCCGAAATCGACCATCTTGGCGCCGTGCGCGCGATGGGTGGCGTTCAACGGAGTCTTCTGCGTCATGGCGAGCCGGCCGGATGCGGGCGCGCATTCTAACGTATCCGCCGGGCCGCTCCTAACCGCGCGGCGCGGCGCCGGCGGTCATGCGATGTTCGCGCTGCGCCGCGCCGATTGCGGCACAACGCGCCGCGGACGCGACGTTCAGGCTGCCGCGATCAGGTCGGCCGCGCGCTCGGCGATCATCACGGTGGGTGCGTTCGTGTTGCCGCCGGGCAGGCAGGGCATGACCGAGGCATCGACCACGCGAAGACCGCCGATTCCGCGCACGCGCAGCTGGGCGTCGACGACCGCGTCAGCGTCCGTACCCATGCGGCAGCTGCCGACCGGGTGATACACGGTTTCGGCCTTGCGCCGGATGTAGGCGATCTGGTCCGCCTCGCTGCGCACACCTGCACCGGGGAAAATCTCCTCCCCGCGGTACGTGTCGAACGGTGCCGCCGCGAAGATCTCGCGCGACACGCGCAGGCCCTCGACCAGGTGCTTGAGATCGCTGCCGTCGGGATCGCTCAGGTAGTTGGCACGGATCGACGCCTTCGCCGCCGGGTCGGCCGACGCGAGCCGGATCGTGCCGCGGCTTTTCGGACGCAGATGGCAGGCATGCATGGTGAAACCCCAGCCCGGCAGGCGGTGCCGGCCATGGTCGTCGAGCAGCGCGGGGATGAAATGGAACTGCAGGTCGCAGCGTGCGTCCTCGGCCAGGGGCGAGCGCACGAAACCGCCGGCCTCGGCGATGTTGGATGTCCCCGGTCCGGCGCGCTTCATCAGGTATTGCAACGCCACCAGGGTGTCGCTCAACCGGTCGTAGGTGACCGGCCGGGTGCACTGCTGCAGCGTGCAGATGTCGAGGTGATCCTGCAGATTGCCGCCGACGCCAGGCAGCTCGTGTACGACGCGGATGCCGTGCTCGCGCAGGTGATCGGCCGGCCCCACGCCCGACAGCAGCAACAGCTGCGGCGAATTGATCGCGCCGCCGCACAGCAGCACTTCGCGTGCCTCGGCGCGCACCAGGCGGCCGTGATGGCGGTAGTCGACGCCGGTGGCGCGTCCGCCATCGATCAGCACGCGCTGCACTGCGGCGCCCGTGCGCAGGGTGAGGTTGGAACGGCCGCGCACGGGATTGAGGTACCCGACCGCGGTCGAACAGCGTGCACCGTTCTTCTGCGTCACCTGGTACAGGCCGAAGCCCTGCTGTTCGGTGCTGTTGAAATCGCGGTTGAGCGGGTAGCCGGCGGCCTGCGCGGCAGCGACGAAGGCGTCGCTCAGTTCGTTGCGGTAGCGCAGATCCGAGACGCTCAGCGGACCGTCCGCGCCGTGCAGCGTGTCGGCGCCGCGGCCGTTGCCTTCGGCGCGGCGGAAATACGGCAATACGTTTTGCCAGCTCCAGTCCGCATCGCCGCTCAGCGCGGCCCAGTCGTCGTAATCGCGCGCGTCGCCGCGGATGTAGCACATCGCGTTGATCGAGCTCGAACCGCCGAGCACGCGTCCGCGCGGCCACCACAGGCGGCGGTTGTCGAGCGCGGGCTCCGGCTCGGTCCAGTAGTCCCAGTTGATGCCTTTGCGGTTGACGAGTTTTGCCAGACCCGCCGGCATATGGATGAACGGATGCCAATCGCGCGGGCCGGCTTCGAGCAACAGCACGCGCTTGCCGGCATTTGCGCTCAGCCGGTTCGCGAGCACGCAACCGGCGGAGCCGGCGCCGACGATGACGTAGTCGTAAGTCAAGGCAATGGACCGCGGGCAGTTCGGATGCGCCGCAGGCTACGGGGCGGCGCTAGAGCAGATGCTCGACCGCATCGCAGCATTTACGCCAGGACTTCGAGTTCGTCGCCGACGCGCAGCTGCCCGAGCCGGCGCGGGATCAGGTTCTGGCCGAACTGTACGCCACCGTCGCGGCGACGGTAGCCGATCAGGGTGCGCAGCGGTTCGCCCGAGGGATCGAATGCGCCGCGCGTGAAATCGACCGTCGTCAGCACGCAGCGCGTGCAGGGTTTGGCCACCTCGAATTCGAGTTCGCCGATGCGCACGCGCCGCCATTCGTCCTCGGCGTGCGGCGCCGTGCCGGTCACGACCAGGTTCGGCCGGAAGCGCAGCATCGGCACGGGCTGGGCGAGCTTGTCGTTCAGGTGATCGAGCGAGCCTTGCGAGATCAGCAGCAGCGGAAACCCGTCGGCGAGACTCACCTGATCCGCGTCGGTGCCGAACCGTCCCTCGTATTGCCAGCGCAGGCGGCGCTCGCAGCCCGCGTCCATGTGCACCAGGCGATGCGGTGCGCCGAGCCAGGTGCTGATCCAGTCGTGCGCGGCGTCATCCGCCAGCAAGGGCGTGATGCCCACGCCCCAGACCGCGGTCGCGACGCGCGCACCGTCGGACGGCGGGGCAGCGACGCTGAGCGCGCCGCCGCCGGGCGCAGCGAGATCGACGCCGCCGTCGGCGCGCGGCTGCGCGCGAATCAGCGTCAGTCGCGGCTGCTTGCGCGCGGTCACGAACGCGCCGTCGGCGTCGATCGCCATCCAGCGACGGTCGTTGTGCAGGCCGCGGGTCTCCACCGTGGCGACGTCGTGCGTCAGCGCGGCGCCGGACTTGAGCGGAAAGGTGTGGATCGTGCTGAGCCGGATCGTCATGGCCGCGCAGCATACGCGATTGATATGCGCGTGCAACGCTGCATGCTACGCTTCGGCGCCGCGCGTGCCGGGCAGGAGGACGCTTGAGCGAACCGCAGGATAGGGAAGCGCCGGAGCCGGCAACGTCGGGCGTGCTCGCACGGGTGATGCGCGCGCTGCGCCGGCTCCAGATCGAACCGAGCGAGCGGCCTGCCGTGCTCTATGCCGGCATCGGTTTCTTTTTTGTGCTGGCCGCGTATTACGTGATGCGCCCGGTGCGCGACCAGTTCTCCGCGGCAACCGGTTCGCCGGCGCTGCCGTTGTTCTACACCGCGACCTTCCTGACCACGCTCGTGCTGACCCCGCTGTTCGGCAGCGTGGTGGCGCGCTATCCGCGGCGCAAGTTCGTGCCGATCGTATTCGCGTTCTTTACGATAGGCATGCTCGCGTTCGTGCCCTTGTTCCGCATCCAGGACGAAGTTGGCGTGCGCCTGCTCGGCACGACGTTTTTTGTCTGGGGCAGCGTCTTCAACCTGTTCGTCGTCGCCGTGTACTGGAGCTTCATGGCCGACTTGTTCGATGCCGAACAAGCGCGCCGGCTGTTCCCGATCATCGCCGCCGGCGGTCCGGTCGGCGCAATCGCGGGCTCAAGCCTGACGCGCACGCTGGTGTTCGTGGTCGGCGTGCCGGGATTGCTGGTCGTCTCTGCGCTGTTGCTCGTTTGCGCCATGGTCTGCATCGGAATGTTGCTGCGCTGGTCGCGCCAGCATCCCGTCGCAGGCGACGAGCGGCGCGACGAACGCGTGATCGGCGGCAGCATTTTCGCCGGCGCGGTGGAGACCGTCCGCTCGCCGCTGATGCAGCGTTTCGCGTTCCTGATGCTGCTCGGCGACTGCGTCGGCACCGTGATCTACTCTCTGCTGTCCGACTACGGACACGACGCGCTGCACACGAACGAAGAACGCACCAACATGTATGCCGGCATCGACCAGTATGCCAATCTGCTCCAGATTGCAATCCAGCTGCTGATCACGCGCGAGTTGATGGTTTGGTTCGGCGCCAGGGCCGCGTTCGTGATGGATGGTGCGGTAAAGGTGCTGATGCTGGCCGGCCTCATCCTGATCGGCAACACGTGGGTGATCGCGCTCGCGATCGTCACGCGTGCCACGCTTTACGGCCTGCACAAGCCGGCGATCGACAGTCTGTACACGCGCGTGCCCGCCGAGACACGCTACAAGGCGAAGAACTTCATCGACACCTGCGTCTGGCGCTTCGGCGACCTGGTGATCACCACGTCGGTCAATCTGTTGCGCGAGCTCAACGTGATGCTGGGCGGCTTCGCGCTGCTCGGCATGCTCGCCGCGGGCGGCTCCGGCTTGCTCGGCTGGCGCTTGGCGCGGCATTTCGAAGATCGCAAGCCGGAACAGCCGGTCGAGGGCAGTCAGGGCTGACCAGCTCGTCATCCCGGCGCAAGCCGGGATCCAGTGCCTTGGCTCTGTTGGCGCGAAGCGAAAGTCGCTGGATCCCGGCTTGCGCCGGGATGACGAGGAAATGATGGTGGGGCTTGCGCCGGTGCTTCTTTACGCCACCGAGCGCAGCACCGCCTTGCCGTGCTTTACCGCCGCCTCCAGTTCGCGCGAATCGAAGTCGTCGACGCTGATGAATTCGAACGTCGCCGCACGTACGCGCTCCAGCAGCTTGCGTTCCTCGGCGCTGATCGCGCCCTGTGCTTCGGCGGCAGCGAGTTGCGCGACATAGTCGTGCTCCTTGATGTCGCCGCGAAGGGCTTTGAGGAACTTGCGTTCGACCGGTTCGGCCGCGATCACTTCCGGTAGCAGCGCATTCAAGCGACCGACCGGATTGTTCGCGCACGGCGTGAGGAAGGCGAATTCGCCGAGACGATCGCGCGCTTCGCCCGGCGTGCAGAGGATCGCGGCGACGCGGTGGCCGAGGCGATCCGACGGCGGCGCTTCGCGCCGGCCGATCGGAAACACCAGGAAACGCAGCAGCCATGCCACCGGTCGCAGCGGGAAATTGCGCAGCACGCCGTCGAGCGCCTGCTGCATGCGGTAGCAGCAGTCGTGGAACGCCCAGGCCAGCAAGGCCTGATCCGCGGCGGGGCGGCCCTGGTCTTCGTAGCGCTTGAGCATGGCACTGCCGATATAGAGGTACGACAGCACGTCGCCCAGTCGCGCCGAGAGCGATTCCTTGAACTTGAGCTTGCCGCCGAGAATCAGCATCGAGGTATCCGCCACCAGCGCGAGCGCCGCGGCGTAGCGGTTGAGCTTGCGGTAGAAGCGCTTGGTGTACTTGTCGCCCGGTACGCTGCCGATCCGGGCGTGCGTGAGACCCAGCACGAAGCTGCGCGCAGCGTTCGAAATCGCGAAGCCGATGTGCTGGAACAGTACGCGGTCGAATGCAGCGAGCCGTTCGCGGTAGTCCGCGATCTGCGTCGCCTGCAGTTCCTTCAGCACGTACGGATGGCAGCGGATCGCGCCCTGGCCGAAGATCATCATGCTACGCGTCAGGATGTTCGCGCCTTCCACGGTGATGGCGATCGGCGCACACTGCCAGCCGCGGCCGACGTAGTTTTTCGGCCCGAGCTGCACGCCCTTGCCACCGTGGATGTCCATTGCATCCTTCGCCACCTCGCGCGCGAGTTCGGTGCAGTGATATTTGGCGATCGCCGACGGCACCGACGGGCGCTCGCCGCGGTCGACCGCAGCGGCGGTGGCGCGCGACAGCGCCGTTGTCGCGTAGGCGTAGCCGCCGAGCCGCGCCAGCGCTTCCTCGATGCCTTCGAAGCGCCCGATCGCGATGCCGAACTGCTTGCGCATGCGCGCGTACGCGCCGGACGCGATCGCCGCGGCGCGGATGCCGCCGGTCGTGTTCGACGGCAGCGAAATCGCGCGGCCGACGGAGAGGCATTCGACCAGCATGCGCCAGCCGTGGCCGGCCATGTCCGGCCCGCCGATCAGTTGCGACAGCGGCACGAACACGTCCTTGCCGCGCACCGGACCGTTCTGGAACGGCAGGTTCAGCGGGAAATGTCGCCGGCCGATCTCGATGCCCTTGGTTTCGCGCGGCAGCAGCGCGAGCGTGATGCCGAGATCTTCCTTGTCGCCCAGCAGCTTGTCCGGGTCGTACAGGCGGAACGCGAGTCCGACGACCGTCGCGATCGGCGCGAGCGTGATGTAGCGCTTGTCGAAATTCAGACGCACGCCGAGCACGTTGCCGCCTTCCCATTCGCCCTTGCACACCACGCCGTAGTCGGGAATCGAGGTCGCGTCGGAACCGGCATAGGGCCCCGTCAGCGCGAAGCACGGGATTTCGCGCCCGTCCGCCAGGCGCGGCAGGTAGTAATCCTTCTGTTCCTTGCTGCCGTAATGCAGCAGCAGCTCCGCCGGACCGAGCGAGTTCGGCACCGCGATGGTCGACGCCGCCGTGGCGGAGATGCTCGCGACTTTCTGCAGCACCGCCGAGTGCGCCAGCGCGGAGAACTGCAGGCCGCCGTATTCGCGCGGGATGATCATGCCGAAGAATTTGTTCTTCTTCAGGAACTCCCACGCTGCCGGCGGCAGGTCGGCGAGTTCGTGCGTGATTTCCCAGTCGTTGAGCATGTTGCAGAACTCTTCGACCGGCCCGTCCAGGAACGCTTTCTCTTCGGTCGACAAGGTCGGCACCGGCTGGCGCAGCAGCTGGCGCCAGTCGGGCTTGCCGCTGAACAGTTCGCCTTCGAAGCCGACCGTTCCGGCCTCGAGCGCGACGCGTTCGGTGTCGGAAAGCTGCGGCGTGATCTTCTGGTAGGTCGCGAGCAGCGGTGCGGTGATCTTGCGCCGGCGGAAATCCGGAACGTTGAGCGGCACCGCGATGACGGCGAACGCGATCAGCGTCAGCGCGATCGCAAGCGGACCGGCGCCGGCGAGCAGGCCGAATCCGAGCGCGGCGGCGAAGCCGGCGATCGTCCAGGTGCGCAGTCCGGTGCGCAGGTACGCGCACACCAGCGACGCGGCGAGCAGGGCGAGTAGCGGGATCCAGGGTTGCATGGCGGGCTCCTTTTCCTAATGCGCAGCGGCCATACGCCGCAAGGGTTGGATGAACTGGCGGACGGCGTCGGTGAAGGCGTCGTTGCGGTCGCCGACGATCATGTGCGTGGCGCGCGCCACGCGCACGTGCGCGGCGTGCGGCACGCAGCGCTGGAACTCGGCGATCGTGTCGGCGGATACGATGTCGCTGTGCTCGCCGCTGATCAACAGCGTCGGCACGCGGATCTGGCGTGCGGCGGCGAGCAGGTTTTCCTGCTGGCTCGCGCCGCTCGCGGCTATGCGTTCGAGCATGCGCGGGTCCCAATGCCAGCGCAAGCGTCCGTCGGCGTGTTGCACGAGCATGCGGCGCAGCCGCCCGGACGCATTCGCTTCGTCTCGGTAGCGCGCAGCGCGGTGGGGCAGGTAGTGCGCGATAGCGGCGGCAGCCTCGGCGACGGAGACGAAACCGTCCGGATGCGCACGCATGAAACTCAAGATGCGCTCGATGCCGGCCGGCTCCCAGCGCGGCGTGATGTCGACCAGCACGAGCGCGCGGAATGCCGCACTTTCGGCCTGCGCCACGAGACCGAGCAGGCCGCCCATCGACGCGCCGACCAGGATCGGCGTGGCGCCGGCGTGGCCTGCGACGTCGACCAGGTCTGCGACGAACTGCGAGAACTCGTACGCGCCGTCGTCGCGCCAGCCGGACTCTCCGTGACCGCGCGCATCCGCGCTGATGCAGCGCCAGCCCTCGCCGGCGAGCGTCGTCGCGCTCGCCGACCACGCCTGACGCGTCTGGCCGAAGCCGTGCGCGAACACCAGCGCCGGCGCCGTGGCGTCGCCGTAGCAGTCCAGCGCGAGCGGCACGCCATCGCGCGCTACGAGGCGTTCGCTGCGGACGGGGGCTTCAGCGCGAGTCGGAATCGCTACCATACGCACGAGTATGGTGGGGTGGTTTGGAGCTGTCAATCAGAAGCCGGAGCAAGGATCGACGACGTGTGGTCCGAAAAATTGCGGGCTGAGCGCCTGCGTCCGCACGGCAAGGCTCTCATGGGGCTAGAGCGGGCTTTCCCCGTCCCCAACCCGCGTCTACAAATACGGACTCTTCTGAAATCCCGATGCGAACTTCTGCTGCATCGCAGCGCACGTCCTTCTTCACCGCGCGGAGGCTCCCCGCTACCATGCGATGGATATGCTGCACGCCGTCGAAAAATTCGAACGCACGCGCCTGTCCGCCGAGGACTGGGAGCGGGCGGCGCTGGATCTGATCGCTGCGCAAGGTCTCGCCGCGGTCGCGGTCGAGGCGCTGGCGCGCCAGCTCGGCGTCACCAAAGGCAGTTTCTACTGGCATTTCCCGACCCGGGACGCGCTCATCAAGGCAGCGTTGAAACGCTGGGAAACGCAGGACACCGAGGCGCTGTTCGCGCAAGTCGCCACGGTCGAGGATCCGCGCGAACGGCTGTGCGAACTGTTCCGCCGCACCGGGCGCGAGGCGAAATCGCACGTGATCTACTCCGCGCTGCTGCGCGCGCTGGATCAGCCGGTGGTCAAGCCGCTGATGGAACGGGTTTCACGCCGGCGGCTCGAATTCCTCACCCGCGCCTACCGCGAAATCGGCATGGACAAGCGCGTCGCCGCGCAGCGGGCGCGCCTCGCGTACGCCGCCTATGTCGGCTTCCTGCAGCTCACCTTGCAACTCGGCATGCCGCGCCTGGAGCACGCCGAATTCGAAGACTACGTCGAACACGTGATCGCGACACTGATTCCCGCCTGACGCGGCCCGGATCCTGCTGGGATCCGGCCTGCGCGCACGGCGGCAGCGGCAAAAACGGGCGGCGCAGATCGCCCGACCGATAAGCATGAGGCCCACGCGGCCCACGGAAGGAGAACATGAGCAAACTCGACGCACTGAACCGCTGGGTCGACGACGTCGCCCGGCTTACTCAACCCGACCGCGTGCATTGGTGCGACGGCTCGGAGCAGGAAAACGCCGCGCTGGTGCAGCTGATGCTGCAGCGCGGAGACCTGGTCGAACTCGACCAGGCGTCGCATCCGAACTGCTACCTGCACCGTTCTCACCCGTCCGACGTGGCGCGCGTGGAGCACCTCACGTTCGTCTGCACGCCGAACCGCGAGGATGCCGGCCCGAACAACCACTGGATGGAACCGGCCGCGGCACACGCCAAGATCGACGCCTTGTTCACCGGCGCGATGAAGGGCCGCACGATGTACGTGATCCCGTACTGCATGGGCCCGATCGATTCGCCGATCGCGCGCTGCGGCGTCGAGATCACCGACAGTCCGTATGTCGTCGCGAACATGCGCATCATGACGCGCATGGGTGCGGCCGCACTGGCGCGCATCGAGCGCGAAGGGCGTTTCGTCAAAGGCCTGCATTCGACCGGCGAACTCGATCCGCAGAAGCGCTTCATCATGCATTTCCCGGACGAGCTCTCGATCAAGTCGATCGGTTCCGGCTACGGCGGCAACGCGCTGCTCGGCAAGAAATGCCATGCGCTGCGCATCGCGTCGTTCCAGGCGCGCTTGGAAGGCTGGCTGGCCGAGCACATGCTGATCGTCGGCATCGAAAATCCGAAAGGCGAGACGCATTACGTCGCGGCCGCGTTCCCGTCGGCCTGCGGCAAGACCAATCTCGCGATGCTGATTCCGCCGGAAGGCTATCGCAAGGCCGGCTGGAAGGTCTGGACCGTGGGCGACGACATTTGCTGGATGACGCCCGGCAACGACGGGCGCCTGTGGGCGATCAATCCGGAAGCCGGCTATTTCGGCGTCGCGCCGGGCACCAGCGCGAAAACCAATCCGAACGCGCTCGCAATGCTCAATCGCGATGCGATCTTCACCAACGTGGCCGTCACCGCCGACAACAAGCCCTGGTGGGAAGGCCTGCCCGACGGCACGCCGGTCAAGGACTGGCAGGGCCGCGACTATCACCCGAGCAACGGCCCGGCGGCGCATCCGAATTCGCGCTTCACGGTTTCGGCGAAACATTGCCCGAGCTGGTCGAAAAACGCCGAAGACGCGCAAGGCGTGCCGATTTCCGCGATCGTGTTCGGCGGCCGGCGCGAGCACCTGGTGCCGCTGGTGTTCGAAGCGCGCGACTGGACGCACGGTGTGCTGGTCGGCGCCGCGATGGGTTCCGAGACGACCGCCGCCGCGACCGGCGCGGTCGGCGTGCTGCGCCGCGATTCGATGGCGATGAAGCCGTTTTGCGGCTACAACTTCGCCGACTATTTCGCGCACTGGCTCTCGTTCGACCGTCCGGGCGCAAAACTGCCGAAGATCTTCCACGTCAACTGGTTCCGCAAAGGCGAAGACGGCAAGTTCCTGTGGCCGGGCTTCGGCGACAACATGCGCGTGCTGGAATGGATCCTCGGCCGCTGCGCCGGCAGTGAAAGCGCGCTCGAAACCCCGATCGGCAACGTGCCGCAGGTGCAGGATCTGAACCTCGATGGCTTGGATCTCGCGCGCGGCAAGCTCGAGGCCCTGCTCAGCGTCGACGTCGAAGGCTGGAGCGCCGAATACGAAAGCATCGGCGAATATCTCGCCTCGTACGGCGGGCGCATGCCGCAGGCCCTGCTGCGCGAGCAGCAGCGCATCGCGGCGCTGTTGAACGAGCCGGAGCTGGAGGAGCAGGCGGTGGGGACGCCCTGAGCGATCGCGAAACCGGGCGCCACCCTCACCCTAGCCCTCTCCCGTCAACCGGAGAGGGGAAAGAGCGACAGACGGTGGAGCGCCCTGAGCGATGCGCGAAAAACCGGGTGCCAGCTTCACCGTAGCCCTCTCGCGCCAGCGGGAGAGGGGATAAGAGCGGGGAGCGGCCCCAACCGATATCACCTCTCCCGCTGGCGGGAGAGGTCGCCGCCGCGGCAGCGGCGGCGGGTGAGGGTGGCGCTCGAAGTCGCCGCGCGGTTAAACCTTGTCGGACCTCGCGGCATCCTAACCCCCAAATGGACGGCGCCGCGCTCAGCATGAACCTGCCTTTGGCCCAACCCGACGCCGCCACGGACTCCGTTTCGGTTCTGGTGCGGCGCGCAGCAGCAGGCGACGTGCCGGCGTTCGAGCGACTGTACCGCGACCACGTCGGGCGCGTACACGGTGCGATCCTGCGCCTGGTCGGCATGGACCGCCCGCGCGCCGAGGAACTGACGCAGGAAGCGTTCGTGCGCGCCTGGCAGAAGTTGTCCAGTTTCCGCGGCGAAAGCGCATTCTCGACCTGGCTGTACCGGCTCGGGGTCAACACCGCACTGATGGATCTGCGCGGACGGCGCGACGAGACGCCGACGGACAACGAAGAACTCGCGGCGGCGGCCGGCGGCGACGTGCCGTTCTGTGCCGCCGAGCGCGGCGATCTGGAACGCGCGGTGGCGGGCTTGCCGCCGCGGGCGCGCGCCGTGCTCGTGTTGCACGACGTCGAAGGCTGGAAACACGAGGAAATCTCGGCCGAGCTTGGCATGGCCGTGGGTTCGTCCAAGGCGCAATTGCATCGCGCGCGCGGTTTGCTCCGGCGCGCGCTCGGAGGTGACGCATGAACACCGAACACAACGAATTCGGCTGGCGCAGTGGCATGAAGGTGCTCGGGGGCGCGGTCGAACCGGCCCGCGACCTGTGGCCCGACATCGCGTTGCGGCTGACGCCGCCGGCCCGTGCCGGGCGTCGACGCTGGCTGCCGCTCGCGGCCGCCGCTGCCGTGCTGGTCGCGATCGGCGCCGGCGTGGTCGGCTGGCAGCTGCAAGTTGCCGCGCCCGTGGCCGACACCGCGCTCACCGCGTTCGAATGGTCGCAACCGACGAATCCGAAACTCGCCGCTGCGGCGCAGGATCTCGACAACGCCAGCGCGCAGTTGCAAACCGCGCTGGAACAGCATCCCGACGCCGTGTTCCTGGTGGGGCTGCTCAACCGTACCAATGGCCAACGCATGCGCCTGATGCAGGCGCCGATTCAGGGGTGAACACCATGCGCAAGACCTTACTTTTCACGCTGCTCGCGAGCGCGCTCGCCGCGGCTCACGCGGTCGATCCGGCACGCGACCGCACGATCGACGCCGGCGACGAGGACAAGACGCTGTCAGAATCCTGGCCCGTCACGCCAGCCGCGCGCATCGAACTCGACAACGTGCGCGGCAGCGTCAACGTCTCCGGCTGGGACAAGCCCGAAGTGGAACTCGGCGGGACCCTCGGCAACGGTTCGCGTCTCGTCGTTTCCGGCGACAACGATCATCTTTCGCTGCGCGTGCAGGGCAGTGGCCAGAAGTGGTTCGGCGGCAACGGTCCCGGCAGCGACAGCGAGCTGGTGCTCAAGATCCCGCATGGCGCTGCGCTCAAGCTCGGCGTCGTCAGCGCCGACGCGACCGTCAGCGGCATCGATGGCAAGTCGCTCGAGATCAACGGCGTCAGCGGTAGCCTGACCCTTTCCGGCGACGCGCCGCAAATCGACGTCAACAGCGTCAGCGGCGACGTCGTGTTCAAGGCCGCGCACATTCCGGCTGGCGCACGCGCGCACCTGCAGACCGTGAGCGGCGACATCCGCGCGCACGGGCTCGGCGGGCGCATCAAGCTCGAAACGGTCTCGGGCGAGATCGGGCTCGATAGCGGGGCGGCGGTGGACGAGCTCGAAACCGGCACCGTGTCCGGCGACACCAAGCTCGTGATCGCGCCGGGTGCACATGCGCGGCTGGCGCTGACGTCGATGAGCGGCGACATCCACGTGCACCTGCCGGCGACGATGGGCGGTCACGTCGAGGCGAAGACGTTCAGCGGCGACATCGCGAGCGACTTCGGCAAGGCGCGCACGCGCGAACACGGTTCGGGCAGCACGCTCGACACGCACGTCGGCGACGGCGACGGCGAGCTCAAGGCCGAGTCTTTTTCGGGCGACGTGGAATTGCGCAAGCAGTAAACCCGGCGCCGGGCGCCGCGCTCAGGCGGGAAAGCGCTCCAGTTCCGGCACGTACGGCAGGTAGTTGCGCCAGCGCTCGACCGAGCGCGTATAGACCGGCTGGCGCGCCTGCCACACGCTCGCGCTGTTGATCGGCGCGTCCTGCGCCACCGGCGCTTCCGCCGGCGGCATGCCGACGAAGCGGCGCAGTGCGGCGAGCGTCGGGTCCGGTGCGGCCACGAATTCCTCGTAGTCTACGGTCTGGATCGGCAGCGGCAGCGTGCGCTGCCAGTGCGCCATCAACGCATCGTGGCCCGCGCCGAACTCCCCGATCGAATCGAAATCGTACGCGAACGCCGCATCGGCGTGGGCGAAATCCTGTGCCCACAGCGACAGCGCGGTGTCGCGCCGGCTGCGCCGGACGTGGATCACGCGCGCCTGCGGAAACAGTGCGGCGATCAGGTGCAGCCAGCGGAAATTGAGCGGATCCTGGTCGATGTACCAGGTCGCCGGCGCATCGTCCTGGCGTGCGTGGCGGAAATACAGCGCGGCCGACTCGTCGAGCGCGTCGCGTGAGCCGAGATGTCCGCCGGCGACGAGTTGCTCGGCGATGAACCGCAGCGTGCGCAGCTCGCCGCGGTCGCGCGCCGCCGGATGCGCGGCCAGGCGCGTCGCGGTCAGCGTCGTGCCGCTGCGCGGCAGGCCGAGCACGAACACCGGCACGAAACCGCGCGAATCCAGCCGCGTGCGCGGCAGCGTCTCGCGCAGGCGCGCGGCCACGAACGCGCGCCAGGCCTCACCCGACCACGGCAGCACGCCGCGCACGAGAACGTTCGCCTGGGCCAGCGTCGCCGCCGCGGCGCGCCAGTCGCCGAGGTCGTCGAACGCCTTGGCCAATCCGAAACCGGTCGCGGCGCGCGCACGCGGAGCCGCCGCCGCATCGCCGAAATGGCGCGAGAAGCGCGCGAGATCGGCATCGTCCGATGCGACGTAACGCTGCGTGTGCGCCAGCGCGCCGAGAACGTACCAGCGATCGAGATCGATGCCGGCATCCAGCGCAGCGAGATAGTGCCGACGTGCCTTGTCGAAGGCGCCGATTTCGCGCGCCACGTTGCCGGCGACGGCGAGCAGCTCGGGCGAAACCGCGCCGGCATCGAGCGCGGCATCGCACAGCCGGTCGGCGACCGGCTGCTGCTGGCATTGCTGGACGAACTGCGCCGCGCGCACGCTCAGATCGGGCGCGAATTCGCGCTGGCGGCAGAGCTCGAACACCGTCGCTGCGGCGGCGCCAAGACGGCCTTCGCTTTGCTGCAGGCGTGCCAGCAGCCAGGCCGCCGCCTCGTGCGCCGGTTCGCGCGCGAGCAGCGCGAGCAATATTTGTTCGCAGGTCGCGGTGTCGCCGTTCTCCCACGACGCCTGCGCCTGGGCGAGTTGCGCGGCGGTGAGGGAAGCGGGCGGCATCGGCGGCGATCGGGCAGTTTCGAATGCGAGGCAGCGATTCTGCCACAAGCCCCCGGGCGGCCGTGGCGCATGCGTTTCATGCGAACATAGGCGTTCGAATCGCAGGGCAAGGCGCGCATGAGTTCCCGCTTGGCCGGCCTCAGCGCCGGCGCGCAACAGCAGGTGATCGCAACCGCACAGGCACTCGACGCCGGGCGCGTCGACGCCGCCGAACAGGCGCTCGCGCCGCTGCTGGCGCGCGACAGCGGCCACGCCGAGGTGCTGCGCCTGAGCGCCGGCATCGCGAGCCTGCGCGGGCGCCACGCGGAAGCGGTCGCCGCGATCGCGCGCGCGCTTGCGCAGCGGCCCGACGACGCGATGTACCACAACACCGCGGCGACCGTGCTGGCCGAAAGCGGCGATTTCGACGCCGCGATCGCGACGCTGCGCCGGGCGTGCGCGCTGCAGCCGAACCTCGCCGCCGCCTGGTATAACCTCGGGATTCTTCTCACGCGTTGCGTGCGCTACGACGACGCGGCCGTGGCGCTGCAGCGCGCGGTCGAGCTCGAGCCCAGCCACGTGCTGGCGCGGGCACAGCTTGCGGACTTGTTGCGCATGCAAGGCGACGGCGCCGCGGCGGTCGTGCAATACCGCGCGCTGTTGCGCGAACGGCCGTGGAGCGGCATGGCGTGGTGGGGTTTGGCCGACATGAAAACCGTCGCGCTCGAGGCCGCTGACGCCGACGCCATGCACGCCGCGCTGGCCGACCCGCGGGCCGGTGACGACGATCGCATCGCGACCGGTTTCGCGCTCGCCCGGGCGCTTGACGAGCAAGGACGTTACGCCGAGTCCCTCGCCGCGATCGCTGCGGCAAATGCGCGTGCGCTGGCGCGACGGCGCTGGAATGCGCCCGCGTTCCACGCCTTGATCGAGGCGAACGCGGCGGCCTTCGATGCCCCGCATGCGCATGCGCTCGACACCACGCTCGGGCGCGACGTGATTTTCGTGGTCGGCCTGCCGCGTTCGGGAACGACCCTGGTCGAGCAGATCCTGGCGTCGCATTCGCAGGTGAGCGGCGCGGGCGAACTGCCGGATCTCGGCCTGACGCTCGGCGAGGAATCGCGCCGCCGCGGTCAGCCGTTTCCGCGCTGGGCCGGCGCGCTCGCGCCGGAAGACTGGCAGCGTCTGGGCGAGCGTTATCTTGCGCGCACGGCGTTTTGGCGGCGCGAGCGCCCGGTGAGCGTGGACAAGATGCCGGCGAACTGGGTGTATGTCGACGCGATCCGCGCGATGCTGCCCGGCGCACACGTCGTCGTCTGCCGGCGCGATCCGCTGGAGACGTGCCTGTCGTGCTACCGCCAGCATTTCGCCGGCAACGATTACACGCGCACGTTCGAGGACCTCGGCGCCTACTGGCACGATTGCGACCGCAGCGCGCGCCGTGTCGTGGCACGGGCGCCGGTGCACGTGCGCGAACACGTTTACGAGGCGCTGCAGCGCGAGCCCGAGCGCGAGATCCGTGCACTGCTCGCCTTCTGCGGGTTGCCGTTCGAAGCCGCCTGCCTCGAATTCCATCAGACGCGGCGCAGCGTCGGTTCGCCGAGCGCGATGCAGGTGCGCGAGCCGCTGCGGCGCGACACGGCGCGGGCCGAGCGCTACGGCGCGTTGCTCGATCCGCTGCGGCGTGCACTCGGACTCGCGCCGTTCGCCGGAGCGGCACGCTGATGAGCACGGCAGCCGCCGCGTTGGCGGCCTTCGACCGCGATGCGGCCTCTGCGCCCGATCTCGCTTGGCAACGCCTGCTGGACGCCTTGCGCACGATGGACGAGCCGGCATGGCTGGACGCTGCGCAGCGCTTGGTGCTGCGCGGGCGGGCGGACCTCGGCCGGGCGCTGCTCGATGCGGCGCACGCGGCTCTGCCGCAGTCCGACGCGATCGCGCTCGCGCTTGCTGGCTTGCGCCGGCGCGACGGCGACAACGCGGGCGCCGAGGGTCTGCTGCGCGACGTGTTGTTGCGCGATGCCGGCCACGTCGGCGCCGCGCTCGCGCTGGCCGACGTGTTGCGCGAGCAATCGCGCTGCGCGGCCGCGGCGCAGACGTTGCGCGCCTGTTTCGCAACGCGCCGGCAGACTGTGGAATGGTTGATCCGCGCACTCGAACTGCTCGACGATTGCGCGCGCAACGCCGATGCCGCGGCGCTGGCCGAGGCCGAGATCGCGGCTGGCTGCAGCGATGCGCGCATCCACGCCTACGCCGCGACGCATCTGATTCAGCTCGGCGATTTCGATCGCGCACGCGAACGCTACCGTTTCGCCTATGCGCACAGTGCGCAGGCGCCGGACTGGGATGTGCCGTTCGGACTCGCCGCGGCGCAGCGCTTCGATGCGGCCGACGCGCCGGATTTCGCGCTGCTTGAGGCCTGCCGCACGCGCACGGACCTGAGCCCGCGGGCGCGCTGCACGCTGGCGTTCGCGCTCGGCAAGGCCTGCGACGACATCGGCGCGCGCGCCGAGGCGGTGGCGCATTGGCGCAGCGCGAACGAACTTGCGCGCGAGCTGTGGCCATGGTCGCGCAAGAATTGGCGCCGGGGCATCGATGCGCGCCTGCAATCCGAGACGCGCGTGCGCGACGCAGCCGCGAGCGATCCGTCGCCCGCGCCGATGAACGATGGCCAGCCGGATTTCGTGCCGGTGTTCGTGCTCGGCGTGCCGCGCTCGGGTACGACGCTCGTGGCCGAACGCCTGGCGCGTCACGCCGGCGTGTGCAACCGCGGTGAGACGCCATGGCTGGCGCGCGCGGCGGCGGAATTGGCGCGACTGCCCAAGCCCGACGCATCGCGAATCGCCGCACTCGCGGCAGATTACACGCAACGCCTGCGCCAGGACGACGCCGGTACGGCGCGCTGGTTCGTCGACAAGGAGCCGCTCAATTTCCTGCACGTGGGCGCGGCGCAGACACTGTTCCCGCAGGCGCGCATCGTCTGGTGCGAACGCGACGCGCGCGACACGGCGCTGTCCCTGTGGGCGCAATTCTTTCGCAATCCGGACTACGCCTTCGCCTACGATTTCGGCGACATCGCGGCCGTGCAGCAGGGCGCGGCGAAGCTCGCGGCGCACTGGCACCGGCGTGCGCCGGATGCGATCCGCAGCGTGCGCTACGAAACGCTGGTAACCGATGCGGAGACGGAAATCGCGGCGCTCGCGGCGTGGCTCGGTCTGACGCCGGCGCAAGGCGCGGCGCCGGTTTCGAGCATCGGGACCGCGAGCGTGTGGCAGGCGCGCCAGCCGGTGTACACCCGTTCGGTCGGACGCTGGCGCGACTACGTCACGCTGCTGCCGGAGCTGGCGGACTTTCCCACGCGCTGAAGTTCACGCGCCGGTGTCGTAACCCCAATGCGTCAGCATCGGCGCGAGGATCGGCAGTACCGGTTCGAATTCGGCGCGGTAGCGATGCCAGCGGTTGACCGCCTTGCGGCTGACTGGCCGGATCACCTCGGTGTAGCTCGGCGTGGCAATGAAGCCTTTGTCGCGCGCGTGGCGGTCGAACTCGCGCATCGGCGCGGCGTCGCCGAGTTCGAGGAAGTCCGCGATACGCTGCGTCTGCGTCGGCAGGTCCGAGACCAGGTCTTCGTAGCGCGAGACCAGAACGTCCGGCTTGAACACCTCGACGTGATGAAGATACGACTGCATCGCGGCGACGTAGGCGCGCGCGGTGGTCTCCAGCGTCTCGCACGCGTGCGCAAGCACCGCCGAGCGGTAGTTCTGGTGGTAGTTGCTCAAGACCACATCGCACGGGTGGCGCAAGCATAGGATGATCTTGGCGCGCGGAAACAGGCGCTCGATCATCGGCAGCCAGAGCATGTTCAGCGGGTTCTTGTCGACCAGGCGGGTCTGCCAGTTGCGCGCGATCTTGTCGCACACGAGGCCCAGATAGCGCTTGCGCAGCTCGTCGCAATCGCGCTGGTTGAGGCGGTTGAGGTCGTTCGGCATCGTCAGCCCGTACTCGCCGAGTTCGCCGCCGAGAATGGTCAGGAACGGTTGCTCGTCCATCGACTGCAACGCGGGATGCGCATCCAGCATCTGCTCCAGCAGGGTGGTGCCGGAGCGCGGGAACCCGACGACGAAAATGGGAGAGTCGCGCATGACCGGCGCATCGAGGCGCGGCCACGTCGCGTATTCCTCCGCACCGATTCGGCCGACGGCGTTCGGCAGCAGCGGCGCATCGGGCGCCAGTCGCGATGGCGCGATCAGGCGCAACTCGTCGTGCTGCCGCGCGTGCGCGGACGCGAGGGCGCGCATGGCGGCGGGATAGTCGCCGAGTTTGTCGCACACTTCGGCGAGCGCGAAATCGTGCGCATAGTCGAGCGCATGGCGCGGCCCGATGCGTTCCAGCGTGGCGCGCGCCTCGGTCGCGTCGCCGCGGCGCAGCGCCAGCGTCGCGCGCAGGTGGCTGTATTCGGCACGCGCGGCGTCGTCCATTGTCGGATTCTGCAGCGCGATTTCGCCGAGCAGCGCGGCGGCCGCATCGAGTTCGTTGCGGCGCTCGCAATGCGCGACCAGTTGCAGGCGCGCGGCCAGGCGAGTCGGATCGCGGCGCAGCAGATCGAGCAGCACGGTATGCGCGCCATCGGCATCGCCGATCGTCATCAGCAGGGTCGCCAGGCGCAGTTGCAGCTCGATGTCGTCGAGCGGCAGCCATTCGCGCCACGGCTTGAGCAGCACGTACGCTTGTGCGTCGCGCACGGCGACCAGCGTTTCGGCGGCGTGGATGTTGGCAGCGGGCGACGACGGATCGAGGTCGCGCGCCTTCAGAAATGCGTCGTGCGCAGCGCTGTAGTCGTTGCGCGCCTGTTGCGCCTGGCCGAGCGCGAGCCAGTGGTTCGGCTCGGCGGGTTCGAGTGCGATGGCGCGTTCGGCCGCCGTTACGGCCGTGTCGTTTTCGCCGACCTGGCGCAGCGCCTGGGCGTAGTTGCTCCAGTGCGTCGCGGAGGCCGGATCGCGCCGCGTCAGTGCGGCGTAGTGCGGCAGTGCGTCGGCATGCCGCTGCTGCTGTTGTAGCGACAGCGCGAGCAGGAATTCGAAAGTATCGTCGCTGGGATTTCGGCTGAGGCCGTCGCGGCTTAGCCGTTCGGCTTCGGTCAACGCGCCGCGCTGCAGTGCGGCGGCGATGTCTTGCAGGACTTGTTCGGTCATACGGCAGGTTCGCAAAAAAAAGAGCCGCGCGGGTCGCCCCGCGCGGCTCGTCTAGCTTACTACGTTCTTAAACTATCGTTGCCGATAGGATCAGAACTTGACCGTCACGCGCGCCCAGTAGAAGCGGCCAACCGTGTCGTACGTCGACGGGTCGGTGCCCAGATTGAGCGAGGTGGTGTCGTAGTAGAACTGCGGCGGCTGCTTGTTGGCCACGTTGTCGACACCGATGTCGACGCGCGTGTTCAGCGGCTCGATGTTGTAGCCCGCAGAGATGTCGTTGTACACGGACGCGCCGTAGTCGATGAAGTACGCCGGCAGGGCCGCGATCGGCGACATCTGCTGGTTGACGTCCGGGTTGCCCATGCGGACCTTGCCGATGTAGCGCGTGCGCAGGCTGGCATCCCACGGACCGAGCGACCAGTTGATCGCAGTCTGGGCCTTCCAGCGCGGCATCGTGCAGATACCGGTGTTGCCCGGGCAGGACGACAGGGCCGGCGAGCTGAAGTTCACCACGTGACCCGACAGGTGGTACACGACGTCGCCGCCGAGACCCGGCGCCGGATCGACGTTGTACTGCTTGTTGTAGGTCGCGTTGGCCACGACGCTGAACTGGCCGAACGAGAACTGCGGCAGGCGGTACTTCAAGCCGATATCGATGCCCTGCACGTCCGAGCGACCGAGGTTCGACGTCGGCTGCAGGATCTGCTGGATCTGGCCGGCGCTGTCGCCAGACGGCGTGCGGCGGATCAACGGGCAGTAGATCGAGGCGCCGTTGTAGCAAAGATCCAGGATTTCCTGCGCGTTGACGCCGGTAATGGTGTCGAGCAGGTACAGGCGCCAGATATCGACGCTGGCCGACAGGCCCGGCACCCACGACGGGTCATACACGAAGCCCCAGTCGAACGACTTGCCGAATTCCGGACCGAGCGGGAAGTTCGCGAACTTCCCGCTCG
>Ga0068856_100000837_pt1 | contig 33198 bp, 23 predicted proteins | sample KBSCornC62_FD_66595 | JGI IMG/M metagenome (GOLD analysis project Ga0068856, IMG submission 66595) | Corn rhizosphere microbial communities from Kellogg Biological Station, Michigan, USA - KBS Corn C6-2 | ecosystem: Host-associated > Plants > Roots > Rhizosphere > Soil ...
ATCTCGTATTCAGGAACGGTGACGTCGACAAAAACCGGTACGAGGCGGTTCTGAAAAATCGGGTTGACGGTCGTGGGAAAGCCGGCGGCGACGGTAATGACTTCGTCGCCTGGACAGAGACGTCGCTGTCCCAGCTTCGGCGAGGTAAGGGCGCACATAGCAAGCAGATTCGCGGAGGAACCAGAGTTGACCAGCGTGGCCGAACGGACTCCAACCAAGCGCTCGAGATTGTGTTCGAAGGTCTCGGTAAAGCGGCCGCTCGTAAACCATGCATCTAGAGCGGAATCGATAACGGCAGCTACGTCCTCTCCATCAATGACCTTGCCCGAAACAGGCACGGGGGATACTCCGGGGATGAACTCCCCGGACTTGGATGATTCGGCTATAAATTGGATGGCCGAGTCTAAAATCTGCCTGCGAAGCTGGGACGCCTTATCCACCATAACTTCTGAGAGGTAACCAAAATCATATCATTGGGGCATCAGGTGAGGCATTGATTGCTATAGCGTAAGGTTATGATTAACATCGTCCTAACCTTTTTCAATACTTAGCATGAGCAGGGCTGGCAGAGACTCTTGCAATTTGTTCGTGCGGCTGGGCCTCGCCGGTGACTCACAACGCCTGGAGCGTCGATGAAAGCAGTGATTCTTGCCGGTGGCCTCGGTACTCGTCTTGCGGAGGAGACGGCTGTCCGACCGAAACCCATGGTTGAGATCGGGGGCAGGCCGATTCTCTGGCATATTCTTAAACTGTATTCCTACCACGGTATTAACGATTTCATCATCTGCTGTGGCTACAAGGGATACATGATCAAGGAGTACTTCGCCAATTACTTTCTCCACATGTCCGATGTGACGTTCGACATGAAGCAGAACCGGATGGAGGTCCATCAAAGCGTTGCGGAGCCCTGGAAAGTGACGCTTGTCGATACGGGAGATCAAACGGGAACGGCAGGACGGCTCAAGAGGATCGCGCGTTATGTGGAAGGGGAGGATACTTTCTGTATGACCTACGGCGATGGTCTGAGCGACGTGGATATTTCCGCGAGCATCGTCTTCCACCGCGGGCATCATGGACAGGTGACGATCACCGCCGTGCAGCCGCCGGCGCGTTTCGGCGCCCTCGGTATTGATGGAACCGCGATCACGTCATTCCAGGAAAAGCCACTCGGAGAAGGAGGCTGGATCAACGGAGGCTTCTTCGTTTTGTCGCCCAAAGTAATGGATGAAATTCGTAATGAGGCGTGGCTGTTCGAACGAGAACCGATGGCCAGCCTGACAGCCCAGAGGCAAGTGCATGCTTTCCGGCACAACGGTTTCTGGCACGCGATGGATACTCTCCGCGACAAGCAACGTTTGGAAGAACTCTGGGCGGGAGGAACCGCACCCTGGAAGAAATGGTGAATTCTTGGCAAGGCCGCCGGGTCTTTCTCACAGGTCACACTGGCTTCAAGGGCAGTTGGCTAGCGCTTTGGTTGATCAGACTGGGCGCGCACGTACGCGGCTACGCTCTTGATCCATCAACCGAGCCGAACATGTTCGGCGAAGTCGGCCTTACCAACCTGATGCAAGATGGGCGGGGCGACATTCGCGACTACGACAAGTTGGAAGCCGCCATTACCGACTTTGCGCCTGAAGTTGTTTTCCACATGGCGGCACAGCCCCTGGTGCGCCGTTCATATGCGGATCCGGCGGGCACCTACGCAACGAATGTGATGGGCACGGTACACGTTCTGGAGGCGATTCGCAAAACCCCCACAGTACGCGCGGTGGTGTGTGTCACCACGGATAAGTGTTACCAAAATCGAGAATGGGTTTGGCCATACCGGGAAACGGATCGTTTGGGCGGATATGACCCATATGCTTCGAGCAAAGCATGTGCCGAAATTGTCAGCGCCGCCTATCGCAGCTCATTCTTTTCTTTGGATCGATTGCACGAGCATCATGTTGTTCTGGCGACCGCGCGGGCCGGAAACGTCATAGGGGGAGGAGACTGGTCGGAAGACAGACTGGTGCCCGATCTGGTGCGCGGCTTCGGCGCCGGAATGCCGGTCTTGATCCGCTGCCCAACCGCCGTTCGGCCTTGGCAACATGTGCTTGAGCCACTGCATGGATATTTGACGCTTGCGCAAAAATTGCTGGCCCAAGAGACCTCATGTGCCTCGGCTTATAACTTCGGTCCTGGCGAGGAGGACATTTGGCCCGTGGAGCGGGTCGCGACAAAGCTCGTCGATTTATGGGGAAACGGAGCCTCGTGGACTCGGGATGCGGCCGCCAGTGTGCATGAAGATCACGTGCTCCGGCTTGATGCCAGCAAGGCGCGTATCGAACTCGGCTGGAAGCCGCGACTGGGAATCGAACTGGCTCTGGAGTGGACCGTCAAGTGGTATCGAGCTTGCAATGGTGACGAGGACATGCAGAGCTTTACGCTGAAGCAAATCGCCGAGTACGAAAAAACTGTGCTTTGACGGGCTAATTAGGAAGACAGTAACAGACGCAGTCGAATCCATCCGCGTAATAAGTCCGCAGAGTAAACCTGGAATCTGGTAAGAGTTCACTCAGACGCAAAGGGAGACTCCATAAATGGTCTGGTGCGTGATAGACGCAGACGGCCATTTTCGGACGATTGCGCACGATAGTGTCCCGACCGCCGTCCAGGGCTTCGGGTTCGCTTCCCTCGATGTCGAACTTGATGTATGTTGGGGCGAGGCCTTGGAGGGCTTCATCGAGCGTGATGGTCTGAACCTCACAGGTTCCTGTTGACGAGATCTTTGAAGCGACGCCACCTCCTGCAGCGAAACGCAGTGTTTCTCTCCGTGCCGTTGTTGCAAACGGCTGAAGCGTAATTCGCGGATCCCCATTGAGGGCGGATCTCAGGGCGTTTAAATTCTGTGGATCGGGCTCGAACGCGATAATGCGAGAAAATTGGTCGTGGCTGATACGGCGAAATTCGGCAATCGTGTCGCCGTCATAGGCGCCGCAGTCGACGAAGACTTCATTGTCATTGACTTGGAAGAGATCGGAAGGAAAATAGGTAATGCCCGAATCGATTACCTGGCCGGAAAAATCACCCATGCGCAGTCGCATCTGACGATCGAACTCCTGTTGCCCAGCTGAGTCCAGCAAACCTCGGGCACGATTGGCTTCTTTTTCGTGTGGGCGATAATAGTCCGGTCGTTCCCAAAACAAATGTGGCAACAGTACATCCTTGTAGTCCGATAACAGAACATAGAACGGAACAACCTTCCGAGCACCTAGCCTGTAGAGTTGGTTGATGTGGTCCTGCATCCCTTCGCTGCGGCTAGGGCTCCAGATTGTCACCACAAATGTAGCTTCTGGGTACCGATCGATTGCCGCCTTCGGGGACTCCACGGGAACACCTTCAACCATACGACCCCACAACGATCGGTTGCTATCGCACATCAAAGCAGGACGAATCGCCGCCGCAACCCTCCGTCCGAGATTGCCAGCACCGAAACAAACGATTGGGCCAGGGAGGCTCATTGATAAAGGGTCGTTATCCTGTGAGAGGCCGAAAGACTTTTGGTCGTGAGGCCATTATCGCAAAGTGATGATTTTCTGCCAAGGCGCCGAAGCGCGACATCGCTGCAATGAATACATCTCCAACTACAGGACAGACGGAGATCAAATGGCGGACTCTCATTCGTTCTCCTCGGTACAGATACCGGTCGGACCTCGATGCGTACGTTACTGAGCAGCGCTCGGCCTGGACCGAGCCGCCTTATCACGGTCGAATTGAGGTCCGCCATAGAAATGAATTATCGTCGCTGATTAATGCAGGATGAAAAGATCGAGACACGCGTCCGGCCGAGGTTGCTCGCACTAAAACCGGGTAACGCGGAACTAATCATCAAAACCTGGGAGACAACGTCTCCGGAGGGAACCGTCTAATCAGTGCAAATTCAATTCCTGCGGCCGAGCGCACGAACAATTGTACCTTTGTTCCATCCCAAATCGACCAACTCAGATTCGGCCGCTACCACGGAAAGCCCGACTGATTTCATCAGGGCATTTACAGAGCGTAAGCAGTATTGATTAATGTGCTCATGAACCGCTAAGCGCGCTGTCTCGTTGTTTGCTAACCGCTCGATTGCGCCATCGCTGAGTTCCTGTGGAACCTCGATGTAAAGATAGCCTGAAGGTTGCAGAAATGAAGCAGCTTTTAGGGTCAATGCTCGTGGAAAAGGCACATGCTCAAGCACGTGCGCAAGTTGAACATAAGAATAGGAACCAAGTTCTGACTCGTCTTTTACTCTCGTTACTTGCTCAGCAGGTTGGACTTCAGAGATATCGAAGACATATTTTTCACCCGGCAAATCTGGCAAAAAGATTCCGTTCGCCCCACCAAAATCGAGCATGGAAAAGTGGGCCTTCTGATCGAGCTTTGCTTTCAACCATTGCGTAAGCCCAGTTTTGCGTGTCCGAATTTCTTTAGCAGAAGCACCAACGTGGGCTGCGATGGCTGCATACTCGGGCTCGTACAGGATTCTTTCCCGGTTGTATGAATCAGACCGGTAATCTGCGTAGAGGTTTCCAATCGCCTCCTCGGAGAAAGGATGCGTCGTCTGGATGAATAAACATGAGGTGCAAACCTGCATTTCAGAGAGTACGGATTTGGCGTAGATTTTCTGGAAGGCCGCAGATACAAACCCCAGATTCCGAAAAAAAAGCTTCACTGGATGGCGCGTCGGGGCGAGCTTAAAATCGAGATTGAGCACCCGCTTGAGAAAGAACGGCGCGACTTCGGCAATGAATCCTAAATTTTTGAGTTCCTTCGCGGCACAGTTTCTGCACTCGTTCAAGTTGTATCCTCGGCTGCAACCTCAGCTCGTGGTTTATCCGCTGGGCTTCCGTCTGGCGTGTTATGGGAATTCGCGGCCGAGGCAACCAACTCCGCAACGGTTACGATGATGTTGGAGCACGGTATAATCCCGTAAGTGTTGACGGCTTCTAACCAGCAAGCGCGCCTCCATCGGACATCAGCTTCCGTGTCAAGTCTCAGCAACTCTGTTCGCCAGACCAGCCACCCCCAATCTGCTAATTTTGAGCCCTCGGCCTTCCTGTGGCGCGATTGGTCCTTGGGCGAGTACACCACCTGTATTACTAGCGCTCAGCTTTGCGGGTCGAAAGGTTGACACGAGATGGTTGATCCTTCCCCCGGGTTAGCACACATTCGTTTCAAAGACGCTCCTCTGATTCGTCTGCGCCACTGGGGGAGGCACGTCCTGGGCCTCGACCGAGCGGTTGGATTCTCGGTCTTAGGCAGGTTCTGGTCGAGTGCAGCGGGTCTTGTCACAGTGGCGTTGATTGCCCGATTTCTTTCTTCTGTTGAACAGGGATATTACTATACCTTTGGCAGTTTAGTTGCGCTCCAGATTGTCTTTGAGCTCGGGTTCTCGTTTGTGATTCTGCAGATGGCCAGTCACGAGCGGGCTCAGTTAAAAATCTCTCCCCGATACGAGGTCGAAGGAAATTTCATAGCGCATGCACGGCTCGCATCGATAATTCAGAAATCGGTGTGCTGGTATTCGGTTGCCGCTGTGTTGATGACAGTCACGCTGCTGCCAGCAGGTTTTGTTTTCTTTCTCAGCCGCGAGCACGGAGTCCATACAGTAGATTGGCAGTTTCCGTGGTGCGCTGCGGCTATTATGGCGGTGCTCAATTTTCAGCTCGATCCCGTATTGTCGTTTCTCGAGGGCTGTGGATTCGTTCCAGAAATTGCGCGCCTTCGCTTTGTGCAAGCCGTCGTCGGAAGCCTGCTCGCATGGGCGGCTCTGATCACGCATCACGGCCTATTTGCTCCATCAATGATGCTCTGTGGAATGGCGTCGGCATCGTTCATTTGGCTGTCCGGTAAACGTAAACTGTTGCTGAAATTGTTGAAATATCCTGCGGGAGAACATCGAGTTCGTTGGAATCAGGAGGTATGGCCATTTCAGTGGAGAATAGCCGTAAGCTGGTTCTGCGGCTACTTCTTGTTCTGGATTTTCAATCCAGTGCTATTCGCATTTCGAGGGCCTGTGGAGGCCGGGCAAATGGGAATGTCATTAAGCTTGGCCAATGCGATTCAGGCTATAGCTGTTTCCTGGGTCAGCACAAAGGCGGCACCCTTTGGAAACCTGATCGCACGAAAAGAATTCCGCTACCTCGATCAGACTTTCTTTCGGGCATTACGGCAGGCTTCCGTTGTTTCCGTCACTGGCGCCGCCATTGCTTTGACCGGATGTGTTTACTTGAATGTAGCTCGTTTCCGTTTCGCTCATCGCCTGCTCGATCCAATTTCGCTCGGCATTCTGCTGCTGTATATGGTTGTAAATGTCATTGTCATTTCGGAAGCGTACTATCTGCGAGCACACAAGCAGGAAATATTCTTTATCAATTCCGTGATCGGCGCTGCCGCCGTGACTGCATGCACGTTCATCTTTGGACGGTACTACGGTGCCCCCGGAATTGTGTGGAGTTGCTGTCTTCTCAACTTAGGCGGGCTGGTTTGGGCGACTTACAAATTTCAAAAATACCGGAAGCTTTGGCATGCGCCGTAGGAAGCGCCCGGCCCTGGCTTGACGCACAGCACTCATCGAATGGCTCTGCTACTATACCTTTCTCGAATCCTCGTGCCCTGTGTATCGCCTCTTGTAGCCTAGCGGATTCGGCAACTCAGCGTTTCCAACTTTGAAATATGCCAGGCGAGCCGCTCCTTACCATTGCGATTCCTACGTTCAACTCTGCACGGTATCTGCCGGATGCGGTCGCGTCCATCATGCGCCAGGGCCTTGATGATTTCGAGATTTTGATCGTGGACAATGCGTCGCAGGACAATACAGAAGAGGTCGTGCGTTCCTTCCAGAACTCGCGTCTTCGATACATCCGAAATCTGTCGAATGTAGGATCGAGCGAAAACGGAAACCGCTGCCTGGCTCATTCCCGCGGGCGCTACATCAAATTTCTCTGTGCGGACGATGTGTTGCTGGACGGCGTTCTGCAGAAGCAGCTAAGGGTTTTGGAACGCCGCCCCGAAGTGGCGCTGGTCACGTGTGGTTATCTCCCCACCGACACGAATCTGAATATCCAAGGATCATGGTCCGCATTCCCCGGATCACATCCCGGACGACGAGTGATTAATTTGTGCCTAAGCAGAATGGTCAATGCAGTCGGCGGTCCCTCCAATATCATGGTTCGAGGTGAAGCGGCCAAGGGAATTGCATCGGATCCCAGCTATCGCTTGCTTTCAGACTTGAAATTCTGTCTGCAGGTGCTAGAACTCGGACATTACGTGAATATCGATGAGCCCGGCGTTCTGTACCGCAGGCATCCAAACAGTGATTTTGTAACGAATTGCTTCGATAATAACCACGTCCTTGAATATCTGCGACTCGTCACCGAATTCAACTGGTGGAATCCCTTCAATTGTTTCTTGGCATTACTTCGTGCTGGCAGTGACGGGAGGCGGATTGTAAGAGAGCACTGGGGACAGGCTTGTACACCGCTGCCTATAGTGAGATCTTTAGAGGCATCTGCCGATCTGCTGTACAAGCGGCTATTTCAGTTTTTAAAAGACCGCAAAATTGCTTCCGTATAGAAGCCGACTCGACATTGACGTGCCCGCAAAACGTCTTCTGTTGGTAGAATTACGAGCTTGTTGTTTTGAAGGCCACGTTTTTCTTGAATACATGATGAGAGAATCACATCTACTCGGATTGTTTGTCTTTATTTTCGCAGTAGTCTGTTTTTCACAATCTGTCAGTCCCTCTTCTGGACAGGGTGGGGCGTTGCCGAGCACGAGAGTGGATTGCAATGATCCATTCCAAGCGACGAGCCCGGAGTGCAGCCTGTTACAAAGTCAAGCCGGGGATGGTGCCATTCAATCTGGTGGGTACACGCCATCGTTCCAGGGTGTACCACAACTAAGGTCTCCGTACGAGCCGCAGCCCTTCAGTGCGATTCCGCCGAATCCATCCCAGAGGCCGCGGACCAAGGTGCCGACTTGGCCGCAGACCGAGTTCGAGCAGATGGTGGCGGACTCCGCCGGACGTCCGTTGCCCTTATTTGGCCAATCACTTTTTGATCAGACTCCCAGTACGTTTGCCCCACTTGACCTATTGCAGGTTCCCAATGATTACACTGTTGGTTCCGGGGATGAACTCCAAATCAGGATTTGGGGGCAGCTCGAGGCAAACCTGCGCACGAGCGTCGACCGTTCTGGTCAAATTTATATCCCGCGTGTGGGGCAAGTTTCGGTGGCTGGTCTTCACTATGGAGAACTCGAACAACATCTCAAGGCGGAAGTTTCCAAAGTTTTCCGGAACTTCAATCTCACCACCAACCTCGGTCGCCTGCGATCGATCCAGATACTTGTGGTGGGTAACGCAAGGTTCCCCGGCACTTATACCATCAGTTCTTTGAGTACGCTCGTGAATGCGGTTTTCGCATCAGGAGGCCCCACTCCGCACGGATCGTTAAGAGATATTCAGGTACGACGTGATGGCGAACGAATTACGGATTTTGACTTCTATGATTTGCTGATCAAGGGCGACAAATCAAGAGACGTTCGCCTGCAGCCAGGCGATGTTCTTTTCATCCCGCCAGTTGGGCCTTTGGCCGCTATCTCAGGATCTGTGCACAACCCTGCGATCTACGAATTGAAGGGCAGTTCTACTCTCACTGATCTGATGGAGATTGCCGGGGGCATGAGCAGTCTCGCCGATACTGGCAGAATCACCGTCGAACGACTGGCTGACCACCAGGCGCGCAAGACGCTGGAGTTTCCGTATGACGAACAATCCAGAGCCTTACCCGTCCAGGATGGTGATATCGTTCGCGTATTCTCACTGGTGCCGAGCTTCCAGGACACGGTAACACTGCGTGGAAATGTCGCTAATCCCGGTCGTTATCCTTGGAAGCAGGGCATGCGCATCAGAGACCTGATTCCCAATCCCGAAGAATTGCTCACCCGGCGATATTGGCTTGATCGAGCGGCCATTGGGAACGGGCATGCGACGGAGTATCCGGTTCGGCCAGGCTTTAATGTGTGGTGTCTACCGGCAGGACCGCCCTCAAATGCAACCTCGACCAGTGCTACACAACCAGCGACTCCACCCGGTGCACCAGGGGCTCAATCTGGAACTGGAAATCCAAATAACCCGCCCTCCTCGACGACACCCGATTCGTCGGCTGTCACGTATATCCCGTGCGAGGGCACGGGCGGAGGATCCTCTGGGGACATGGGTGGCAGCGAACACACGGCGCTGGCCAGCCAACAGCGGATGGAAACCTCTGAGGAAAATTCCGCCACCCAGCGAACTGCCCAGAATCTGACCGCAGATCTGCGACGCTACGCCCCGGAAATTAACTGGGATTACGCCATTATTCAGCGGGTAAACCCCACCGATCTCAGTTCTAAGCTGATCTGGATGAGTCCGAGAAGGGCCATACTCGAGCACGACGAAACTGCCAACCTTGAGCTACAGCCCGGAGATATAGTCACCATCTTTTCGCAGCGCGATATTGCTCTTCCGCAGGATGAGCGTTCGCGCTACCTCGTGGTGGAGGGCGAAGTAAAGCGTCCAGGCGTTTACAAGCTGGAGGTGAATGAAACGTTGCACTCGGTGCTGCAGCGCGCCGGTGGGATTACCCCGAATGCCTACATCTATGGCTCGCAGTTGTTGCGGGAGTCAGCTCGCATCGAACAGCAAAACAGCCTCGACCAGCTTGTGCATACCATGGAAGTCCAAGTGCGGCAATCCGCACTGTCCATTGCGGCTTCGGCCACAGGCGGAGATGCTCAGGCATTGGCGCAACTGCAGGAAGGAATCGTTTCCCAGCTTCGGTCGGTGCGGGCCACTGGGCGCGTCGCTCTGCCCGTGAAGCCATCGGATAAAAAGCTTACCGACTTCCCGGATATGTTGATGGAAGATAACGACCGGCTGATCATTCCGCATACTCCGTCCACAGTTACGGTTGTGGGAAATGTTTACAACCCGGGATCTTTCATTTTTGATCCGCACACCAATAGCGGAGCTTACCTGGAAATGGCAGGAAAAGGGAAACCACAGTCGGACCTGCATCACGCTTTTGTGCTACGCGCAAACGGCGTTGTAGTAGCGGCGAATAACGTTAACGGGTGGTTCACCGGTACTAAGTTCGATCGTCTGCGTCTGTATCCAGGCGACGAAATTATTGTGCCCTACAAACTCCCTACCGGCATGTTCGTCCGTGGTTTGCGCGATTGGAGCCAGATCGCGTCGCAGTTGGCAATTACAGCTGCAGCCCTGGCTGTGGTCGTTCCGTGATTTTCCTTCGATCGAATCGATGGAGCACCGGGCTACCCCCCGTCGTGCACTGGCCTTCTCGTAGCCGTCCATCCCCGCCAGTTGTGTAGATCAATTTTGAGAGTGTGTGTCAGAAAAGGGTTCCGAGAGAACTTCCACTTTGCTTAAGAGACGATCATCAGCTCTATAAAAGCGGGGCTATTGAAGAAAATTTACATCAACGGAAAATTCTTCAGCCAGCGGATCACAGGCACCCAACGCTATGCCCGGCAGTTACTCCACGAATTTGATAACCTGCTTTCGACGGAAAATCGGTGGAATCTTGAGATTGAGGTTCTCCTTCCTCGTTCCGTACAGCCGCTGCCAGAGTACAAAAGCCTTCTCGTACAAACAGTGGGCTGGATGAATGGAACCAGTTGGGAACAGCTGGAACTTCCGCAGTACTGTCATGGGCACCTTTTGTTCACTCTGAGCGGCGGAGCTCCTGTTCTACATGCCCGAAATGTGGTCACAATCCACGATGCGGCTGTCGTTGCTTCGCCCTCAGGGTACTCACTGGCATATCGCATGTGGCATGCAGGTCTATGCCGGAGGATGGCGAGAACAGCCCAGCATATTTTTACGGTTTCAAATTTCTCCAAATCAGAGATTGTGAAGTGGTACTGTGCGCCGTGGGAGAAGATTTCAGTTACGCATCTGGGCAGTGATCATTTTTCCTGTCTCGCAGCCGATCCTTCAGCTCTGGCACGTTTTGGCATCTCCGGAAAGTACATTCTCGCGGCCAGCGTCCAGAACCCGAATAAGAATTTCGACCGCCTCGTGCAAGCAGTCTGCCAGTACAACAAGACCAGCACGCCCTTGCTCATAGCCGGGGGATCTGATAGCAACGTCTACCGCAAAATCAAGCTACCCGACGGGGTTCGCGCTTTGGGATACGTGAGCGACCCGGAACTCAAGGCTCTCTATGAGAATGCGGCGTGCTTCGCTTTTCCTTCTTTCTATGAAGGTTTTGGCTTACCTCCATTAGAGGCCTTGTCATCCGGATGCCCAGTTGTTTTGTCGCGAGCAGGTTCGCTGCTTGAGATCTTCTGCGACGTGGCGTTCTTTTGCGATCCGTTTGATCCAGAAGATATAGGCAAGGCGATTCAGCATGCTGTCGAGTCACCCCGCTCAAATGCCAGTGATCTGAAAAATTTCGCAGCGAAGTTCACATGGGCTCAGTGCGCTCGCCAGACACTTGAAATCATCCAAGATTTCGCATAATGGTCGAGTTGCATCGATCCAAGTGTCACGACATGCATGGCTGTGCAATCCTTATTTGTCCGCTATTCAATCACGACAACGCGGCGGAAAATCATTATAAAACTTCCAGTTCACTTGGGATTTCCGATCACAATCCAATCAAATACGTCGGAGGCTCCGGCGCAGGCGACAGTGAACCCCGAAGGTGATTTGCCCAACAGTTTGACGCCGCCTTCCGTGGTCTCATCAAAGACCAGAATCACCGGCTGGGAGAGATAGCTGGCACCGAAGGAGACCGACGCAGTGCCGCCAGAGCAGTTTGATGTGCCCGCCAGACGGCCGGCGGTATTTTGGTTGAGGAGATCGCCCGCAAGGACCTTTCCTATCACGGCACCACTGACGACTGCCGAAGACGCCGTTAAAGCCGCGAATCCAGCGTCTCCGAAACGGTCGATCCCTCCCCCACAGCGTGTACCCGTGAGCCCCGGTGTCACCAAAGCACCAATCCACACGCTGCATGCTCCGGCTGGATTCAGCGTTTTTCCCGAACCGCCATTAAAGAATTGTCCACCAGTTACAGTCAGAAATGAGGCTTGATTATCGATGAGATATCCCAATTGGCCCGAAGCACTTCCATCGGTTGCATACACGCCTTCCAAATTCATGTAGCCAAAATTTTGTATCCACTTCTTTGGTTGGACAATGTAGCCATTTACAAAACTCACGGCTGTTTGGGTTGCTGACGTGCCATTTTGAACCGCCCAAGAGCCGTTGAAATCAAACGATGTGTTGACAAGGTTGAAGTTGGCTAATGTACCAGTTCCCACAAGTAAGCCAACCCCCACACTATTCAGCACGGAAGTATCAAGCAGTGTAATATTCTCCCCGCTGTTACTAATTGGATTCGCGCCGCTAACGCTTGCCGGCATGGAAACTCCAGTTCCGTTGCTCGCCATAACGCTCTCGAATATGGTGTCCCGCCAAGCATTGAGTCCAAATTGCATCCCCACTCCGAAATGCGAGATCCGTAAACGATTTACGTTGGCGTGGTCGCCATAGTTGGTCGGCGGATCGATACTTTGGGGAGGGCTCGTGGGTCCCCCATCACTACCTCCAAAATAGATACCGCAAGTGGAGGTTGGATGAGTGTCCGCAGGTGGCCCCGCTCCCGGCCCAACGAGATCCAAATCTTCTACCGCTCCGGGAGTATAGTCGGACGGGCCCGAACCATCCGCAATAACCACCGCGCATCCCTTGGTTGCAGTGTAATTCAGAGTAGTAGCGGAGGCAGACGCGCCAAATAATTTCACGCAACGCGGTTTCACGATTGTGGTTTTCTGCGTGTAGCTTCCGGCAGGGATGTAGACTTCACCGCACCCTATTTGAGCGATTGCCGCATTCGTCCAAGCTCCGATGTCAGATTCGTTACACCAGCCTGGACGGAAGGAGCCACGGCACGCCACGGCCATCTGGGGCGACACGGGCTGTGGAAGCACACCTCTTCCCTGGGGAGAGATGGGCCCGGGCGGTCCACTCCTCGAAGATTGAGGGATTCCTCGCGCAGACTGCTTATCAATGGCGGGCGAGTGTCGGGGCATCGCTCTCGTCTGTTCTTGCGCAGCCGATACCGAGGTGAGTCCGAGCACCATGATTGCAATACACGTGTAGGGCAGGTTATCGTTTCTCAAGGCAGTTCCCTCAGTTGAGAAAATAAGTTCGGTGCCAAGCGGCAATTCACACAATGGGCCGAGGGTGACTCAGTCATGTTTGCCGAACTGAGTTCAGCTAGCACCACACCACGAAGGGAAGGGAAGTGTTTCATTCGGCTCCTGTTTCGTGCACCGGATGGGTGCTGGGAGTCAGAAGAGTGTAACTCAATTTCTGGTCGACTGCTCAGAATGTCTGCTGATTACAGGGCGGCGGGCCGAGGTAGGCGCCGCATTTCAGGCAATCGAGCCGATGGGAATAGGCCACTGTTGCGAGACGCATGGGTCTAGACTATTTATGTAGTACTCTGCGACTGTTCGTAGCGATCCTCGTGCCGGCACCGAAGGGCTGAAGGCAGAAAATTCTGAAAGGTTTGTTCGGAGTCAGTGCTAAAACTTGAATATATCTTTCTGGTAGGAAGCATCGCGCTGATAGGGGCTGACCGAATCGACCTCCTGGGGGGGCGCGGTTTCTTCAGACTGACCCCCTTCTTGTTTTTCGCTTCCCTGGTGGTCATTATCCGTGTATTGGTCGTGGCGTTGGACGGAAAAGCGAAAGTTGTAATTCACCCCCCTTTTCGGCGCCAGATTCCTTTTGTGGTTGTGTGGGCATTATTCCTGTTCCTCGCGGTTATTTCGACAATTCTCGGTGAGGACCCGCAGCGAGGTGTGGTGGCCCTTTGTGGTTTGATACTGGTGTCAGGGTTGGCATTCTGCATCTCGTTAAGAATATTGGCAGATCCGGATCCAGAAAAATTGGTCGTACGTTCAGTCATGTTCGCATGCATCGTGTGGCTGATCTTTTGTGTTGGAGGAGTGATTGCCTGGAAGAATGGGGTCTATCGGTTGCAGGAAGAAGCCGCCACATCGCTTGCGTCCATGTTCGCCCCCACGGCGACTTTGTACTGGATACCCCGGCTGTCGGGGTATTGCCTGGATTCGAACCGGGCTGGCTTTATCCTGGTGATGTATTTGGCATTGCTGGATCGGTTTGCCTTTAACAAGCGCTCCACGCATTTACTTAGGTTTGCGATTGGCTGCTTTATTCTGGTCGCTGTGTCAAGGTCAGCTATGCTCTGCTGGTTCGTTTATTACTTGTTCTCCAGTGGATTCTGGAAGCGCTTGGTAACGCGTCGAGCGGCTCTTAAGCTAGCAACAGTTACGGTGTTTCTATTGGCAATCGCTGTCGTTTACCGGGAGAAAATCGCTACCCTGGCGGAGTTATGGCAGATTTCGGACATGATCTCTGACCGCCTCTCGAGCGACCCGACGGGCACGGCAGGAAGCCATTTGCAGTTAATCGAGAGGGGCTTCAGCACCTGGACCACATCAACCCGGACCGTAGTTGCAGGCATCGGGTTTGCAGGATCACCAAGGGTCTTGAGCGACTTTTTCGGTGACAATAAATACGGAAACTTTCATGATCTTTATGTGTCCGTATTGGCCGAACTCGGACTTCCTGCGTTCCTCCTTCTGCTTGTTATGCTCGGCTATCCGGCCGTGAAAAGGAAAAACGCAGTACCATTCATTGCCGCGATTGCGATCTTCAACGTCTTTCTTCAGTCTTTCTTGGAACCCATATTTTGGGTGACGATTGCGCTTGTTTGGTCCTTCGAACTGAAAGGCACCCAATCATCAAATTTGGCTTCCGGCTCTGCGTCCACCGCTTGAGAGCGAAAGTGCGCCTTCTTTTCCCGCGTATTCATGAAGATATCTTTTCACAACGCAGTCCTCGCGAAACGCGCTGAGTTTTGTCAGGTCCGGCACCGCATTCCGCCATACCTGTGGCGAACCTAAAGCTAAATTCATCTTCTCCCCTAAAACATTCGGATCTCCCGCAGGGAAGAACTCGACAATATTGGAGAGTCGAGCAATTTCTGGTATTCCCCCCGAGGAGGAACAGATAAGGCTTTTTCCGGCGTGAAGGCTTTCGACACAAACGTAAGGCAACGGCTCAGCCCATATAGACGGAATAATTATTACGTCGACAGAAGAATAAAACCTCGCGGCATCCGTGAACCCTAACCATTCAATTCTCGCATCCGGGAAGCGGGCTGCCAGTTCACTTACATAGCGATCGACTCCCCTTCCAGCGATCTTCAGTTTCCACCTCGGCCGGTCTAATTTTCGAGTGGCCGCCAGAAGAGTCTCGATTCCCTTTTCCTGCTCAATCCTTCCAATAAACCCGAATGTCAGATCGCTGTTTTGGTCGCTGTGCCCAGGAAAGAATTCCAATGCGCGGTGAATGTTATAGATTACGGTTGTGGGACGATCTGTGAAGTAACCACGCCTGACATGTTCATGGAGGGCCTGTTGGCTCACTGCGACGACCGAATCTGGCAGTTGAGCCAACTGTCGCCTTCTAATTGTGAGAGTTTTACACCCCAAACACCTGCTCTCACAGTTCTTTCCTTTATCGAACAGGGTGCAACGGGAACACATCAGGTAATAGTCGTGTACGGTATGTACTAGCCTCAGCCTTCTGCGCTTGATCTCGCGCCACGCTGCCACTGAAAAGCCACAAACATTATGGGTGTTTACGACGTGCGGGTTCTCCGCGTCCAGCAACTTGCCGATCCGTCGGGCTGCCGCGGAGTTCCACATTTCCCGTAGGTGCCATGCCAGGCGGAAAAGGGGTTGGGGACTCTTCTTCCGCCCGAAGGGCCAGTAGAAATTGTCAATAGGAAATCGGTACACGCGTACGCCATTGCGATCCTCGACGACTTCAGTTGATCCCGGATACAAGCTGGCCATTACCACTTCGTCGCCGTGACGCACTAGAGCTTCCGCCAGTAGCGCCGCCGCCTTTTCCGCGCCACCAACAACATGGGGAGGATACAGAGAGCTGATGATCAAGATTTTCATCTAATGAACGCCCCCAGCTTCATCCACGCTTCTAACCGCGCTAGCGTTTGGCCAGCACCGTGTAATTGGCTGGCAACCTTGTTGACCTGCTAAAGGAATCCAGTAACGCGCCGGTGATGTTTACAACACATCTCAACGGAAACAACCATTTATTGAGACGCAGGGAAATACTCAGCATTAATTGGGCCCAATCCCCCCCATCCTCGACGATCTGCCATTCCAGAAATTCCGCGCTTCTTAGTAACTGTTCGAATCCGTATTTCGTAAAGCGGAAGAAATCATAAGGTTCTTCATGGAGGGGCCAAAAAAAAGGGCCGCTCAAGATCAGGAATCCATTCGGGCGGAGTACCCTGCTGCATTCCCGCACCATCATATGGGGATTGCTGACGTGCTCAATCACCTGAGTTGCAAATACGATGTCGACAGACTGGTCTCTGAGGGGGAGGTGCAGTGCGTCGCCTACAAAGTCCGGCGAGGTGTCAACTGTTCCGTGATCCATTCCCCAGTGCTGCACTCCCGTAAACAGGTCACGATACGGCTTATGGCCACACCCAATATCGAGTACTCTCGGGCACTCAGTGCCGACTCGCTGGAGCGCCGTCTTTGCGGCCCACTCGAGATTAGGCCAAAGATACTTGTAGTGGAGATAGTCCTGCTTCCAAACCCGCAGAACTCTCAAACGACGGCTTTGAAGGCGGCCTGAACTGGATCCTTTCGGCCTGGAAATCCCAGATGATAAATGGATACCGATTTGTCCCCTCATTGTCCCGGTGCCTCTTCGTTGAGGCCGCTGTCGACCGTGCCGCCTACACTGTGGCGCACACAGCTGCAAGGACCGCCGAACTATGAAACTGGGCAAAGATGTTCGGTGCCATGCTATGAATTCCCTGAAGAGATCAGGCTCGCCGCGCACACTTGAACGTGGCGCCTTCCTTCCTCGCTACTCACGCTTTGCCGTTGAACAGATAGATACGATTTTACACAGAGGAAGGAGAAAGAGGATAGCTGCGAAAATTGGAAAAGCTCAGGCGGCAGATTCTGTCGCAGCATTGTTGACGGTGCGCCAAGCATGTATCAGGCCACCCGTGACACCCAAAAATTGCGCACAAGCTCGCAGAGCGAGTAGAAAGGGAGAAAGGAGTCCTACAACCGGATCCATTGCGATAGCTCGCACTGTGAAAGGCAGGGTCGTCACGAGAAAAGCGACGCTGACCAGCAGCGTTGCAGGGATTTCCTTGTGAATTAGCGTATCGAAGATTGCCGCGAGCAACAGCGCCAAGGGAAGCAACAGTTGCAGCTTCATCAGTTGAGGTGTGTGGCTGTCCCTTATGACCTTGTTTGGATTCTTGCGGAGGGCCATTACACGCCAAAAGGCGAACTTATATTTCTTCTTCAGGTACGCCTGCAACGTGTTTGGATGCGTGTGATAGACGGCAGCCTTAGGAACAAATTTCATGCTCCAGCCGCGTTCAGACATGCGATAGGAGAGTTCCACATCCTCGGCGCAGGCGACCGGGAAGCTCGTGTCATAACCGTTCATCTCAAGAAATCGCTCACGGCGAAATCCAGCCGAGTAGGTATCGATGAAGTCGATCTCAGGAACATCCGACATCAGTCGGTATTTATCTTCGTATTCGACTTGGACAAAACGTGCTACCAGTTGCGTCTGACAGGTGCGATACACACCCTTGACCCCCACCACATCCCGATCCTCGAAAGGCTCTATCATGGCATTCAGCCAGCCCGGCAAAGGCACGCAATCGTCATCGGTGAACAGCAGGATCATTCCGCGAGCTTCCAAGGCGCCACGATTGCGCGCAGCCGCAGGGCCTGCATTCGACTGATTGATGAGACGAACTTTAGGATAGCGTGCTACGACTTCAGCCGTATCATCGGTAGATCCATCATTGACAACCAAGATCTCCGCGCTTTGTGAAGTCGTCTGGCCAACAAGGGCTTCAAGGGTCCCTGCAACCCGGGAACCGCCATTAAAAGTCGGAATGATGATGGAAACAAACATACAGAGTTAAAACTCATCTGAACTTACAAAGTGGTTCAGCATGAAATCGACCGCTGATGCTGTCGACCCTATACTTTTTTCAAGTGCCGGAAGAATGAGGGACCGGCAACATGCCGAAATTTCCGTTGCGGAAGTGATTTTCTGGTGTTCCATTGGGCGAAAAAGCACGATACGAAGAGATCTAATATCCATTGGATCCGGTTAAAGCCACGAACGCGGTCCGAAAGATAATCTGTAGATCCAGACCGAAACTCCAATTTCTCATATAGTACAGGTCGTACTCCAGGCGATCCGATATGGAAGTGTCGCCCCGAAGGCCATTTACTTGTGCCCACCCGGTCAATCCCACGTGGCAGCGATGGCGCATATTGTACTTCTCGAAATCTTCCCCGAATTTGGCCACAAAATAAGGGCGTTCTGGACGCGGGCCCACGAGGCTCATCTCTCCACGAATCACGTTCAACAGTTGTGGCAATTCATCCAGGCTGAATTTGCGCAACACGGCTCCAATGATTGTGCAACGAGGATCGTTCCTGGTGGTCCATAGCGTGTCACTCTCGGTTTTACTGCAGCAATGCATAGTGCGGAACTTCAGGAGCGTAAATGGTTGTCCGTATCGGCCAATCCGTTCCTGACGAAACAAGATGGGACCGGGAGAGCTAAATTTCACGAGGGCAGCGATGGCAACTAAGATGGGACTCAGTGCGATGAGGCCCAGACTGGCTGTACTCAAATCGAAAGCTCTTTTGACCACTGTGTACGCGAAGCTTTCGACCGGGGAAATCGCCAGATTCATCATCTGTAATCGGCCGGCCTGAAACAGCTTGCTGCCAAACGACAGGCGGGGACCGAGGTCGAAGACTGCGCGGATTGGTTTTCCGAGGTCCTCCAAGCTTTCAATCGCCGCGGAGAGATTTGCATACGAAGTGGGCGGGACCGCGACAACGACTTCGTCAATACCGAGCGCCTTCGGTTGCAATCGTTCTGCCACGCTAATTATGGGAGCATCGGCGACAAGCACAGCCTGGCCCGGGAGTTGCAAATAGGCTGCAACCTGGCAGTCGAAAAAAGGGATTCTGCGGAGAAGTTTGACGTATCGCTTCGCATATTGATCGGTGCCCACGATGAGCAGCCTTTCACATTTTCGCGGCCAAATTGACGAGGCGGACGTCAGACGAAAAAAATTTCTTGCGACCACTACTGATAAAAACAGGATCAAGTTTGTCACAAATAGGAAGGTCCGGGAAATCAGCAACTGGCGGGCAAAGACCAGCAGCGCAGTTTGCAGCAAGAAGGTAGTGAAGCATGCTACAAATGCGGCTCGAATTCCGGTGTACTCCCAGAACAGGTCCGCAACGGTAGAAATTTTCGAGTAGTCGGCTACCAAAATCCATGCAATCTGGGTGAACAGAAAGAGAACGAGATAGTGTTGGCGTCCTGGAAAATCCAGGCTGAAAGTGCCAAAACGCAGGTATCCACAGACCCCGAACGAGAACAACGGAAGCAAATACATCAGCAGGCGCAGCGAAAGGTTGTAAACGTAAACTCGTGACATCATCTACTCCGTTCCCCCCCGCGGGTTCCTACGCAAATTGCCCCTCAATTCCATCCCACGCCCCTCGCCACGACCGCAAATTCCTTGGTACAGCAAATATAAGTCATGGCTTGCCGAAATCCGACCAGGCCGCTATATCACCAATCTGCAAGAATACGCCTCATTTTATCGTGGTGACGTAAGCGTTGGGGCAGCAAAACGTAGAATCACCTCTTATTCAAGTATTCAAATTGAATCTAGGCGTGTCTCCTGAACTTTGTGGCGCTGACGAGGATACTCTTTACGCCGAGACCCTGTTAAGGACTCGTCTCCTTTGGAGCCGCGGTGGGCGAACCGCGTCGCTTTCTCTTCACGGTCGCCTCTACGACACACGCCCACGCTCACAAATTTCAGCTCCCGGCGAGCACGCAGCGGTACGGGAGGGGAAGCACGTCCCGCCTGCGCGGGTGTGATTCGAGAACCGCTGCCTGAACACCACCGGACGCCGAATTTTATGACCTTCTGCTCAACTTCCGCAAGTAGTTTTCTGAACGCGCCAGTTGTGCAGTCCGCTGGAGTTCGAAAAAAGCGATGCCGAAAAGCAACCGCCACGGAGCGGTCGTCTTGTCTTATTGCGCTCCAACTAGAACCAGGGCCCTAAACCTCCTGAACTGATGCGAAATGTGACCTCTATCGCAGGCCAGTATGGGATACTCAATTCCGGCGAGACGTAGACGAGACGCTAGCTCTAGTTTAGCGAGCGATTCCGGAGTGGGACACAGCTGAAGCGCCCTTTCAACAGGATTAGAAGCCAAGGTAATGAGCCGGGATGGCGAAATTGGCAGACGCAGCGGACTTAAAATCCGCAGGGCCCAAAAGGCCTGTGGGGGTTCGATTCCCCCTCCCGGCACCACTAACCTCAATGTTCATGCCGTTCGTAAACCCTCTGCTGCCTTATGCTTATCGTTATCTTCTTACGTGATTTTTTCAATGTGCCCGGTTTTGTGCCTACCTGAAATCCTGTGAATACTCGGTTAATCGCATCGGCTTGGAGAGAAGATAGCGCTGCCCGGATCAAAGCGGTTATGACGCAGGCTATAGGTCACGAACGAGTGGCAGACGGCAATGTGTTTGAGTTCGCCCATATTGCGGTGCAAAGTTCACTACGACTAGCTCGAGCGACTGTATCCAGTCTTGTGCCACCAAACCCGACGTGTTGCGACTGACAGGGATGCAATCTTCGAAAGTCTTGCCAGGCGCGTCATTCGGAGCAGTTCGTCGTCGCAGCCCGCCTAAGTCATCGATTATTCGTGTGTAGGGGACTTAAAAATCCGTAGGGCCAAAAAGGACTATGGCGGTTCGACCCCTCCCGGCATAAGTAAGCCGTTCAGCCGTTATTGAGTTCGGCAGGAGGGCAGGCAAACTGCATTGCCGAAGAAATTCCGTGCGTTGGGTTAAAACGGATTTCCGACGAACAAGCAGTCCCACACTAACGAATTGATTGCCGCCGCGGTCACCGTCGCGGTTGTTCCCGATAGAGAACATTTGGCGCTGATCGCCGGAGCGGATGGAGTGGAAGCAGGATCCAGGGAAACAAAAGAAAGATAATGCGTAAATCTCGCAGTCGTTGTAAATGTACAAGTGGTTCCCGCTGACATTGCGCACTTCCCCGCATAGCTACTTTCCGCAGGTTGCTGCCAACGATTAGCGGTGATATAGCCATCAATTACTAGGCCTCCCGGATTAGACAAGTGAGCGCCAGCATCCAAAAAGTTCGTACAGTTCGCTGCTCCTAGCCCAACAACCGCGATACAGTGCGTGATTCCACGTTGGGCTGGGTTGAGAGTTGCTGCTGCTGAGTTGGGGGCGTCTCGTCCGCTCTCCCACACTAGGTAATCTTCATTATCAATCAGATAACTCGGAGCCGCTCCGGTGTCCTCGCTCATCATGGTGCCACTGATTTGCATTCGCCCAAAGTTCTGGATCCATCTCTGGCGAGGGCCCGCGGTCTCGAAGTGACCACCGTATACGCCCACAATAGAGTCTCCACTCGTGGCGTTCTGATTCTGGATGCCCCAGTTTGAATTGAAATCAATGGCGCACCCATAGCAAAAGAAATCGTGAGCAAACCCTCGAGTCGATGGTCCCATCACAACTCCAATGTTGTTGTTTGAGATGTTGCAACTGTAGCAATTGATGTTCTCACCCATGTTGAACTGATCGAGCATTTGAAATCCTGCGCCAGGGCTGCCCTGGAATCCAACGTTATAGAAAACCAGGCCCCAAGAGTTTGCCCCCACTTGCGCGCCAGCGGTTACGCAGTTGTGCATGACAGTATTGGACGTTTCGTAGCCGTAAACTGTGAGCTTTGGGTGACCGCCATAGAGGACCCCGACCGACGCCCTCCCTTGGCAATCGAAGAAAAGCCCATCCATGCCACCAAGAACCACGCTGGTTTGTGCGTATGTGCTGACTACGTTGGCCAGCAGGCCAGTGAATCCGGGTGCGGCCAGAATATGGCTTCCATTGGCTGCACCCATCACCTTGTAACGAGTATCAATCGTTAACGTGCGGGAGATCTTGTAGGTCCCGGAAGGAAGATAGCGAATGTTGTTTCCGTCAGCGGAGAAGGCCTTGTTCAGGGCCGGGGCGGAATCGCTCGTCCCGGTTGGATCGGCTCCATAACACGCTGCTACATCAATCGGTCCTGCCTGATTGCACAGGGAAGATGCGGTTATGTTCTGCGCCTGAAGGTAGGAACTGATGAAGAGTAAAAAGAACAGGCATCTCGTCATGGATGGCATACCTCCGTAAGACAAATTGGACAAAGATCACGATGTATGCTCGCCCAGGGGCCAATTTAAATCCCATGGGAATCTGGCCGCTGGTGCAGTGATTCCGTCGGAGAAAGCCACCAAGGCATACAGCTTTGTGATGGCCGATTCCGGATGTAAAAGATGGCTCCGGACCGCTTAAGGCATGTTCATTATCGAAAGCCATCCTGCAGTGATACTTATCACCGAGAACGAATCGTGCATCCGAAGTTCTACTCTCCCGGCTCGAACCGATACCCGATCCAAGGTTCGGTCACGATGTAGCGTGCCTTCGAGGGATCCGCCTCTATTTTCTTTCGCAGTTGTCCTATAAAGACGCGCAGGTATTCCGGTTGCTCCACTGCATTGCCGCCCCACACCGCCGCGAGCAGGGCGCGATGCGTGAGGATGCGGCCCGGGTGGCCCACGAAATACGCTATCAAATCGAATTCTTTGGGTGTCAGCCTGATTTCCTGTCCGCGAACGGTCACGACGTGCGCGTCCATGTCGACGCGGAAATCACCGGCCTCAAGTGCTCCACCCGCTTCGGAGGGAGTTTCAGGAAGGCGGCGTAAATTGGCGCGTACCCGAGCAAGAAGTTCTTGCATGCCGAACGGCTTGGTCACGTAATCGTCGGCCCCCACGTCGAGCGCTTGCACTTTCGCCCGTTCCTCGCCTTTCACTGACAGGACGATAATCGGCACCCGGGACTTTGTCCGGAGCCGGCGGCACAGTTCCAGGCCATCCATGTGCGGCATCATCAGGTCGGTGATGACCAGATCGGGGGACCAGTCTTTGCAAATCTCCAAGGCAGTTTCGCCGTCATTTGCGACTCGGATGTCGTAACCCTGTGCAGAAAGGGAGGTGCGCAGCACACGCGTAATCTGCGGTTCATCGTCGACGACCAGTATGTGGCGATGCTGGGTTGTCATTCTGTCGGGCGCGTCGCGAGCTGCATCTGCAGCAAACGCGCATGCCGCAACGTGGGCTGAATGATTTGCATGCAGACCACATTATGCCAGTGTTTCGGGCCGGAGCGCCCAATGGGAACGCTCGCACGATGTTCTCAAATCCAGGCCGCCCTCAATTCGAGGACGAAGCGCTCAGTGGCTGAGCCGCGTCTGTGCAGTCAGTATAGGTTTCTTGTTGGGGGCCATTCTAGCCGTTTTGTTGTCCTGGTCCAATCCGAACGCGAGTAGAACGTTGCCCGCCATGGCATTGGTGTATCCGGTGTTCACAAATAGCATGCCGCTGACGATAGCGGGACCGGCGCCATTCAACGAACCGCCGTGGGCCGGTACTCCGTTGGTGGTCTTGAAAGACTGGGCTGTATCGAAATCCCAAAGGACGTCGCCGCGCCGGGTATCGTACGCTCTCAAATGACCGTCGAGGGAACCAGCGAATACGACCCCTGGAATCAGCGTAGGAGGCGCCATTTGGGCAGGGCTGCATCCGTACTGCCCGGCGCAAGCAGGTTTCGGCGGCGAAATATGCCACACTTGTTTTCCCGTTGCCAAATCCAGGGCGAACATTCCGCCCCCCACATTTGGATTGTCAAAGTCGAAATCTGAAAGGGGAAAAAAAGCATGCCGGTCGTTTGCGGCGCCACCCCATTCAACACCTCCCAGAGGGCCGCCTTTTCCGATACGACTCTTCCACAGGATGCGACCGTGATTGTCGGGGTCCAGGGCATAGACGACGCCAGATTTCTGCGCTGCCAAAAGGATCCTTCGACCGTCCGCCAGAGATTGCAAGATTGGCGGAGCGCCGAAATCATAATCATCACCACGCTGAGTCGGGCAGTTATCTCTCTTCTCGGCAACGCATCCACTATTCCAGACGTCCTTGGGCATCAGTTGGCGCCACCACAGCCGCTTTCCGGTGATGATATCGAACGCCACGACGGCGTCTGACATGTCGGTGGAGGGATCGGAATAGTTGTTTCCAGTGCCTACATAAATAGCGCGGGCTTTCAAATCGGCGGTCGGAGAAGACCACACCGCAGCCCCGGATGGCCCGAAATACTGCACACCCTGTGGATTCTTGCGCGTCGGCTTGGCTTCCTCAGCGATGGTGTAGCCCTTCCAGACTTGCTGGCCGGTGGCTGTATCCAATGCGATCACGCTGCCGCGAAACGTGCAGCACGGATATGCGGGATTTGCCGATGCACCCTCTTCACCGGAAGAGATGGGCACGTAAAGGCGTGTTCCCACCAGCAGCGGCGATCCTGTGATGCGCGCGGCCGGATGAGGGTCGGGATGCACTTCCCATATCACCGAACCATCCGCAACCTTCAGAGCGTACACATTGCCGTTGGTATCGCCGAAAAAGGCGGCGTTTCCACCATCGCCGACTGAAATTGCGGACTTCACGGTAGCGGAGGCTTTGAACATCCACCACAGGCACCCGGTAGCGGCGTCAAGCGCATAAACAGTGCCGTCTTCGCTGCCCACAAACAGTCTTCCAGCGTACGAGGTGGGCTGGCCGAATGTTGCCGCTGCCCCGGGAAAGCCGAAGGCCCACTTCAGTTTCAGATTACTGACACCGCTCCGGTCAAGACCCGCTGAACGTCGCGATTGATAGCGGCTGTTGCCCGGATCGGCACCCCAGCCGTTCCAGACCGGAGGATGCGCCGGCGGATCCAGATCGCGCGCGCAATAACCCGTGAATGCCACCACGGGCGAGTCCGGTGCAGCCACATAACTGGCAATGGCGAGCTTCTGCGCTTTGCTGAGTCCTTTGGCTTCGAACTTCATCCTGCCTGAATTTAGCGCCGCCAGAATAAAACGTTGTGACATCAAGTGCAGTGCCGCAGGCTGTGGAGCACGCATGTCGTTGCCCGGACTGTGGCAACCGGCACACCTTTGCACAAACAATGCCGCTCCGTCGGGCGGGGGAGAATTTGGTTTGCGCGAACAGCCTTGGAGCGACAAGCTTGCGATGAATGCTGTTATGAGGCCAAAGATAACGCGCGTGCGAATTTGTGCTCCGGAGCGAACTGCGCCGCGCGAGACTTCTGGCTTGTCGACTTGCAAGGGCAGAATTGGCGCGTTTCCAGGCATCCGGTGTTAGATGACTGGTCGCGCGAGAATTACTGTCTGGTTCAGGTATAGATCGGTAAAGATTTATTGTAAATTCTGATTGCGGATACGCACAATTGCAGCAAACCTACATCGTGTTCTGTATTGACGCGAGAAGTAAGCAGGGCAAATCCGCCGCTGGCGTGGTACTGACTACTGAGTCCGGCTGATAAAATTTTGTACAAGATGGCTGCTGCCGATCAACCCGTTGCTCGCCGCACCATTTTTCACGTGGATATGGATGCCTTCTTTGTCTCCGTGGAAGAGCTTTATGATCCGTCATTGAAGGGCAAGCCGGTCGTGGTGGGCGGACAACGAGACGAGCGTGGCGTGGTATCCGCTGCCTCATATGAGGCGCGCAAGTTTGGCGTCCACTCTGCCATGCCTCTGCGCACTGCCGCAAAACATTGCCCACATGCCATCTTTGTCGACGGCCATCCAGAGCGCTACCGGGAGTGCTCCGAAAAAGTCTTCCACGTGTTGGGCGCGTTCAGTCCGCAGGTGGAAATGGCGTCGATCGATGAGGCTTACCTTGATATGACTGGTACGGAACGGTTATATGGACCCTCCATCAGGGCGGCCGATAGCCTGCACCGGCGGATGAAGTCTGAGACCGGGTTGAACTGCTCGGTTGGCATCGGCAGCTCACGGCTAATCGCGAAGGTCTCTTCAGCCCAGGCCAAGCCGAACGGAGTTCTGTGGATCGTACCCGGGGAAGAAGCAAAGTTTCTCGCGCCGCTCGACGTTCGCGAAATTCCCGGGGTGGGCAAGGTAATGGAAGCTCACCTCCACGCGCTGGGCATTAAGAAGGTTGGAGACCTTGCTCGGCTCGAAGAATCAGAATTGAGCGAGCGTTTCGGAAAATGGGGCCTGGCTCTTGCGGGTAAGGCTCGCGGCGAAGACGCGGGCGGATGGTTTGACAGCGAAGTCGGCGCTGACATCGATGCGAAATCAATTAGCCATGAGCACACCTACAATCACGACACTGCCGATTCCGCTCAACTGGAATCGACCTTGATGCGGCTGTCCGAGATGGTCGGAAGACGGCTGCGGGAAGCCAACTTTCACGCCCGCACGGTGCAGCTCAAGTTGCGCTACAAGGATTTCACGACCATTACGCGCGCACACTCTTTCCCTGATCCAACTCAGCTGGATACGGCAATATTCGAGCAGATTCGCGCCTTATTCAGGAAACACTGGAAGAAAGGTTTCGAAGTGCGACTGCTTGGGGTGCAGGCCTCCTCCTTCACCACGCAAGCAGCGCAGATCGACCTGCTCGACGGCACGCGCCAGCAGCGCTGGAGAAATGCGCTTGCCGCTGCCGACAAGCTCCGCGACAAGTTTGGCGAATCGAGCGTTGGCCTGGCTGCCGGACTCCGCGGCAGTTTCCGCGAGCGCACGCACGAGAACCCCGCCGGACTACCCGGCAAAGGAAAGGGAAAGAGCTAGTTTCCTTCGGTGCCCCAGGATTGACCCCCATTCAGCAGCTTCCTATAATCCTGCTGCAGGAGTTGACTTATGAAGAGCGCTAAAGACTTAGTGGCCCACGCAAGTTCCCGCGTCAAAACGGTTTCAGCACAGGAAGCAATGGGAATGCTGAACGACCCGGAGACAGTATTCGTCGACCTGCGCGATAGTTCCGAGTTGCAGCGCGACGGCAAGATTCCAGGTGCGGTGCATGTCAATCGCGGCATGCTCGAATTTGTGCTCGACCCAGCACTTCCGTATCACAACCCGGTATTTTCTTCCGGCAAAAAGGTGCTCTTTTATTGTGCCAGCGGCGGGCGGTCCGCGCTAGCTGCTGACACTGCCCAGAACATGGGCCTCGAGCGCGTGTCGCACCTTGGCGGCGGATTCAAAGGCTGGAAAGAGGCGAACGGTCCAACAGAGCAAGCTTGATGCTCAAATTGCGCGCAGCGGGGATCACAGCGTGTCCCCTTCTCCTTGTGCCTGGATATGAACTAAGGGCGTCTTATCGGTGAGCCGAACTCCTTGCCACCGATTTGCTGCATCGCGATCATGGCGGAATTTCTTCACGGCTGAACCGACCGCCAGCGAACCTTGCACCAGATGTCCTACCTTTAGCGGTCCAACAACTTTCAGGTCGCGAACCCAGTGCAAAGCGCTGCTGATGCTGCACCCACACTGGCTGCAATCAGGATTGCCTCCGAACACGCACGGCTCGACGTGCGTCCGCAGATCAGCCGAGTAGTTCAGCGACATTTTTGAGAAAACGCAGTCATCTGGATTCTTTGGTGGATTCACAAAGGCCCGCGCCACCCCTTCGGGCAACAATAATTTTGGGTATTGCTTGCTCAATTTCGGAAGCTCCAGTGCGATGCGCTCACGATCTGCCGGCAAGAGCCGCTCCGGACTTTCTTCGCCCAGTTGCGGACTGTAGAGGCTTACCCAGATGTGATCGACTTCTTTTCGCGCATTCCAGAACGCCACATACTCTTCAAGGTAAGAAAGGCGCGCCAGCATCGGGCGCGTGATTACCCAATGCACATTGACGGAACGGCCCACGATATTTTTCAGAATACGTTCGTAGGTTGCGGGCTTGCGCCGGATGTCGTGGTGTTCTGGTAATCCGTCCACAGAAACCGCAACACGCAGTCGGGGGATGTCCATCCACTCTTGCGGGATCGCGATCACTCCGCTAGTCACCACCATCGTGAAAACGCCCATTTCGCTGAGCGCCGGTATTATCTGTGACAGTTCGCGATGGCGAATCATCGGCTCGCCGCCGACTAGAGAAACGTGCAGGGGTTGGTGACGGTGCACCAGGTTGAGCACGCCTTTCACCAGCGAATCTCCGCGAAAATCGCTCAACTCCCGCAGGGTTGTTCCGCCCCCGAGATGACTGTCTCCGTAGGCATAACATCCAGGGCAGCTCAAGGGACACTCGCGCGTGATCTCGATGGAGAGCATGGGAACGTGTCCGTTGAGAATGCGCCACCACGCCTGCGCGAAATCACGCGGGGTGAGACTCGGACGAAGTTGTGTGGGAGGCATACTTAGCACGCTTGGATGCTCCATCACGATGCGAGGATGCACGCGTTAGCCTTGACCTCTATCGCCACCCCAACTAAGATTCCCCTTCTCTTTCACACGCCACTTTGGAGCGTCAAATGCGTAAGGTGCTCTTCGTTTGCTCAATCGTTTTTGTAACTTCTCTTTTTGTACGAGCTGCCGACTCTAATCCGCAATTGCTATTGCGTTTTCCCACCGTGAGCAAAACACAAATTGTTTTTAACTATGGAGGTGATCTCTGGATTGTCAGCCGCGACGGCGGGGAAGCGCGCCAGTTAACATCCGGCGTCGGTATCGAAGCGCTGCCGTATTTTTCGCCTGACGGCACACACATCGCTTTCACCGGTGAATATGACGGCAATCGCGACGTGTTTGTAATTCCGGCGGAGGGAGGAGTGCCGCGGCGTCTGACGTATCACCCTGCTGAGGAATACGTTGCCGGTTGGACCCCCGAGGGCAAAAATGTTCTGTTTAACTCCTGGGGAAACAGCTTTGTCCATTTCGAGGATCAGCTCTACAAAGTTCCCGTGGAAGGCGGGCTTCCGGTTGCGCTACCGTTGCCGATTGCCGAAGACGCATCGTTTTCTCCAGATGGAACACATTTGGCGTACGTTCCTCATCCCAAGTGGCAGCAGGCCTGGAAACGTTATCGCGGGGGTCAAACGAGCCCGATCTGGATCGCCGACCTCAAAGATTCCAGCATTGTCAAAATTCCACGCGAGAACTCCGATGACCACCAGCCCATGTGGGTCGGCGACACCATTTATTTCCTCTCGGATCGAAATGGGCCTGTGAGCTTGTTTGCCTATAACACCCAGACGAAACAAGTCAGTGAAGCGTTGCACAGCGATGGTTTCGATTTCAAGGCAGCATCGGCGGGGCCTGACGCAATCGTCATCGAGCAATTCGGAGCAATTAAGCTCTATGACTTGCACTCGCATCAGGCGCACAACGTGAATATTCAGATTAAAGGCGATTTGGAGGCGGTTCGTCCGCACTTCGCAAAAATCGAACCCAAGCGTGTTCAGAATTTCGGAATTTCTCCCACAGGAGCACGCGCCATTTTTGAAGCTTGGGGAGAGATCTTCACAGTTCCTACCGATAAAGGTGACATTCGCAACCTGACGAACAGTCCGGCCGTAGCCGATCGCGATCCGTCGTGGTCTCCTGACGGAAAATCCATTGCCTACTTTTCCGACGAATCCGGCGAATACGGACTGTGTATTCGTGATCAGAACGGGCTGGGAACGGTGCGGCACATTAACCTGGGGAACCCGCCCTCGTTTTTCTATACGCCGACGTGGTCGCCGGACAGCAAAAAGATTGCCTATACCGACAAACGCCTTCAGTTGTGGTATCTCGATCTCGATAAGCTGACGCCCAAGCTGGTCGACAACGATTACTTTGGCGGCTTTGGGCCGACACAGCTCGGCCAGACGTGGTCTCCTGACAACAAGTGGCTCGCCTACTCCAAGCAACTGCCCAGCGGGCAGCACGCAATCTTTCTTTATTCACTCGAGCAGGGAAAATTCTTTCAGGTCACCGATGGGATGAGTGATGCGGTGAGCCCAGTGTTCGACAAGAACGGGAAGTACCTGTACTTTACGGCTTCTACCAACGTCGGCCTCACCACGGCAGGACTCGACATGTCGAGCCAGGAGCATCGCATTACGCGCAGTGTCTATCTTGCAGTACTGAGTAAAGACGAGAAGTCGCCGCTGGCTCCTGAAAGCGATGAAGAGAAGCCCAAGGAGAAGAAGGCGGATCAGGAAAAAGAAAAGAGCAAGGACGAGGACAAAGAGAAAGGAAAAGACAAAAAGAAAACGGACGCTAAAGCCGCCGCTGATGACAAAAAGTCCGACGACAAGGACAAAGACAAAGAAAAAAAGGACGAGCCTGTGGTAGTCAAAGTCGATATCGATGGCATCGGCCAGCGAATTCTCTCGCTTCCCATTCCCGCCAAGAACTACTTCGGAATGCAAGCGGGAAAAACCGGCATCTTGTTCCTTGCGGAAGGGCCGATGGTGGTAGTCGAAGACGATTATCCGAACGTGCCTCAGACGCTTCAGAAATTTGACCTGAGCAAGCGCAAGGTAGACAAAGTCGTGGAGGACATCAACGACTTCGCCGTGTCCTTGGACGGCGAAAAGATCCTGTACCGCAAGGGCGATTCATGGGCGACTGCTTCTCCCGATGATTCTGCGGGTGGGGGCGGAGGCGGAAGCACTCCGAAGCCGGGCTTTGGGCCGTTGAAGCTCGATAATTGGCAGGTGTACGTCGAGCCCCGCGCCATGTGGAAGCAGATTTACAACGAAACTTGGCGCATCGAGCGGGATTTCTTTTACGATCCGCACTATCACGGCTTGGATCTGGAAAAAATCAGGAAAAAATACGCCTTATATCTGGATGGAATTGCGTCACGCGAGGAACTCACCTATCTGTTTCAGGAATGCCTCGGGGAAATGACGGTTGGGCACATGTTCGTCGCCGGTGGCGAGGCTCCCCAGCCGAAGAAGTTCAAAGGCGGATTGTTGGGCGCAGACTTCACTTTAGAAAATAACCATTACCGCGTTTCCAAGGTCTATAACGGAGAGAACTGGAACCCGGGCAATGAAGCTCCACTCACTCAGCCCGGCGTAAACGTTAAAGCGGGAGACTACATCCTCGCAGTCAACGGCCGCGAACTGCATGCCTCCGATAACATTTACAGCTTCTTCGAAGAGACTGCCGGCAAGCAGGTCGTTCTGAAGGTCGGAGCAAACCCGGATGGCAAAGATTCCCGCGAGGTGACGGTTGTTCCTGTGGAGAGCGAAGAAAATCTCCGCCATCTGGATTGGATTGAGAAGAATCGCCGTCGCATCGATGAAGTCACGGGCGGCAAGATTGCGTATGTACATGTGCCGAATACGGCGGGAGCTGGTTACACCAGCTTCAATCGATATTTCTTCTCGCAAGTGGGGAAAGAGGGTGCGATTATTGACGAGCGCTTCAACGAAGGCGGGCAGCTCGCGGATTACATCGTCGATCATCTTCGCCGCCCACTCATGAGCAAAGTTGTCACGCGTGAAGGGCACGACTGGTCCAGCCCTTCAGAAGCGATTTTCGGGCCCAAGGTAATGATCATCAATGAAATGTCTGGCTCGGGAGGCGATGCGTTGCCGTGGTACTTTCGGAAATCCGGAATCGGACCACTCATCGGCAAGAAGACCTGGGGTGGTTTGGTGGGTATCGGAGGTTATCCGGAGTTGATCGACGGAGGCCGCGTGACCGCACCGCGTGCGGCCATCTATGGATTGAATGGAGAATGGGAAGTGGAGAACCATGGGATCGCGCCGGACATCGAAGTCGACCTTGATCCCGCAGCGTGGAGGCAGGGACGCGACGCACAGTTGGAGAAGGCGATTGAGGTGGTAATGCAGCAGTTGAAAGAGCATCCGCTGCCGGAAATTAAGCGCCCGCCGTATCCTAATTACCATGAGCACGACGACCTGGGGCAGAAGTAAGCCTCTTATCCAAGGAGCAGACCGTGTCGCGACCCATGCTCGCGCTGTTGCCGTTAATTCTAGGAGGAATTGTGGCCGTCGGTGTGAAGCAGCCACTTGCAAGCAGTGCCCCGCGTGGCACGCTCTTGGTCGCAAACAAGGGCGACCAGAGTCTCGGTATTGTCGATCCGAAATCGGGCACGCAAGTCGCAACCGTTGCCGAGGGCGGGACGACCGGGCATGAGGTGATCGCGTCGCCGGACGGAAGACTGGCTTACGTGCCCATTTACGGCAACTCCGGAGTGGGCAAGCCGGGAACCGACGGCAGCAACATGGTGGTGGTGGATATCGCGTCGCGCAAAGTCGTTGGCAATCTAGATTTCGGCCACGGTGTGCGCCCGCATTGCCCTGTTTTTGGGCCTAAGGACGGTTTGCTGTATGTGACAACCGAACTGGATAACGCCGTCGCGGCCATCGATCCTCATACTCTGAAGATCATCGCGAAAATTCCCACAGGACATCCTGAGTCGCACATGCTGGCCATCACTCACAACGGTCGTTATGGATACACGACCAATGTCGGTTCGGGAACGGTGTCGGTCCTCGATCTCGAGGCACACAAACTGATCGACACGATCGCCGTCGCCGAGGTCGTTCAGCGCATTTCGCTCTCGACGGACGATCGACTGGCCTTTACGTCCGACCAGACTAAGCCGCAGCTCGCCGTGATCGATACGCGCACACGCAAAGTGCAACACTGGGTTCCACTGCCTGCATCCGGATACGGAACAGCGCCGACGCCCAACGGAACATGGCTGGTAATTGCGATGCCCAGCGCAAAGCAAGTCGCGGTTTTGAATCTCAAGACAATGAAGGTGGAGCACACGATCAATGTGCCCGCGGCGCCACAGGAAGTCTTGATCCGTCCAGATGGAGCGGTCGCATATGTGTCCTGTGATGCCAGCCATCAGATCGCCGAGATTCAAACCTCCACTTGGAAGGTTTCGCGCCTCATTGATGCGGGACCCAGTGCTGACGGTCTGGCATGGGCGCGCCACTAGCAGGTTGCCGAAAGCCTGATTCCAACCTGTTTCCGGAAGGGCACGACTTCAGTCGTGCCGTAAGTGATGCAAAA
>Ga0068856_100000838_pt1 | contig 33188 bp, 26 predicted proteins | sample KBSCornC62_FD_66595 | JGI IMG/M metagenome (GOLD analysis project Ga0068856, IMG submission 66595) | Corn rhizosphere microbial communities from Kellogg Biological Station, Michigan, USA - KBS Corn C6-2 | ecosystem: Host-associated > Plants > Roots > Rhizosphere > Soil ...
GCCCTCCTGGGCCCTAGCCGTTTCGTTTCGTAAAAATGCCGCATCTGATAGAAGTTGAAAAGTCAAGAGCCAAAGCTGATGGCTGAAGGCCAAAACCTAACGATCAAAAGCCTGATCGCTATATTTGATTCCATGCGCCTCGCACGACTCGGCCTGCAGCTTTTGTTTGCCGGAGCCGCTCTCGCTGCGCCGCCGCCAACAGGTTCCAGCTTGCTTCGCGGCTTGTCGCTGCACGACCGTATTGCGCAGCTCATTGTCGTGCGCGGTTACGGCGATTATCCAGTCCCAACCAATGCCGAATACCAGCGTTTTGTCCACTGGATACGTGACGATCATGTCGGCGGCTTCATCGTCGCCGGGCACATCCGCAATGGCAATGTCATCCCCGCGCAGCCGTTCGAAATGGCCGCGTTCCTCAATCACATGCAGCGGTTGGCGAAAATTCCGCTGCTGGTGGGTTCCGATTTCGAGCGCGGCGCATCTATGCGCGTAGCCGAGACCGCGCGCTTCCCGTATTTCATGGCGTTCGGAGCCGCAGGCGATTTGAACGCGGTGCGCGAGTTGGGGGCGGCCACGGCGCGCGAAGCGCACGCGCTCGGAGTGAGTTGGGTCTTCGCGCCGGATGCCGACGTCAACAACAACCCCGACAATCCGATCATCAACGTGCGTTCGTTTGGTGCCGATCCCCATGCGGTTGCCGCGGCTGTCTCGTCTTTTATCGAAGGCGCGCACTCCGATCCGCGGAATTATGTTCTGGTTACGGCCAAACATTTTCCGGGGCACGGCGACACCGCTGAAGACAGTCACCTGAAATTACCCAAGCTCGACCAGCCGAAAGAGCGCATCGAGTCCCTCGAACTGGTGCCTTTCCGCGCTGCCATTCAGCATGGGGTGGACGCCATCATGACGGCTCACTTATCGATACCCGCCTTCGAGCCGGAGTCCGAACCCGCCACGGTCTCGCATAACATTCTCACCGGACTGCTGCGCAACGAGCTCCGGTTTAAAGGCATTGTGGTTACCGATGCCATGGAGATGCAGGCAGTCACAGCGCTTTATCCCGGCGGCGAGGCTTCTGTCCGCGCGATTGAAGCCGGAGCCGACGTGCTTCTGATGCCTCCCGATCCCGGCGCGTCCATACGCGCTATTGAAGCGGCCGTGCGCGCCGGCCGTATTTCGCGCCAGCGCATCGACGCGAGCGCCGCCAAGGTCTTGGCCGCGAAACGGCGCGCTGGCCTGTTTCGTTTACGCCTGGTGAATCCGGACACGATCTCCGAGCAGATCGAAGACGAAAAGCTGGATGCACTCGCGCGTTCGGTAGCCGAGCGGGCGATCACGCTCGTTCGCGATGAAAAGCATTTATTTCCCGCCCCGGCGCTCGACCGGTCCTGCCTGGTTGTGCTGTCGGAGAATTCGTTTTCGACGCGCGGCGAAGCTTTGGCGCGAGAACTCGTGCGGCGCATGCCGGATCTGAAAACGTTTGTGACGAATCCCACTATGCCGGATGAGTTGCTAAACGCCATCGCAAGCCAGACCAAGCAATGCAAGCAGATCTACGCCGCCGCTTTCATCACCGTGGCTGCCAGCCGCGGCAGCGTGGATCTGGAAGGCGGCTTGGATAGCTTTCTGAAAACGCTGGTTCACAATCCGGTGCCTATTGCTCTTATCGCGTTCGGCAATCCTTATCTGCTGAGGGCCGTTCCCGATATCGGCTCGTACGCGGCCACGTTCAGCACCGCCGTCACGTCGGAAAACGCTGCCGCCAAAGCCATCCTGGGGGAAATACCGATTGGCGGAAAAATGCCGGTCGATATTCCGGGTCTTACAAAAATCGGCGATGGCCTGACTGTACCAGTAAAGCTCAAAACGGCGTCTAATTCCGCGGACTTGCTTCACAAATGAACATTACCTGGCTTGGTCATTCGCATTTTCAATTGCAATTCCCAACGGGAGAAGTGCTGATTACTGATCCCTGGATCGAGGAAAATCCCGCTTATCCGGAAGGCTATAAGATCCAGCGCGTCGATGCGATCGCGATCTCGCATGGGCATTTCGATCACACTGGCGACGTTATTCCGCTGGCTAAACAATTCGAGCCGAAAGTCGTAGCAATCTTTGAAGTCGCCTCGCATTTCGCGACGAAAGGTGTGAAAAATACAGTCGGAATTAACAAAGGCGGTACGCTCGACCTGGGGTTCGCCAAACTCACCATGACGCATGCCATCCATAGCGCCGCGATTAAGGATGGCGATCGAATGTTGTATGGCGGTGAAGCAGCCGGCTACGTGATCACCGGCAAAGATGGCCGCAAAATGTATTTTGCCGGCGATACAAACGTTTTTCTCGACATGTCTCTCATTGCCGATTTGTATGAGCCGGAATTGGCATTCCTGCCGATTGGCGATCACTTCACCATGGGCCCGCACGAGGCGGCGCACGCGGCCCGCTTGCTTAGAGTGAAGACCGTGATTCCCATGCACTACGGCACCTTTCCAGTGCTGACGGGCCGTCCCGAAGATCTCGCAGCGAAGGTGAAAGACGACGGCATCCGCGTCTGGCCGCTAAAACAGGGCGAGACGGTGACCTGGTAGCCCGGTCAGTATCTCTGCACAATCACATCCCGAAATCCGTTGCTTCGTAATTGATCGCGGGTGGAAGAAAGATCCGCTGTATCGCGAATCGGCCCGATCAAAACGCGATAAATCGTCGTGCTTCCCGGCTTCGGCACCGAATGCGCGTGGAATCCCTTTTTGTTTAGCACGTCGGCGATGGCATCGGATTCGTTGCGTCCGACGGCGGCGACTTGCAGAAAGGTTTGGCCGGTCTGCGGCAGATATGCGGCGGAAGGATTTTCTACCGGGGCTGGCACGCTTTTCCGCCTCGGCGATCCTAAAGGCGCTCCCTCCGGTGGCGCGGTCTCCGCGGCATGTGTGTCTGCCTTCTGCGGCGCGCCGGTCGCATCGCTGCTTGCCGGCGGCACTGAGTGTGTTTCCAGGCTGCTGGGAGTGGCTGGTGTGGCCGCCGCATCGGGCGTTCCCGCAGAGACTGTGGCAGTTCTTTTTTCGGCGGACTTCTCAGCGGAATTCCGTCCCACCATATAACCCCCGGTAAATGCGATTCCTAGCAGAATCGCAATTACGAAAAAGATCCCCAATAAGTGTTTGTTTCCGAGCAAAATTTCGGTTTCTGAATTGTTGCTGGATCTCATTTTCTATTTAGGATTGTACTTAACAATAAGATTGGGAGAAACAAGACGCGAGCGCGATACAGTACTTAGAGAAGCTATGAAATTCTGTTTTCGGCGAATGCCCGCGTTACGGGCAGGCGCACTGTGGGCTTTGTGTGTTCTGAGTGCCGCGTCCGCCGTCGCGCTGGACGTTTTGCCTGGTATGCCGCCGTTGCTTGATCCGCACAATGTCTATGCCGCCGCCGGGCCGGGCAAGTTGGCGGATGCGGTAAAAGCCTTCCCGGCGCGTGTCTACGTTCCGAATTCGAAGAGCGACACGGTCGATGTGATCGATCCCGCGACTTTTAAAATTGTCGGTCATTTCGCACTTCCCAAACACACCAAACGGCTGCTCGAGCCGCAGCACGTCGTGCCCTCCTGGGATCTGAAGAAACTTTGGGTGGCGGAGGATCTGGGCGATCAACTTACTCTGATCGATCCGGCCACCGGAAAAATGGGCGAATCGATCCACGTAGACGATCCCTACAACATGTATTACACTCCGGACGGCAAATATGCGGTCGTCATGGCCGAGCGCGAAAAACGAATTGATTTCCGTGACGCCCAAACCATGAAGGTGGTCAAGCGCCTTTCGGTAAATTGCGACGGCGTGAATCATGCCGATTTCACACCGGACGGCCGCTTCATGATCGCTACCTGCGAATTTTCGAGCGAATTGATTAAGGTGGATGTCGCCGCGCAAACCGTGCTCGGTCATCTGAAGCTGGAGCCGAAAGGGATGCCACAGGATTGCCGCCTCTCGCCTGACGGAAAAGTTTTCTATGTCGCGAACATGGACGCCAACGGCGTACACGTAATCGACGGCAACGCCTTCCGCCAAATCGAATTTATCCAAACGGGCAAAGGCGCGCATGGCCTCTATTTCAGCCGCGATGCGAAGTATGTTTACGTCTCAAACCGCGGCGAAGGATCGGTCTCTTTGATCGATCTCGCTACACGCAAGGTGGCGACGAAATGGATGATCCCAGGCGGCGGTAGCCCGGATATGGGCGGCGTTTCGGCCGATGGCAAGCTGCTTTGGCTCACCGGCCGCTACAACCGTGAAGTGTACGTCTTCGACACGTCCAATGGCACTCTTCGCGCCCGCATTCGAGTCGGCGACGGGCCCCACGGGATGTGCGTCTATCCTCAGCCCGGCCGCTATTCGCTCGGCCATACCGGAAACATGCGTTAACGTGAAAAGCGATCCGCCACTTCCCGAACCTTGGCTGCGAGGACCTCTACCTGGCGTCCACTCTTTAGTGATGCCGGTATTTTTTAGTTTTGCCCAGGTGCGCGAAGATCTGGCCAAGCATACCGCCGGTCTCGAGCCGGCGCAAATCTGGCGCACCATCGGCCCCAACTCTCTTGGATTCCAGCTAAAGCACATTGCCGGCAGCGTGGATCGCATCACCAGCTATTTGATAGAGCAGCCGCTTACCGATGCGCAAATGGCGTTCTTGCGGCAGGAATCGTCAGGCTCTGAAGGGATCGCGGCTCTGTTGGCATTGGTGGATGCGAGCCTTTCTCATTCCGAAGACCGCCTGCGGCAGCTCGATCCGAAATCGATTTATGAGGGGCGATCGGTCGGCCGGCGCGCCCTGCCTACCACTGTCATCGGCCTGCTCGTACATCTGGCCGAGCACACGCAGCGGCATTTGGGACAAGCGATCACTCTTTCGAAACTCGCGAGACAACCTGGCTGATGTCCAGTTTCGCGCAGCTCCTCGCACGAAATCGCAATTATCGCTTCGCCTGGATGGGGCAGATCGTCAGCGAGGTCGGCGATCACTTCAATAACATCGCCGTTCTCAGCCTGGCGGTGGAAGAAACCCATAGCGGAGCCGTAATCGCCGCTCTAATGCTCTCACGCGCAATTCCCGCGGTGCTGGCGGGGCCGCTCGCGGGCGTTCTGCTCGACCGCTTCGATCGCAAGCGCATCATGATCGCGAGCGACCTGGCACGGGGATTCATCGCGCTCGGCTTTATCTTCGCTATCGGCCATCGTCAGGTGTGGCTGCTTTATTTGCTGAGTGCGATGCTCATGATCGCCTCTCCGTTTTTTACCAGCGGGCGCTCCGCGATTCTTCCGTCCATTGCCACCGAGGAAGAACTGCATACGGCGAATTCGCTCACCCAAACAACCGGTTGGATGACTCTCGCGGTGGGCGCTTATTTCGGCGGCAGCTCGGCCGCGCGGTTCGGCTATCAGCTCGCATTCGTCTACAACTCGCTCTCCTTTTTCTTTTCTGCTTTCTGCATCGCGAATCTGCGCTCCCCGGACGGGCATTTCCGCGCGGGACGCCGGCAAGGCTTGAATGAAACAACCGTGGCGCGGCCCTGGCATGAATATCGCGAAGGTCTCATGTACATGGTGGGGGCACCGTTAATCCTGGGGATCGGGTTGATCGGTGTGGGTTGGGCCAGCGGAGGCGGCGCCGCCCAAGTGCTGTTCACGCTTTTTAGTGAGATCGTGTTCAATCGCGGCGCGCAAGGCTTGGGGCAGCTCTGGGGCACGGCCGGCGTCGGCCTTCTGGTCGGCGGTTATATAGGCAATCGTCTAGGTAAGCGCATTAGCTTCGACGCCTATAAGAAGACGGTTTTCTTTTGCTATCTGCTTCACGGCGCTTCTTATGTCGTCTTCAGCCAGATGCGAAGCTGGCGTTGGGCCCTGTTCTTTATGGGCCTGTCGCGCGCGAGCGTAGCGGTGAGCTCGATCCTGAATTGGTCGAACCTGCTGAGGCATGTCGACAATCGCTTCCGTGGCCGCGTGTTCTCGACGATCGAAACGATGAACTGGTCTACCATGATGCTCTCCATGATGGGCGCCGGCATCGCGTCGCAACACTACAGCATTCGCGCAATCGGCGCGGCTTCCGGTCTGCTGAGCTCTTCGACCGCGATTTTCTGGGGCTGGGCCAACTGGACCGGCAAGTTGCCTGAGCCCGCCCTGCGGGAAGACGAAGAGGCTGTCGAGATTCACGGCGACCCCGTAAGCTAAAGAATTATTGACGTGTTTGCCAATGACAGTGCGACCGTGTGCCGCTGCCAAAGGCTTGATTTGCTCGCATCGGTGGGTTACCCTGATGAAAATCACCCACAGCCTTCCTGTGTTGTCCGGAAGCTCTTTTGGTGTGCGTTTGCATACGCTTTAAAATTCTCCATAGAAAGCCAGGTTTACGCCGCACATCTGGACAAAAACCGAGTCTCCGAATCGATCGTTAGCACGCGTCTCCCATGCGTCTGCCGCCGGACTCGGAGAAGCTGAAAAAGACGCCGCGTATTTGCTCTATCGCCACGCGGTCGGAAGCGTTCTTGTCTCGTTATTCGCCTCCTCCGGATTAGCTTTCGTCTCTATAGGACACGTATCTTCGCTGCGGCTGCAAAGCTGGTGGCTGCTTATTACTTCGGTTCTGCTCTTGCGCGGATTGGATGTGTTGCATTTCCATCGAGTGCGGGTATCCCACGTAAGATCTGGCCGCACCGAGATCCAGCGCTTCGCCTTGGGCGTGATCGTAACCGCCGCGTTATGGGCGGCGTTTCCACTAAGCTTCCTTTGCGAGTTGAATCAGACCGGGCGCGCTTCCACTGCCATCGTGCTCTGCGGAATGGCAGGAGGCAGCGCCACCGTGCTCGCTCCTTCCAAGACGCTTGTCTCGTTTTTTTGCGCTTTTCTCGTTTTGCCGACGGCAGTTCTCTTTCTGTCGTTCCCCGGATCGGAGAATACGTTTCTCGGCCTTCTCGGCTTTGGCTTCTTCGGGATCATGTACGCGTCGTCACGCGTCACTAATCGCGCAGCTATGACGGCCATCAGGCTGAGCCGGGCTAACGAAGCTCTACTCGCCGCGATGGAGGATGAGCGCCAGCGAACGGAAACGGCAAACGTAGAACTGAAAAGGGCGAAAGCCGCTTTGAGCGAGGCGAATCAGTCTTTGGAGACTCGCATTCGAGCGCGGACGGCCGATCTCGAAAAGGAGATGGGAGAAAAAGAACGCTACGCCAAAGAGCTTGCGCTACTCGCTTCCACCGACGCGCTTACCGGTTTGTGCAATCGCGTGACTCTGACGCGACGGCTGAGCAGCGCCCTTGCTGGCGCCGAAGCCGCCGGTCAATCGCTCGCTGTGCTGTTTCTGGATCTCGAAAAGTTTAAGGAAGTAAATGATCTGATGGGACACCTCGCGGGCGATCGCGTGCTGCAGGTTGTGGCGCAGAGACTCCTCCATCGCCTGCCTCCTCGTGTCCAGTTGGCGCGCTGGGGCGGCGACGAATTCGTCATTGCTCTTACCGGTCTCGATACAGCCGGCACCGCTGTCGATCTCGCAGGTGATTTGAATAAATGTCTTTCCGACCCGATTGAAATCGAGTCGGGCGTCGTGAAAATCGAGGCCACTATCGGTATCGCACTGTACCCGGATCACGGACGAACCGAATCGGACCTGATTCGAGCCGCCGATATGGCCATGTATGCAAGCAAAGAGGAGAAGCGCTCGAAAATCAGGCTATTCGATCCAACGCTTAGCGGCCAATTGACAAAGCGCCGAATGCTGGAGCGCGCGCTGCGCGAGGCGATTGACAACGGATTGCTCGAGATTGCTTTCCAGCCGGTGATTGCCGCTGCAACCGGCGAGTGCGAAACGCTTGAAGCGTTGGTCCGCTGGAATTATCCGGGGCGGGGCTATGTGTCCCCCGCCGAATTCATTCCCCTCGCCGAGCGCAGCGGCGAGATCGGCCCGCTCGGCCGATGGGTGTTGGCGAAAGCTTGCCAGGAAGCGGCGTCCTGGCCCGGTCGCAAACCTCCTTCGGTTTCGGTCAATGTTTCGGCTGTTCAGATTGAATCCGGAACTCTGCGAATGGATGTCGCTGCCGCGCTGAGAGATGCCGTGCTGCCGCCCTCACGCTTGAGGCTGGAACTCACCGAAAGCGTCTTTGCCGGCGATCGCCGTAACATTATTCCCGCGCTGAATGCGCTCCGCGACTCTGGTGTCAGAATTTCGCTGGACGATTTCGGTACGGGCTTTTCCTGCCTGGCCGATCTACGCAGGCTTCCCATCGATCATCTGAAAATCGACAAGTCTTTTGTGGAATCGATCCACACGGACTCCGCTCCCATTGTGAGCGCCATTGTCACTACCGCGCAAACGTTCGGGCTAGAGGTTGTGGCTGAAGGCGTTGAAACCGCGGCCCAGGCCGAAAAGCTGGTCGGACTCGGCGTTCACTATTTGCAAGGCTATTTCTTCTCCGATATCCTGCTGCCCGATGCCGCACGCGAGTGGCTGCGCGATAGAAATCCTGCCGTTCATTTCAAGACGGCCGCCGGCGCCATCAGTTCCTAGCGCGTGCAGGCGAATGGCGCCGAAGGTCCAATCGAGTTAGTCAGAGCGACGCTGACGGACTGTAGTGCGCTCGCATCGCCGCTCAGCGTAAACGGCGCCTGAAGCGAAAACACACTTCCATTCGGCTGGCTGGCGCTGCTTGCGAACCACTGCGAAACTTGCGTCGTGACAGGAACCGAAATTTGCGTGGTGCCCGTTACCTGCCCGCCATTCGCCGTGGTAACCGCAATCTGCGCACCCGGCGCAGCCGTGAACGTATAGCTAGCCAGGCTCAAATCGCGCGGAGTCGAATAGGCGTTAAGTTGAACGGAAAATGCGCCATTCGTGATAGTTCCTACGGAGCAGCTTTCGATCACAGGTGTTATCGGAGGAACAGCGACGTTGGCAGTCACCGGCGATGCCGGTAAGACGTTCAGATTTCCAGTCGTCAAGTTTGTAAGCGTCACGGTGATCTGCCCGGCGACCGTCCCCTGTTGGATGTTCGGTAGCGGAGCGGCCGGCGCGGTTGCGCCGCTTGCAACCGTGAAAGTGAACTTTGTATCGCCGGAGGCGAACCGCAGGGCCCGGTCCACATATGTGGCGGGAACTCCCGCGGCGCTTGGAACGAAGCTAAGTGTGAGGACACCTTGTAAATCGCTCGGCGCGGGGCTGGCTAACTGTAACGTCGGGCTGAGCGGCTCGGTCGGTGTTGCAGTAGCTTTCAATCCACCGATAGTAATCGCGGGAAGCGGATACACGAGGACGAAAGAGACAATGTTCGATGTAACTCCATTAGAAACGACCGAAATCTGTGCGGAACCTGGACTCTGGCTTAAATTGCCCGGTACGTTTGCCGTAAGCTGGCTCGAGCTTTCGAACTTTGTAGAGAGCGGCGTTCCATTCCATTGCACGACCGAGTTTGAGCTAAAACCGCCGCCATTTACAGTGAGTTGGAATGGCTGGCCGGAGGAAGGAGCATTGGGCGGGCTCAATGAACTGATCGAAGTCACGGACACGATAAAGTTCAGGGCATTAGAACTTACACCGTTGATGATGACGGTGATTTGAGCTGTCGTTGGAGAAGCGATCAAGTTGGCAGGCACGGCGGCGGTCAGGTGCGCCGCATCCACGAAAGTCGTAGCAAGGCTAGCGCCCTTCCACTGCACTGTTGCCGAGGAATTGAACCCCGTTCCTGTCAAGGTGAGAGTAAAGGGACTCGCCCCGGCGGTTGCGTTGTCCGGGCTCATTGAAGTCAGAGACGGACCATTCGCCACCTCGAAGTTCACCGCGTTCGAAGTCACCCCGCCCGATACAACCGTGACGGGAACGGATGCCGCAGTGGCGATGAGAGCGGCGGATACGGGAGCAGTTAACTGATTAGCGTTCACGAATGTCGTTGAAAGAGGCGACCCGTTCCATTGCACAACCGAGCCGGAGTCGAACCCGCTCCCATTGACCATCAACGTGAAGCCCGCTCCTCCTGCGGTTGTAGAGGGCGGACTCAAGCTTGTAATCGCGGGGCCTGGCCTGATCGTGAAAGGGCTTGGGGGATCGAACGTGACGCCGCCCGAAGTGACGGTCACTAGGGCGGTTCCCGGATTCGCTACAAGATCCGCCGAAACAGACGCCGTCAATTGATTTGGATTTGTAAAGCTCGTCGGCAAGGAATTGTCGTTCCACTTCACTACCGACGCGGTTGTAAAACCGCTCCCATTCACAGTAAGGGTGAACGCGCCGCCGCCTGCCGTGGTGATGTTCGGAGAGATGGAACTCACGGTAGGGCCGTTCAGGATAGAGAACGACGCATTGGTCGAGTTGACGCCGCCGGAGTTCACTGAGACGTTCGCGCTCCCCGCGTTCGCAATGAGATTACGGGAAATCGCGGCAGTCAATTGAGTCGCGCTGACAAAAGTAGTTGTGAGAGCAGACCCATTCCAGCGGACCGTGGCCCCTTGGGAAAACCCGCTCCCGGCAACCGTGAGCGTAAAGTCTGGACCACCGGCTGTGGCGGAGTTTGGATTCAATGAGGTAATACCCGGTGCGACGGGGAATTGCACTGTGTTGGAAGGGACGCCTCCGGAATTTACGATGACGTTCGCCGTTCCTGCGGTCGCAATCAAAGCCGCCGGTACGGCCGCCGTTAACTGATTCGCGTTCACGAGTGTCGTTGAAAGAGCCGTCCCGTTCCACTGCGTTACGGTGCCACTCGCAAAGTTGCTGCCGTTTACCTTGAGCGTGAACGCAGCTCCGCCGGCAGTGGCAGAAGTCGGGTCCAGGCTTTGAATGGAAGCGGCGGGAGTGACGGTAAATTGCGCGGGGCTGGACGTGCCGCTCCCGGAACTGACCGTTACATTGATCGTGGCCGCATTGGCGATGAGAGCGGCTGGAACAGCGGCGGTCAATTGAGTCGAACTCACCACGGTTGTCGTGAGTGCCGTCCCGTTCCATTGCACTGTGGCGCCGCCAGCAAAGTTGCTGCCGTTTACCGTAAGCGTGAACGCTGCGCTGCTGGCAATTGCCGAATTCGGACTTAGGGAAGAAATAACCGGAGGAGCGGCATTGATCGTGAACGGTAAGCCGCTGCTCGTCACACCGCCAGAAAGCACGGTGACACTAGCGCTCCCCTGTGCGGCAATCAGCGCGGCCGGAACCGTGGCCGTGAGTTGAGTCGGGCCAATGAAGGTGGTCGTGAGCGCTGTCGTGTTCCACCGCACTACGGCACCAGTGATAAAGTTGCTGCCGTTTACCGTCAAAGTAAAAGCGGCACCGCCCGCCGTGGCCGAACTCGGATTCAGAGACGTAATTGCAGGAGGCGGCGAGATCACAAATGACGATCCGTTGCTCGTGTCCCCTCTGGAACGTACTGTAATCGTGACCGTTCCTGCTGCCGCAACGAACATCGCTGGAATGGCAGCCGTAAGTTGTGTCGCACTAACAGAATCAGTCACAAGTGCTGCTCCGTTCCACTGAACCACTGCACCGGGATCGAATCCACTGCCGTTCACCGTCAGCGTGAATGCTGACGCGCCCGCGGCTACCGAAGTCGGGCTTAGAGAAGTAATAGCGGGAGACTGACAAAATAACTCTCCCGCGGAACTTAGAAATAAGAGTGCCAGAAGTAACGCGGAAGGAATGCGAAAGCCGGTCATACAAGAGTTCAGCGTTCGCCGGCCGCCGCGGGTAGGACCGACATCTGCACGCCGCCTTCTGAAACTCTAAGCAGCGTGACGCTCGCGTCCTGTGACGACGCAAGAAACGTGTTTCCACCACGCAGCATGGAAAGCGAATGCAAATTTGCGGCCGGTGTTGCGCCCTTCGACATTCGCGTTTTCAGGTCGATCGCCCACAATGTGCCTCGTTTCGAATCGAGCGCAACCAGCGTTTGTCCATCCCGTGTGACGCTAATTTGATTGGGTCCAGAGTCTTCAGCCAAGACAATTCGCGCGCGATCCGAGCCTGCCTGTTCGATCAGAAAGATGGCGTTTTCCTGCTCATCTCCCACAATCAGATCGTGCGTTTTCGGGACAAACGTCCAGGCCGACGGAGTATACGCGCCGGAGAATGGTTGCCAGTTCTTACCATCCTTCGAAATGAGGATGTCGCCTGCGGAGTTTCTAACAACTACGACGTTCGCATCGTCGCTAACGGCGATCATGCTGGCTGCGGGGGACGACAGAAGCGGCAGCGTCTTGCGACGTTCCGGCCGATCGGGCATCCCGCCAATAATTTGGATCTGCCCCGATTCGCGCGCGTACAAAGCCGCCGAATCGCCCCTCGGGCTAAACGTCACTAAATCGGGATGAGGCAAAGCGCCGGGAATCGCAGTAAGCCCGCCATTCTCTGCAGCCGGATCCCACACTGCAAGCGGCGCATCGGCATTCTGTTCTACTAGCGCGTACTGCTGGCCGGTGGAAACATACAACCGGCTGGCTGTTTTCGGAACCACGACCGGAGCGCCGAGGCGCGCTGCTCCGAACACGCCGAGAATCGCGTTCAGATCCAAAGGTCCTGGACCTGGTAAGAATCCCAGAACCGCCGCGCCTACTGCGTCGGGTGCCTGTCCTGAGCGGCTGCCTGCATTCGGCGCGCCGATTCGGACTGCGGCTTGCGGCGCTTGCGCAGTAAGCGCCAATCGGCCGCAAAAAAACGCGATCAGAACGAGCTTCATTGAGGTCTCAACGTGGCGGACCCGCAGTGACGCCTCCGCTACCTAAGCCGATACTGGCGGAAGAACCAGCGGAATTGTTCGAGCCGCTGTCGCCATGTCCGCCCATGCCGATGCCGATGCCGACCGCCGCCGCTGCACCGGCGCCGACGATCGCCAAGATTGCACCTTTCGAAAGGCCCTGCTTCTTTTTTGCCCCAGCCGCCGTAGGTTGTGGTCTCGGCTCATTGGCCAACGAAATGGCAGTGACTACGGTTTCCGAGCCAACCGACGCCGACACGGCAATTTGGAATTTGCCTGGATTCATCGGCTTCATTCCCAAAAGAATTGCTTCGCCGGTGGAATCGGTCATCAATGTAATGGATCTCGAGCCGTTCAGGAAGGTCGCGCTTGGGCCATCGTTCGGCGCCGTAAAGGTAACTGCGACGTCCGCCAGCGGCTGGTTATTGCGATCGCGGACTTGCACCACGGGCTGAACAACTGCGTTGGAGCCAAGCGTGTTCACACCGCCGTCGCCTTTCAAAATCTCGATGTGCAGCCTTGGTTGTGTATCCGCCGCTTGGGCCAGCACGCCGGGCTGCAATATAGGTTTGAGCGACTCCGCGCGCAGAACGAGTTTGCCAAACGGCGTCTGTGTTTGAGCCGCGCTAACCAGCGATCCTAATAATGCCAGCGCGAGCGCATTGATCGGCGTTGCAAACTGGATCCGCATAGTTCCTCTGCGCCTGGTAAACCTCCCGGCAATATGCTGATTACCGGGGCACACCTAAGGGTAAGTACAGCAAAAAAAGAATTTTGATCGTATCTGACCGCGCGCCGAAAGGCAAGCGGGGTCGGTACCAGTCGAGCGTGCCGCTAAGTGATCTTCCAGCCCTTACGGACGACCGGTTTCAGCATCTCATTCGCCTGGCGGTTGTTGGTGATCTGCATTTTTTCGGCGTCCCACTCCAGCCTTGTGTTCAACCGGATGGAGATGGATCCTAGCGCAATCCATTCGGTGAATGGAGCGGAAATATTGAAATTCGAACACGCCGGTACGCCGCCTTTGCACGCCCGTATCCAATCGCGATAATGGCCCGGAGACCGCGGCAAAAACTCCGGAGGAAACTCGTAATCTCGCATCTTTTCCACTGGCAGCAGGCGCGTCCATTCGCCATAAGTGCCGGTTGTGATCATGCCGTTATCGCCTTTGAACAAACTCCCGTTGGTGCCGGTCCGGATCAGTTTCATCCATTCAGCTTCTTTGCGTGCTTTGGCATCGAGTGGCTGCGCGGGTTGCGGCGGACGTCGCGGCGCCGGCGGCTCCGTTGGAGTAAAGAATGCGTCGGTGAAAACACCACCTTGAATCTGACGCTCCCTCGGCCGCAGATGTGTGTCGGTACTCCCTACACGATTGCGCGGTAAGTCCCCCAGTATTTCATCGTGCGGAGCCCCCTCAAATGTCGGCTGGTCTTCCCGCATCGCGTCGTACCAGTAAATCTTCACCGGCGGCATATTGTCGCGCGCCGGAAAATCGAAGCGGACCACCGCCTTGCTCGGGAAGTAAATGTCGGACCGGTCCTCTTGCTTGAGGCATTCCACGACCGTCGGAGCCGTCAGTCGCAGCGCCATATTCGGAGCGCCCAGAATATGGCACGCCATGTCGCCCAGCGCACCGCAACCGAAGTCGAAAAACCCGCGCCAACTGAATGGCAGATAATCCTCGCTGAACGGGCGCTTTTCCGCCACGCCGAGCCATAGATCCCAATCGACACCGGCTGGCACCGGGCCCGGCGCAGGTGGCTGCTGAATGCCTTGCGGCCATGCCGGCCGGTTGGTCCAGGCGTGTACTTCAGTCACGTTGCCGATCGCGCCGGACCAGATCATTTCAGCGCACTGGCGCGTGCCTTCATTCGAGTATCCCTGGTTGCCCATTTGCGTTGCGACCTTATATTTCTCGGCGGCGCGTTGCAGTTCGCGGCATTCCCAGACGGTATGCGCTAGCGGTTTTTGTATGTAAACGTGCTTACCTCGTTCCATGGCCGCTATGCCGGCGCTCGCATGCATGTGGTCCGGTATGGTAACGATCACCGCATCGATATTCGCGCCTTCTTTGTCGAGCATTACCCGGTAGTCTTTGTATTTCGGTACGGATGGGAACTGGGTATAAATCTTTTCGGCGCGCTTGTCGTCGACGTCGCAAAGGGCCACGATATTTTCCGTCGCGGCACAATTTTCTATATCGCTTGTTGCTTTGCCGCCCGCCCCGATGGACGCGATATTCAATTTTTCATTGGGCGATTTGTAGCCCAGGCTCTTGAGCGATGGCACGCTTCCGAAGCCGCCGGCCGGCACGGCGCCCGCAAGCAGCGTGCCGTAAAAGAAGTAGCGTCTGGAAATCGGGTGGTTCTTCATGGAATGGACCCTCTCTTTGGATCATATAAAATATTGCCGCTCGCAAGTCCGCTCGCCGGCTCAGCCGGCAAGCGTGTAAACCACAAAGAATGCCACAATCGTAGCGGCCGAGAGGCCCGAGAGAAACAGGGTGTCCGCAATCCTGGCCAGCACAACTCGCCGCTTGGCGACTCGCGAGCGCAGCGCTAGATAAGAAAAGATCGTCGCCAGCAGAAATGCCGCCAAACAGAGGACCAGAAAATCGTCAACCAGCGTGGTGATGCGCTCCAGCGCCGCGTAGATCTTGATCAGTCCCACCGTAGTAAGACACAGCGCCAGCATGGTCGGAGAGTTCCCGAAAATATGCTGCGTGATCTCCAGGCGCCCATCTCGTTTCTCGACATCTCGATCCATCGACGGATCATTGTACTGGATATAGCGCCTCTGATGCGAAACGAAGAACTTGCCGCGGCATCTAGAAGCGAAGGAGAAAATGCTCGATGAAGATCACCGAACTGTTGTTGGAGGAACTGGACCGCGAAGCGGTTGGCATCCGCAAAACATTGGAACGCGTCCCGGAAGGAAAGAACGACTGGAAGCCGCACCAGAAATCGATGCCACTCGGTTCCTTGGCGACCATCGTTGCCAATATTCCGGCGTGGCTCGAGATGGTGGTGAATATGGACGAGCTGGACATCAACCCGCCCGGCGGCCCTAAATACAAATCCCAGGAATGGAAGACACGCCGCGATCTGCTCGAACAGTTCGAAGCAAGCCTCAAAAAAGGTCGTGACGTGCTATTGAACACCAACGACGATCGCCTGCTCAATACAAAATGGCGCATGTTGTCCGCCGGAAAGCTGATGAGTGAGCAGCCGCGCTACGTCGCCATCCGCGACGGTGTGCTGAATCATATGGCTCATCATCGCGGCCAACTGACCGTGTACCTACGGATGAACGAAGAGAAAGTTCCCGCCATCTACGGCCCGTCGGCGGACGAAGGCAAAATCTAGACGCGCCCGGATGATAGCCTCAGGATTCGATCTATGAACGATAGAGTCATGGTGGTTTCCGGAGGTGCCAACGGAATAGGCGCGGAGGTGAGCGCGCATCTTGCGGGAGAGGGCGCGCGCGTAGTTATCACCGATCTGAACGGCGCTCAGGCGGAGGCAAGAGCCGCCGGCATCGGAGCTTTTGGGGTTGCTTGCGATATATCGAGTCCTGAGCAGTGTGAAAAAGCGGCGCAGGCCGCGATAGACAAGTTCGGACGCATAGACGGTGTGGTGAATTGCGCGGGAATTAGTAAACCGCACGACAGCATGACGCTGCCACCCGCCGAGTGGGCGCGTATGATTGATGTGCAATTAAACGGCGCATTCTATTTCGCCCAGGCGTGCGCCAAGCGCATGAGGGAGACCGGCGGGGCGATTGTCTTTATTACCAGCACCAACGCCGAAGCCGCTTTCCCGCGCCGCGCGGCATATTGCTGCGCCAAGGCCGGCGTGGCCATGCTCACGAAAGTATTGGCGATCGAGTGGGCCGAGAAAGGCATCCGCGTGAATGCCGTCGGTCCCGCATACGTGGCTACCGAGATGACGCTGCGCAATATCGCCGCGGGCAATGTCAGCGAAACGCAAATCAAAGCGCGCATCCCGCTAGGCCGCCTGGCGCAACCCGCCGATGTGGCCGATGCCGTATCGTTCCTGCTAAGCGAAAAGGCCAGTTTCATTACCGGCCATTCCCTTTATGTGGATGGCGGCTGGCTCGCCTACGGCTACTTCTAAAGAGCCGCGCGTCAGCGAGCCGGGAAACCACTTCCCCATTTCTTATGGAATGATTTGAAAATGACGCGCCGCGATAGTCTCAAGCTCGGAACCACGGCCGCACTGGCGATGACACAACCAATAACCACAGCTCCGACAAACGAAATCTGTTTCATGCGCGCAGTGGACCTCCTCGACGCGCTGCGGCAGAAGAAGATTTCCGCTCGTGAAGTGATGCAGGCGCATCTGGCGCAAATCCGCCACGTGAACCCGAAAGTGAACGCTATGGTCACGATGGTTCCCGAAGACCGTTTGCTTGCGCAAGCCGCGGCTGCCGATGAAGCTTTGGCTCACGGGCGATGGCTAGGCGCGCTGCATGGCCTGCCGGTCGCCGTCAAAGATTTGCACGAGACCAGCGGTATCCGGACAACATTTGGTTCTCCGCTGCATAAGGACGATGTTCCGAATTTCGATTGCCGCGTTGTACAACGTGAGAAAAATGCCGGCGCGATTGTGATTGGCAAAACCAACGTGCCCGAATTCGGCCTCGGCTCTCAAACCTTCAATCCGGTTTTCGGCGCGACACGTAATCCCTACGATCTCGGAAAAACATGCGGCGGCAGCACGGGAGGCGGCGCGGTAGCGGTCGCCTGCGGGATGGCGCCGCTTGCCGACGGGAGCGATATGGGCGGCTCACTCCGCAATCCCCCCAACTTTTGCAATGTTGTCGGTATACGTCCCTCGCCCGGCCGCGTTTCCAATGTGCCTGCGCGTCTTGGCTGGTTTACGCTATCAGTTCCTGGCCCGGTGGCCCGCAATGTCGCCGACTGCGCTTATTTCCTGAGCGTCCTTGCCGGCTTCGACTATCATTCGCCGATCTCCATCGACCAATCCGGAGCGCAGTTTGCTCAGCCGCTCGGAGAAAAAGATTTCAAGGGCGTGCGAATCGCGATGTTTCGCGATCTCGGCCTGCCCTGGGACCCGGAGGTGAAACGCGCCGTGCAATCGCATCGAAAAACGTTCGAATCGCTCGGCTGTACCGTGGTGGACGCGGAGCCGGATTTCAGCGACGCCAATGAATGTTTTCTCGCCTGGCGGCACTGGACGATTGAACTGGCTCATGGGGACCTGCTCGCCTCCCATGGCAATCAAATGAACGAATATATTCATTGGCACGTCGAAGAGGGGCGTAAGTTGACCGGCCCCTATCTCTCGCGCGTCGAAGTGAAACGGACCGCTTTGTATCAACGTCTGTGCGGCTTTAAGGGCGAGTACGACTTTTTTTTTCTGCCTGTCAATCAGGTGCTGCCATTCGATGTGAATACCCACTATCCACAGGAAATCGCTGGAGTCAAGATGGAGACTTACATGGCTTGGATGAAGTCCGCCTATTACATCTCGGCCGCGGGCAATCCCGCTATGTCCGTGCCGTGCGCCTTCTCGAGCAGCGGTCTACCAATTGGATTGCAGATCGTTGGCCGCCACCACGATGATTGGGGCGTTCTGCAACTGGCGTATGCCTTCGAGCAAGCGACTCAAATCGGCAAGCGCCGCCCGGCTATTATTGGATAACTGAGATCTCAAAGGAGTCAATCGCAATGAAGAAAATGTTCCTCGGCCTCGCTCTCTCCACGCTGTGTGGTCTGCCCGTCCTGGCCGCGCTCAAAGTAGGCGATAACGCGCCCGATTTTTCGGCCCGCGCGTCCTTAGCTGGAAAAGAATTTAACTTCTCTCTGAAGAAGGCCCTAAAGAAAGGGCCGGTAGTCGTATATTTTTATCCCTCCGCTTACACCAAGGGTTGCGATCTCGAAGCTCATACATTCGCGCAGGAAAAAGAAAAATTCGATGCCGCCGGCGCCACCATTATTGGTGTTTCGGCCGACAGCATCGAGCGGCTTAATGCGTTCTCGGCCGATCCGGAGTATTGCGCGGGAAAATTTCCAGTGGCTTCCGACGAGGGTGGCAAGATCGCTAAGTCCTACGATCTGACGGCAAACGCCGGCAAGCCGGGCATGAAGGACGTACGCGGCGTCGAGATCGGCCATGACTTCATTGAACGAGTAACTTTCGTCATCGGCAAAGATCACAAGATCATTTCCACGCTTTCCTCCAAGGAAGACAAGATCTCCCCCGATCAGCACGTGGAAAAAGCATTGGAGATCGTACAGAAGCTCGCCTCCAAGTAGCAATAGCCGCGCGCTAGTAAGCGGGGCCACCATGAGAATGGACAAATGGCTCTGGGCCGCCCGATTCTTCAAAACCCGCGCCCTCGCCGCGCGAGCGTGTGAGCTGGGCCGCATCGAATCGAAACATCAGAAAGCCAAACCCTCGCGCGAGGTGAAGATCGGCGACCTGCTCGCAATCAAGAACGACAGCGGCGATTTCGAGGTGGAAGTCCTGATACTCAGTGACATGCGCGGCCCGGCGGCCGTCGCACAGACTCTCTATCGCGAAACCGAGGCGAGCCGCGCCTTACGCCTGCAACTCGCCGAAGAACGCAAAAACGTACCCCATTTCGAAGCATTTCGCGCCGGCAAACCTTCCAAACGCGACCGCCGCAATCTCGCCTGGTTACGCCACAAGAACTGATCCGAATGCGCCGTTGCTCCAGGAAACCCTCTTTTAGAAGTAACGGTTAGGGGCGATCGAGGGTCTACCAAGCGACCCTCGATAATGGTTGTTTTCTCCAGGTCAAGGTGACGGCAGAAGATAATCAGGCATTTTTTTCCGCGTGGCGAGACCGGTTGGGTGCATTGAAGAATGTTCCCCCGGTATTGCGCATTGTGTGGGATTCCGGTCGCTGGGTCGTAGTAGCGGGCCTGATCTGCCGGGTCGGAGTAGCGCTCGTGCCGGTAAGCACCGCGGCGGTGACAGGTTACATCATTGGCGCAGTTGCCGATATTTTTTGGTCGAAGACAACTGTCGAAGCGTCGCACCTCTGGTGGTTCGCCGCGCTCGAGTTCGTCCTTACGATCGCCGGCAACACATTAGGTAGAATCTCCGACTACTACGACGCGGTGCTGGCCGACCGCTATATGCGGCATGTCAGCATCCAGGTAATGGAACACGCCTCGCAACTCGATCTGCAGGCCTATGAAAACCCAGTCTTCTACGACCGCTTGGAGCGGGCCCGTGTGCAGGCCACCGACCGGCTGGGAATGATCCAGTCAATCGGCCGGCTGTTTCAACAGGCAGTGACCACGATTTCGCTTTCTATCGCGATTCTCGTGTTCTCGCCCTGGCTCTTGCTAATCCTCATAGCCTGCCTTTTACCCGCCTTCCTCGGTGAGAGCCACTATGCGTTTCTCAGCTATGCCAAGAATTTCCGGCAAACCCCAGCCAAGCGCCAGCTCGATTATTTGCGCCAGGTGGGCGGCAGCAAGGAAGCGGCCAAAGAGCTGAAGCTTTTCGGTTTGAGCCGGTTTCTATCCGATCGCTTCACGAACATCTCGAATCGGATCCTGGATGAAAACCTGGCGCTTCTGCGTCGGCGGTTGGTGGGCGTCACGCTGCTATCGACGCTCTCTACCACCGGCTATTACGGCGCTTACGTGTGGGTCATCTGGGAAACCGTGAATCATACTTTCAGCATCGCCAAGTTTTCTTTTCTGGTGCAAACGATTCTGAACGTACAAAGCAATATTTCGCAACTGTTTTCGACTCTTTCGAGCATTGCCGACCAGGCGCTTTTCCTCACCGACCTGCTGGCGTTCTTCGAAATGAAGCCAACGGTTCAATCGAAGCCGAACGCGCTTCCGGCGCCACGTCCCATCCGTCAGGGCTTCGAGTTTCGCAACGTGTCGTTCCGCTATCCGGGTACCGAGCGGTTGATTCTGGACGGTTTGAACTTCCGCCTGAGTCCGGGTGAGCGCATCGCGCTGATCGGCCAGAATGGGCAGGGCAAAACTACCATTGTCAAGCTGATTACGCGTCTCTACGATCCCACCGAAGGCCAGGTCCTGCTGGATGGCGTGGACCTTCGCGAATACGATATCGAAGATCTGTGCGGAGAAGTTGGTGTGATTTTCCAGGATTTCATGCGCTATGAAATGACTGCGCGTGAGAACATTGCCGTGGGGCGCATCGAGTTCCTCCCGGAACTGCATAAGATTCGCGAAGCGGCGGAAAAGAGCCTGGCTGACGGCGTGATCGAAAAGCTGGCCGGTGGTTACGAACAGATGCTCGGCCGGCGTTTTGAAGGCGGCGTCGATTTGTCCGGGGGAGAGTGGCAAAAGCTGGCGTTGGCGCGCGCCTACCTCCGCGAGGCGCAGGTCCTGATTTTAGATGAGCCCACGGCGGCGCTTGACGCGCGCGCTGAATATGAAGTATTCGAGCGTTTTAACGAACTCACAACAGGTAAGATGGCGCTGTTCATTTCGCACCGATTCTCGACCGTACGTATGGCGGAGCGCATAATTGTGTTAGAAAACGGATCGATTGCCGAAGAGGGAAGCCACGACCGATTGATGGCGCGCGGCGGCACCTATGCTGGCATGTTCGAGCTGCAGGCGTCGAGCTATCGATAGGATTTGAATTGGCCGACCCCACCCTACAAATGCTCTCGCAAACAGACGCAAAATCGCCTGATGCCCGCTTTGCCACGGTACCTGCGGATGAGCAGACGCGACTGCGCGCCCATGCGCATCAGACCGCTCGTGCCTGTGGCTGGCTTCCGGGTAAACACCATTCCTCCCGGCCACGTGAAATTTATCGTTATAGTCTCAAGCGCCTCAATGCGCTGGAACGCGAGTTGTACGAGCTCCGCACGCCCGAGCCGTCCGACGATCTGCAATGGCTGTACGACAATTTGCGTCTGGTGCGGTCGGAGCTGCAGGATTTACGCGACGCGACGCGCATTTTGGCGAAGCTGCCGCAGGTGCGCGCTGTCGGCGAAGAAGAGATTCCCCGATGCATCGTGCTGGCTCGGGCTTTGCTCGCGGCCACAAACTATCGTTTGAGCCAGGCGGAATTCACCTTTTACATCGAAGCGGCTCAGGAGATTGAGCCGTTGCGTCTGGCGGAGTTGTCGGGAATGCTCACCGCATTGAAATTGGTGCTTCTCGAACTGCTCGCCGATAGTGGCCATAAGGCGCTGGCGGCCTTTCGTGCGCAAGGCGCCACAGCTCCCGGCCAGCATATCGGCCGGTTGATCGGCAGCCTGCGACTCATTGGTGGGATCGAATGGCGCGACACGATCGAAGGTCTTTCGATCGTGCATCGGATCTTGTCGCTCGATCCGGCGGGCGTTTATCCGCGCATGGAATTCGATAGCCGCGAAGCGTATCGTCGCCGTGTCGCCCGTATTGCGTCGCACTCCGATGTAAGTGAAATCGAGCTGGCGCGCCTGGCCGTGAAACTTGCCGAAGAGGCGAAGATTGAGCGTTCGGCTCAGGAGGCCCTTCGCGAACGCCTGCGCCACGTCGGCTATTACCTCGTGGATGAAACCGGGTCAGAAGAACTCTTGCACCGCGTTGGATACCGGCGCAGGATGGGCGCTAGCATTCAGCACGCCTTCCACAAATTTCCCGACGAGATTTATATCATCGGCATCGAATTCGTGACGCTCATAACCGTCGTGGTGTTGATCATGAGCATTGTCCGGACCCACGGCGGCCGCGGCGTGATCTTGGGCGCTCTGTTGCTAATCCTGCCGGCTACGCAGGCAGCCGTCGAGCTGATGAATTACCTGGTCACGTCAGTGCTCACGCCGCGCGGTCTACCCAAATTCGATTTTCAGAAAGCCGTGCCTCCCGATTGCGCCACTATGGTCGCGATCCCCACGCTCCTCATTAACGATAAGCAGATTCATCAATTAGTGGACGATCTCGAAATCCGTTATCTGGTGAATCGCGACCCAAATATCTTTTACGCACTCTTAACGGATTTGCCGGATTCTCAGGAGCCGGCCGAAGACCAGGACCGGCGCGTGGATCTGGCTGCCCAGCTTATCGACGGGCTCAATCGAAGGTACGCTGGTGAGCCGTACGGCGGTTTCTATTTGTTTCACCGGCATCGCGTCTACAACCCGCGCGAAGGCGCCTGGATGGGCTGGGAGCGCAAGCGCGGCAAATTGCTCGATCTGAATCAACTGCTGCGCCACACCCTCGATCCGTTTCCCGTCAAGGCCGGTGATCTAAGTAAGCTTCCGAGAATTCGTTACGTCTTGACGCTCGATTCCGACACCCAACTGCCCCGCGGCGCCGCTCAGCGCATGATTGGCGCCATGGCGCATCCGTTGAACCAGCCGTTGGTAGATCCCGAACTCAACATCGTCACGCGCGGATACGGCATTTTGCAGCCGCGCGTCGGCATCAGTGTGCATTCCGCGTCGCGTTCGCGCTTAGCCAGCATCTATTCCGGACAAACCGGCTTCGATATTTACTCGCGCGCCGTATCGGACGTTTACCAGGATCTGTATGGCGAAGGAATTTTCACCGGAAAGGGAATTTACGACGTTGACGCCCTGCGTCAGGTGCTCGAGCACCGCTTCCCGCGTAATGCCTTGCTCAGTCACGATCTCATCGAAGGCGCATACGCGCGGGCCGGCTTGGCTTCAGACATAGAAGTGATCGATGACTATCCCTCGCACTATAGCGCCTACAATCGCCGCAAGCATCGCTGGCTTCGCGGCGACTGGCAGATCGTGCGCTGGATATTTAATAAAGTCCCCGATGAATCCCGGCGTCTTGTCCACAATCCCATTTCGCTCGTTTCGCGCTGGAAGATCGTCGACAATCTGCGCCGCAGCCTGATGGAGCCAGCGACTTTCGCTCTGCTCGTCGCCGGCTGGTTCTTTCTGCCCGGAACGCCGCGTTTCTGGACGCTGGTTACCGTCGCTTTGCTCTTTCTACCCATTTATTTCCGTTTGATTTTTGCCATGATTCGCGCTGCTGGGCAGCGCAGCGCGCTAACGGCGCGCGACGCCGCTTCCGATTTCTTTACATCGCATATCAGCATCGCGCTGAACATCGCCTTCCTGGCGCACCAGACTCTGGTCGCGATCGATGCCGTTGTCCGGACGGTAATTCGCAGCGCGATCACGCACAGCCGTCTGCTGGAATGGGAAACGGCAACGGAAGCCGAATTGGGTATCCGGAAGAAAACGCCGGTAGACATTTATTTGAATTGGATTCCGGTCCTGAGCATCGCTCTTGGGTTGTCGCTCTTTCTCCGGCCGGAAGCGGCCCCTTATGCTTTGCCATTCCTCGCCGCTTGGTGCTGTTCAAAGCTGATTTCCAGTTGGATCAATAGTTCGCCGCACCACGATTTTGAATTATCAAAGAAAGAACGCCGGTTTGTGCGCGATGTAGCGCTGCGTACCTGGCGGTATTTCGCCGAGTTCAGCAACGAGAAAAATCATTGGCTGATTCCGGATAACGTGCAGGAAGAGCCCTTGAGAATCGCCGAGCGCATTTCGCCCACTAATTTGGGATTGTTGTTCAATGCGCGTCAAGCGGCATTGGAATTCGGCCTTATAACCCTACCGGAGTTTTTGACGCTTACCGAGCGAACTCTCGAAACGATCTGGAAACTGCCTCGCTTTCATGGCCACCTCGCCAACTGGTACGACACCGCTACCCTGGAGCCGCTGGGACCGCCTTTTATTTCTAGCGTCGACAGCGGGAATTTCGTCGCATCGCTGTGGAGTTTGCGCCAGGGATGTATCGAGTTGTTGCGGCATCCCGTGCTGGGTGATGGAGCCCTCGAAGGACTGTCCGATTACCGCCGGGCTGCAAAGCAAATCCCGAAAGATTCGAGCTCCTGGTCGTCGCTCGCAACGAACGCCAACCCCGAGGTTTGGCTGCCTCGCGTTCTCGCCCAGGAATCGATCGCTGATCCCGAGTTGGCGTCGCGCGTTGAAGCGCTACGCACCTTGACGCGGGATTTTCTTCCCTGGTACCTGCCGGAATACGAGCTTTTGCGGAAACTCGAACGCTCGATCTTCGAATGGCCTGCCCTGCCGGCGCCCGCCGCCGCAAGCGAGTTCTATTCGGCCCTGGAAGCACGCCTCGCAACACTCGAACGCGCCTCGGAACCGGCGAGCGACGTAGCACTTCTCGCCGGACGTTTGCGCGCGGCCCTTCCGGAATGTCGTGTCGGGCTTCAAAATGTGGCGCGGCGTCTGGAAGCGCTGGCCGACAGTTGCGAACGCCTGTCTCACGAAATGAGCTTCCGCATGCTGCTGCACGAGGGCCGGAATCTGTTGTCTATTGGTTACGATGTCGCCACGGAAAAGCTCAACGACTCCTGCTACGATTTGCTGGCCTCCGAAGCTCGCGCAGCGACGTTCATAGCCGTAGCCAAGAGCGAAGCGCCGCAGGAAACCTGGTTCCGCCTCGGCCGCCAGCACACTGTCTGCGAGAAGGAGAAGGTGTTGATCTCCTGGACCGGCACGATGTTCGAATATCTCATGCCGGCCATCTGGCTTAAATCCCACCCCAATACTCTGCTCGACCGTGCGGCTCAGTCGGCGGTGCGCGCACAGCAGGCCTACGGCGCAAGCCGGGGAGTTCCCTGGGGCATCTCTGAAGCCGCCTACAGTAAAACCGACGAGCAGGGCAATTATCAATACGCCGCCTTCGGTGTACCGGGACTTGCATTGAATGTCGCTCGGGCCGGCTCCCTGGTCATCTCGCCTTATTCGAGCTGTCTGGCGTTAATGGTCGATCCCGCCATGGCGGTCGAAAATCTGCTGGCGATGGCCGGTAAGAAGTGGCTGAAAGACTACGGCTTCTATGAATCGGCGGATTACACCGGCTCGATCGGCCGTGCATTCTTGCCACGCAAATACAAACTGGTGCGCTGCTGGATGGCGCATCACCAGGGTATGAGTCTTGCGGCCATTTGCAACGTCCTGCGCGATAGTCCGTTCCAGCGTTGGTTTCACATGGACCGCTTAGTCCAGGCGAGCGAGCTGATTCTGCAGGAGCGGCCTCTTCGTACGCGGCCCATAACGGATCTTCAGCCACGCCGGGTAATGTCAGCAATTACAAAAGCCGCGCCCGCCAACGCGCAGGCTTCGGCCTAGGTGGAACGCGTCATCATCAGTTTTCATCGGGATGAACACGGCGATTGGGTGGCCGACCTGGATTGCGGGCACGGCCGTCACGTCCGGCACGATCCGCCTTGGGCGCTCCGGCCATGGGTGCTGACCGAAGAAGGTCGGCGCCGGTTCCTCGGCCACAAATTAGATTGCAAAAAATGCGACGAGCCGGCCCACTTCGATGACATCTAATCCAACATGATCGCCAACCGGCGTACTCGATTTTCCGTGTTGGATTTGGCGCCAGTGAAGACGGATAGCACAATCGCCGAATCCTTTCGCAACACCCTGGATCTTGCACGGCATTGCGAGTGCTGGGGCTACACCCGATTCTGGTTGGCCGAGCACCACAACATGCCGGGGATCGCGAGTGCGGCCACAGCCATTCTAATCGGCTACGTCGCCGGAGGCACGTCTACGATTCGCGTCGGCTCCGGCGGTGTCATGCTGCCGAACCACGCACCGCTTCTCATTGCCGAACAGTTCGGTACCCTCGAAACGCTTTATCCCGGCCGTATCGATCTCGGACTGGGACGCGCTCCCGGCACCGATGCTGCCGCCATTCGGGCGTTGCGCCGGGACCCACACAGCACCGGCCTGGAATTTCCGGATCAGGTCTCCGAGCTGTTGAATTTTCTAGTCCCCGCCACGCCCGGGCAGATGGTGCGCGCGGTGCCTGGAGCCGGAACGAACGTGCCGGTCTGGCTGCTGGGCTCAAGCACCTTCAGCGCGCAGCTTGCAGCGTATCTCGGCTTGCCCTTCGCCTTTGCGGGGCACTTCGCGCCGCAAGAATTGCACCAGGCCATTTCCATCTATCGAGAGCGATTCAATCCATCCGAGCGCCTGGAGAAACCCTGCGTAATGATCGGTCTGCCAATAATTGCGGCCCCTACAGACGATGAAGCGCAATTCCTCGCCACTACCCCCGCATTAAAGTTTTTGCAGCTAATCCGTGGCCAGCCTTTCCTCCTTTCGCCGCCGGTCAAAACCATGGACGACATCTGGACGCCCGAAGAACGTTTTCTTATTGAAACGAAGCTGGCCTTAAGCATCGTGGGCAGCCCTGAGACAGTGGAACGTCGGTTGGCCGCGTTTCTCGAAGAGACAAAGGCGGACGAAATTATTATCAATTCCGATACGTACGATCACGCTCATCGGCTTCGCTCGTATGAGATCGTTTCGGAAATCATGAGCCGGCTCAATTCAGTCGGGGAGCCTTCAAAATTTGAAGTAAATTATTGAAATCGTCCGTCCACGGTCGCAGATCGTCGCGGGGAGCAATCGGTTGCGAGTGCAAGCGAATAGCGCCGTTATCCAGTACACCGGTATTGCGCGTGACGAGCACCCATTCCGCAGGCAGAATCAAGTCGTCCGGATCTGCATGATTCTTGACCTCCACGGCGCGATAGCCAATCTCGTGCGCCAGTTGCGCCACTACCGGCGCCAGATCGAGATAGTTGTTCGATACATGAAACGCCAGTACGCCATCCGGCTTAAGCCGGCTTAAATATAACGCGACTGCTTCGCGTGTAAGTAAATGCACCGGAATCGCGTCGCCTGAAAATGCATCGAGCGCTAGCACGTCGAAGGGCGGCACGGATTCGCGTTGCAGCGATAGCCGGGCGTCTCCCTCCACAATCTCCACATGCGCCGGCGTTTCTCGCGTAAAGAAAAAAAGCGATTGCGCAATCTCTATGACTTGCGAATTGATCTCGTAAAAACGAAACGTGTCGCCGGTCTGACCGAATGCCGCAAGCGTGCCGGTGCCTAAACCGATGATGCCTACACGCTTCGGGGAAGGGAAGCATTCGCGCAAAAGGATGGCGACGCCCGAATCGGGCCCGTAATACGTAATAGGCTTCATCCGGCGTTGGGGCCACAAATATTCGGAGCCGTGTTGGATCGTGCCGTGGTACAGCGTCCGGATCTGCTCCGGACCGGCGTGCGGGGATTGGACCACGCGCAGCGAACCATAAAAGCTACGGCGCAAGGAAAGCGAGTTCTTCCGGTATGCGTGCACGTTCGCCGTAAACACTGCCGCCATGCATCCCGCCACGCCAATCCACAGTAGCCGGATGGCCCAGTCGCCGTTCTGCCATATCAGCAGTAGCGCCAGCACCGCAGTAAAACAAAGCGTGAGCGGCAGTTCGTAGACGCCCGAGAATAGTTGTGGAGCAAGTAGCCCGACAAATATCGCGCCCGCCGCTCCCCCAAAAGCAATCATGAGATAGAAGCTCGTCAGGCCTGAAGCTTCCGGGCGCAGACGGCGCAGCTCCGCATGGCAAAACATGCAGCAAATGAATAAGCCCGCGAGAAAAATCGGCACGCTGACTTGAATCGCTTCGACCGTGTCGATGCTATAGACGGAATATCCGATTACTCCGAGCGCGAACGCGAGCAAACGCAGCCACAGGGGGCGTCGATATAAACCAGGCAATCCAAAGCTGATCACGAAACTCAGCAAATAGACTGCGAGCGGCAGCACCCATAACAGCGGTACGGCAGCTACATTCTCCGTCATGTGGTTTGTTACCGAAAGCAGCAGCATGGATCCGCACGCCGCGAGGCCGAACCAATACCAGTGCGCCGGCACAGCGGCACGGTCTGTGTTCGTTCCGGTCGTCGCGGGCGTGGCGTGACCTTGCCAGGCAACCACGGCGCATACCAAAGCAAACGCTACGAAGAGCGCGGACCAGTAGACGCTCTGCCGCGAAAGATTCAGGAGCGGCTCTACCGCTAGTGGATAAGCAAGCAGCGCCACCAAAGAAAAAAAGTTCGAGACCGAAAAAAGCCAATAGGGCGCTTCATCTCCCCGGCGGGCCAACCAGCTTTGCAGCAGCGGGCTCGTGGCAGACAGCGCCATAAAGGGCAGCCCGATCGTGATCGTCAGCATGTAGAGGATCTGCCATGCCGGCTCGTTCGACGCGGCGGATTTCCAATGGTCCGCAGGGCCAATGGGCAGTAACGCGAGCGACCCAGCTAGCACTGCGATGTGCAGCACTGCTTGCGCTCGCGGCGATAAATATCGTGCTACTAGCCGCGCATAAAGGTAGCCGGCCAGGAGCGCCGTCTGATAGAACACCAGACACGTGGACCACACCGCGGCCGACCCGCCGAACCACGGCAAAATCCGCTTCGCCACCAGCGGTTCCACCAGGAAAAGCAGAAATGCGCTGAGCGAAATCGCCACCGCGGTCCATACGCCAAAGGCGCGCTTTCGGGAGACAGTTATCATGTACTTCGTGGTCTGCAAAAATGAGCGAGATTAGCGAGCGCGGCTGGGGCAGCCTGCCTTCGGGCGAGGCGATTCGTCTGTTTACGCTGCGTAACGCCAGTGGTATGGAGGCGTCCATCACCAACTACGGCGGACGGCTCGTCACGCTCCAAGTGCCCGACCGCGCCGGCCGGAGCGCGGACATTGTTCTCGGTTTTGATTCTCTGGATGAGTATCTCGGTCCGAATCCGTATTTCGGCGCACTCGTCGGCCGCTTTGCCAATCGTATTGCAAACGGCAAATTCGAGCTCGACGGCCAGACGTACACACTCCTCCAGAACAACGGCTCGAACGCACTGCACGGCGGCGCTAAAGGATTCGATAAAGTTGCTTGGAAGGCCGCTGTGATTAACTCCAACGGGAACTCCGTGCTCGAACTTCGCTACCTGAGCAAAGACGGCGAAGAAGGATATCCAGGAAATCTCGAGGTCGCCGCCACCTATACTCTGAGCGAAGACAGCACGCTCCGCATCGATTATTCGGCCTCGACCGATCGCGCCACCGTGCTGAATCTCACGAATCATTCTTATTTCAATCTGGCCGGGCATGCGCAAGGCAACATTCTAGACCAGCGGTTGGTCCTGAATGCCGATCGATTCACGCCAGTGGCTTCTAATCTGATTCCGACGGGCGACCTGCGCAGCGTAGCTGGAACACCGTTCGATTTCCGCCAATCCACCGCGATCGGGGCGCGCATCGACGCGAATGACGAACAGGTCGCGTTCGGCTGCGGGTACGATCACAACTTTGTTTTGAATCGCTCCGGCAACGGATTATCGCTCGCCGCGCGCCTATATGACCCGCACTCCGGTCGAACTATGGAAGTGCTTACCACGCAGCCTGGCATGCAGTTTTACACGGGCAACCATATCCGCGGCGAAATTCGCGGAAAGAGCGGGGCAACGTACAGCGCTCGCGCCGGATTCTGCTGCGAGACACAGCATTTCCCGGATTCGCCGAATCAGCCGGAATTCCCGTCCTCGGTCTTGCAGCCGGGCGAGCGATATAAGCAAACCACCGCATTCCGGTTTTCCGCTGGCGGCGAATAATTTAGGGTTAGAGATTTCCGGGAGTAAAAATTTAAGGAGAAAGATGCGAAGGAAGGTAACAGTTATCGGCGCGGGTAACGTAGGCGCCAACACGGCTCAGAAGATTGCGGCCAAAGAGCTCGCGGACGTGGTGCTGGTTGACGTCGTAGAGGGCGTTCCCCAAGGCAAAGGCCTCGACATGCTCGAGTCGGCGCCGGTCGAAGGCTACGATGTTTCGATCGTTGGCACGAACGGATACGCGGAAACCGCCGGCTCCGATATTGTCGTCATTACCGCCGGTTTTCCCCGCAAACCGGGCATGAGCCGCGACGATTTGCTGCTTGCTAACTACGAAGTCGTGAAAAGCGCCACCGAGCAGGCCGTCAAACATTCTCCTGACGCAATTCTTGTTTCGGTGACGAACCCACTCGATGCGATGTGCTGGACGGCGCTCAAGGTTTCCGGCTTTCCGCGTGAGCGCGTCATCGGTATGGCTGGTGTGCTCGACACCGCGCGTTTCCGTACTTTCATTGCGCAGGAGCTGAACGTTTCGTTTGAAAATGTGACCGCAATGGTGCTAGGCGGCCATGGCGATACCATGGTGCCGCTCGTGCGATTCACCAACGTCAGCGGCATTCCGCTAACCGAGCTAACGGATGCCGCGACTATCGATCGCATGGTTCAGCGCACCCGGGAGGGCGGTGCGGAAATCGTGAAGTATCTGAAGACCGGCAGTGCCTACTACGCGCCTGCAGCATCTACAGTGGAGATGGTCGAATCCATTCTCAAGGACAAAAAGAAAGTCCTTCCCTGCGCCGTGCGGCTGGAAGGCGAGTATGGCATCCACGGCCTTTTTGTGGGCGTGCCCGTGAAGCTCGGCAAGCGTGGAGTTGAAAAAATTTACGAAGTAAAGCTCGATGCATCCGAACAGGCGGCTCTGAAAAAGAGCGCAGCAGCCGTGCAGGAATTAGTCTCCGTCCTCGAGCAGAAAGCGCAGTAAATTATCCTGCTTGACACGCCGTATTGATCCTCACTATACCTGCTTCGGCATGAAGCTCGCGCGCTCGAAAATTCACCGCTGGGGCGTCTATGCCACAGAACGCATCCCCGCCGGGCGCAAAGTGATTGAATACACCGGCGAGAAAATCAGCCGCCGCGAAACCAAGCGCCGCGCCGAGGCAAACGACCTCATCTACCTCTTTACACTCGACGATTACTGGACCATCGATGGCTCCGTCGGCGGTTCCGGCGCGGAATATATCAATCATTCCTGCGAGCCCAACCTGGTTTCCCGCATTCTCAAAGGACACATCCTTTATATGAGCGCCCGAACCATTGCTTCGGGAGAGGAGCTAACAGTGGATTATCGCTTCGATAAGAAGGTCGAGCGTGTCGATTGCCTGTGTGGCGCCAAAAACTGCCGCGGCACGATCAATCTGAAAAATTAAGGAGCAACCTTCAGCTCATTCACAACGCGCGTTACACCCTCGACTTGAGAAGCGGCACGCTCGGCCTGCCGCCGTTGCGTTTCGCTTTCCACGGTCCCCCGCAGCGTGACCACCGAACCTCGCGTATCGACATTCACGTTCTTCAAAGTAGCCGGACCGGCATCGCTTGCGAGCCTGGCTTTCACTTTCGCGAGCAGCGCCGCATCGCCCAATTTTGCGGATGCTTGATCGCTACCCGGCTGGACGGTGTCCTGTATATCGCGATCCAGCTTTCGAACTTTTTCCCGCGCCTCCCGGCCCATCTTCTTGATCTTTTGCCGCGCTTCGGCCTCTCGGTCGTGCACCTCTTCCCGCTTCGAACGGTCGCACCCGCCCCAAACGAGTCCAAACACGGCAAAGAGTAAGATTATTAACTCTTTTCGCACCATATCCTTCTACATTCGTTCGACTGTGTGGCTACTCTCGCGTTTCGGCCCGATCTGCCGATAAGTCTTCCTGTACCCCCACGGGAATACCAATCGGAGAGTAATGTCTTATTGCCTGCACTCAAGTATTGAGACAGGCCTGCCGATAAGGAGCTTAGGCAGAGTATGGATCAGGATATAAGTCCCACGAAAAAGATCGTTTCGATTTGCGAAACGCAACCGCTCACGGTGCATGGCCTGCAACACTTGCTGGAGTCTACCGACGACCTTGCCTTTGGTTCCGCGCACGCTTCTCCCGCCGAGTGGATGCTGAGCGCGGGTGCGGATAAAACCGATGTACTGATCATTGATAAGGGCCTGGGCGCCAAAACAGTCCTGGATGCTCTGAACCAGCTTCCCGCAGAACACGGTCAGAACCGCTCGACGGTTCCTGCCGTCGTGGTCTGGGGTATGTCGGTGACTGAAGCCGAAGCGCTTCGCTTTTTGCAATCGGGAGCAAAAGGCATTATTCGGAAATCGGCCGATACGGCCACCGTTCTTGCTTGTATGCGGGCTGTTTCTCAAGGCCGCAGCTGGATGCAGGACTCCGTCTTTCGCGAGTCCAGCGCCATGGAAACGCAAATCCGCACGGATCTCACACCGCGCGAACATCAGGTGATGGAACTCGTCGAACAAGGCTTCAAGAATCGGGAAATCGCGCAGGAACTCGGCATCCGGCCAGGAACCGTCAAGATCCATCTGAAGCACATTTTCGAGAAAACCGGCGTTCGCGGCCGCCATGGCCTCGCTTTGAACGGTCTCCGGCAAAAAGGCGTTATTTCGCTGCTGGCATCCTAGCGCCTGCTTGACTGAAGGCGAATAAAGAGCGAATATAACACAAGAGGTGCTTCCTCTTGTGCCACAGCTTGTTCAACTCACCGGGATCGCTCGCCTCGCTGCCCAAGGAGACCGGCTTGAGGAAAAACGGCGCGTCGAATACCGTGCGCTGCCGACCAGAAAATGGCTGAACCGTTGCCAATCCGGCCGCGTTCCGTTCGATTGGACCGTTAATCCGTACCGTGGTTGCGAGTTTGCCTGTAAATACTGCTATGCCCGTTACACGCACGAATTTATGGAGCGCCGGGAACCGGC